>Ga0193955_1001731_pt1 | contig 9977 bp, 9 predicted proteins | sample BB_6_MG_FD_140343 | JGI IMG/M metagenome (GOLD analysis project Ga0193955, IMG submission 140343) | Microbial mat bacterial communities from the Broadkill River, Lewes, Delaware, United States - BB_6_MG | ecosystem: Environmental > Aquatic > Freshwater > River > Microbial mats | place: USA... | reverse complement strand
TTTGGCCATTGCCTTTCTGGTTCTTTTCGTCACCCTGGGCATCAGCTTGGGTTTCTGGTCCCTGCTCTTTTCCCATATTACCTTCTGCCTGCCCTTTGCCATCATGACCATCACGGGACGCCTCCAGGACTTTGACCCCAATATCCTTGATGCAGCCAGGGATCTGGGGGCATCGGAAAAAAACATCCTCACCCGGGTGATTCTGCCCATGATGCGGCCGGCGCTGATCTCAAGCTGGCTTTTGGCCTTTACCCTCTCCCTGGATGATGTCATCATCAGTTCATTTGTTACAGGCCCAAGTTACGACGTTCTGCCGTTGAAAATTTTTTCAATGGTTAAAGTGGGAGTCAAACCCGAAGTCAATGCGCTTGCCGCACTTCTGGTCCTGCTCTCCCTTGCATTGGTTATTGTCAGTCAATTAATGTTGAAGGAGAAAAAAATCGCATGAAACCTTTATTTAAACCATTTATTATTCTTTCTTTACTGCTGCTTGCCGCACTCCACGCCCAGGCCGCAGAAAAAATTTATGTGTACAACTGGACGGAATATCTGCCCGAATCGGCAATCGAACAATTCACCAAAGAGACGGGCATTGAAGTGGTTTACACCACCTATGACAGCAATGAGACCATGTATGCCAAACTCAAGCTCATTCAGAAAGATGGATATGACGTGGCGGTCCCCTCAACCTATTTTGTTTCAAAGATGGGCAGGGAAGGAATGCTCATAAAACTGGACCACAGCCTTTTACCCAATATGAAGGATCTTGACCCCGAACTGTTAAACAAAAATTATGATCCGCACAACAGCTACTCCATACCCTATTTATGGGGGTCAACCGGCATTGCCGTGAACACCGATGAAATCCCCAAAGATACGATCACATCATGGAAGGATTTGTGGAACCCTGAATTTAAAGGCAAACTGCTGCTCCAGGACGATCTGAGGGAAGTGTTTCACATGGCGTTGCGCCTCAAGGGATTTTCCGGTAACACCTCGGATCCCAAGGAGATTGAACAGGCGTATCTTCTGCTTAAAGAGCTGATGCCCAATGTACTGCTGTTCAACTCAGACTCCCCGAGGTTGCCCTTCCTAGCCGGAGAGGTCAGCATCGGCATGATCTGGAACGGTGAAGCCTGGATGGCCGAACAGGAAAATCCGGCAATCCAGTATGTCTACCCCAAAGAGGGCGCAAGCTTCTGGGTGGACAGCTTTGTGATCCCCAAAGGGGCAAGAAACCCCAAAGGCGCGCATCAATTTATTAACTTCATGATGAAACCCGAAGTGGCAAAAGCCTGTGTTGAAGAATACGGATACCCGACCCCGGTGAAACCGGCTGTTACCCTGCTGGATTCAAAGGTCCAAAGCAACCCGACCATATTTCCAGACAGCAGTATCATTAAACAAGGAGAGTTTCAGAATGACGTGGGACCGGCCATTGAAATTTATCAGCGTTACTGGGAAAAACTTCGCACCGGCGATTAGTGTTTGAACCCCCAAATTTGATTTAAAGAACATTCAGGCTTCACAAACCATTGTCCGGCAAGGCAGAAAAAATCGCACTTTTCTGCCTTGCCTGTTGTTTTTTTAACCGCCTTGAACCATAGACCGGCGTTCCCTCACCCTTTATATACGCCACGCTTCCAGTATCCGTTCCGGTACCTGTCCGTCATATAAATCAGGTATCTCTTTGGCTTGCCTAAATTGATTATTACGATACTAAAAACACAAGCACATAAGGATTTTCAATTTGCCAAAAACCCTTATTTTATATAGGTCTTGAATCGTTTCTGGTATAGGCTGGATAATTGTTGCCGCCCGGAAATGAAAGGGTATGATGACAAATTTTCCAAAACAACACCGAATATATTTTTCAAGGCACCGCCCGGAGTCGGCGGGTGCAGAAATGAATGGTTCAATAGATGTTGCTGCACAGGAAATTGTTTTAAACCACCCTGCCAAATTTAGTATTTAAAGGAGTCAGTTAGATGATCAACGTCAGTAAACCTGCCCAGGAACAGGTCAGGATGTACTTTGAAGGCAAAGAAATTGCACCCATCAGAATTTTTCTTAACAGTGGCGGATGCGGTGGCCCAAGCCTTGCTATGGCTTTGGATGAAAAAAAAGAGACAGATACCGTATTCACCTTTGATGATGTGGAATACATCATAGACAAAGATCTTTTGGAAAAGGCCGGCACTGTGGATATCGATTTTGAAGGCACCGGGTTTCGCCTGGATTCCAATCTGAAACCGGCAGGTGGATGTTCCGGTTGCAGCGGCGGATCCTGCGGCGTTTAATCGGGGAAAGAGCATGGCTGAGCAAGTCCATCTTCATCCCAAGTTAGAAAAACAGCTTACAGCACTGGAAAGCCGGGGCAACACCCCGGCTATTGCTGCAGGTCGTGCCAGAAAAATTATTGAGGCCATGATCAAGGGTCAGACATCCCAGGCATCCGGACTTTTCCGAGCGCGCTCGGACGGCCGGGTAAAAAATTCTTGGAAGTATGATCTTGGCGCAGGTTACCGGTTGCTATGTATCCGAAGCAAACAAATCATTTACATCATGCATGCCGGGGATCATGAAAGCTGTGAAACCTGGTTTAATAATAATTTAAAAAAGCAGCCCCAAAACACGACAATTAAGATGACCGCATTTACCATTCGTAACACAGCCCAATCCTTTGATTTTCAAACAGTTCGCTCACCAGAGCAAGAGCCGGATTTTGACGATCAGGACCTGCCACCCATTCCTCAGGAATATTTAAGAAAAGTTTTCTGCGGGCTTACTGGTTGACACGCTGAATGATAGCGGAACATGCTTAATTTTAAATAATACTGATGTGAACACTAAGACCTAAAAGCAAACCTTTTCAAAGGAGAACATTATGACCGAGGCAGTAAAACTTGATAAAGGAAAAAAGGCAGAGTTTAAAGCAAAACTAATGGACAAACTGCCTAATGGTGTCAACCTAAATATGTGCCTGACATGCGGCGCATGCGCTTCCGGTTGCCCGGCAACCGGTCTTAGAGATATGGATCCGCGTAAATTTGTCAGAATGGTGGCTTTGGGTATGGATGATGAACTGGCCAAGCACCCATGGGTATGGCTGTGCTCCCAGTGCCAGCGGTGTGTCTATGTCTGCCCCATGAACATCGACATCGCGGCAATGGTGTTTGAGGCCCGTGCGTCATGGCCCAGAGACGAAAGGCCCAAAGGTATTATAGGATCCTGTGACATGGCCATGAGAAACTCCTGCGGCAGTGCCATGGGTATTTCCGAAGAGGACTTTGAATGGGTTGTTGGCGACATTCTTGAAGAAGTCCAGGAAGAGCAGATCGGCTGGGCAGAACTTGAAGCACCGGTCAATAAAAAAGGGGCACATTTCTTTTTAAGCCAGAATTCCCGTGAACCGGGCACAGAACCTGAGGAAATGGTTCCCCTGTGGAAGATTCTCAACATGGTCGGTGCAGACTGGACCTATGCCACACGGGGCTGGGGCGGAGAAAATTACTGCATGTTCCTTGCCGATGATGAGAGCTGGGAAAAAGTCACAAGAAACTCCATTGAATCTGCCATGGAACTGGGTTGCAAGGTGTACTTAAACACCGAATGCGGCCACTCCACCTTTTCCGTATGGAAAGGCCAGCAAAAATTTGGTATCGAGACCGACCTTGAAATCGCTCCCATGGTTCAATATTACGCCAAATGGATCCGGGAAGGAAAGCTTAAACCCAGCTCCGACTGGAACAAAGACTTAAAAGTTACATTTACCTGCCAGGATCCCTGTCAACAGGTTCGTAAAAGCTTTGGTGACCCATTAGCCGCAGATTTACGCTTTGTAATCAAAGAATGTGTCGGTGAAGAAAACTTCATCGACATGCAGCCCAACTATTCCAACAATTTCTGTTGCGGTGGCGGCGGCGGATACCTTCAGTCCGGCTTTAACGAGGAACGTTTGAAATACGGCGAAATCAAAAAAGATCAGATTGTGGCCACCGGTGCAGACTACTGTGTAACGCCCTGTCACAACTGCCACGACCAGGTTCATAAGCTGGCGGATCACTATGAATGTGAATATCATACCATCCATTTATGGACACTGCTTGCCTTTGCACTAGGCGTGCTTGGTGGCAAGGAACGGATGTATCTTGGGCCGGACCTGAAACCACTTAACATGCCGGAAGGCGAAGAGTTGGAAGAAGAATATTAAGGCATAGTGTGACCTTTTTAGATTAATTTTCCACCATCTGCTAAGGTCACAATAAAGGTTAAAGTCTGTGTAGATTAAACCGACTTGGCTTCTAAAAAAAACAAAATTTTCGGGAAGCAGGATATAATTTATATCTTGCTTTCCGTATTCTTTATCGAAAACATCAATCCATTTTCACATTTTCCATTTATATTTTCGCATTGATCTAAATATGTACCCTCTTTATACTGATCATTTTCAGCGCAGATAAGCGTTCGTAAAAGTGAGTATTGAACACGTTATCTGTTGCAAAAAAAACAGTAATGTTGAAGTCATAAAAAAGGAGAGTACAATGAGCGAAGATTATACGTCCATGTGGGAAAGCCTTGGCATGGATTTAAAAGCCCATGACGCACTGCTCGGTGTTTTAGAACAAGGATACAAGGACATCTACCTTGCCCAGAAAAATCGCCCCGAAAGCATGGGCTATTTTGATTTTGTCATGAGCGAGGTCCATGGGTTGCGGATCAAAGAGCTTTTGGACGAAAAAAAACAGAATCGCAAGATCATCGGCAGCTATTGTGTCTTTGTCCCCGAAGAGATTGCCCTTGCCGGCGGCGCCACGCTGATCGGCTTGTGTTCCGGTGCTGATTTTGCCGTTGAGGAAGTTGAAAAACATCTGCCTAGAAACACCTGCTCATTAATTAAATCCTCCTTTGGTTTTAAGCTCGGCAAGGTGTGTCCCTACCTTGAAGCCTCAGACATGATCGTTGGGGAAAACACCTGTGACGGCAAGAAAAAAGCCTATGAAATTTTTGATGGTTTAGTGGACAATCTCTATGTCATGGATCTGCCCCAGGTTAAATCAGCCCAGGGCCAGGCGCTTCTCAAACAGGAATTTGATCGGTTTAAAGCCGCTGTGGAAGAATTAACCGGCAACAAAATCACCGTGGAATCCCTTAAAGAAGGCATTAAAGTAGTTAATGCCAAGCGAGCCGCCATGCACCGGCTGGCAACATTGCGCAAGGCTGACCCTGCACCCATTTCAGGGCTTGACGCACTGTTGGCAAATCAGGTTTTCTTTTATGACAACCCGGCCCGGTTTACCGAATCCGTCAACAAAATATGTGATGAACTTGAAGACCGAATCAAAAAAAATCAGGGCGTATTTCCTGGTAAAACCCCAAGAATTCTTATCTCGGGTTGTCCCATGGCTGTACCCAACTGGAAACTGCCATGGATCATTGAATCCAGCGGCGCTGTGATCGTGGGCGAGGAATCCTGCGTGGGCGAACGGGGCACCCGGAACCTCATTGATGAGTCCGGCAAAAGCATGGAAGAGCTCATGGAAGCCATCACGGATCGGTATTTCCAAGTGGATTGCGCGATTTTCACCCCCAACCAGGAACGCAGCGACCATATCGTTGAAATGGCCAAGGCTTATGGCGCAGACGGTGTGATCCATTACGGGCTTCAATTCTGTCAGCCGTATATCATGGAATCTATCCCAGTGGAAAACAAACTCGAAAAATTAGGCATCCCCTGTATGCGAATTGAAACCGATTACGGCATGGAGGATGTGGGGCAATTACAGACAAGAGTAGAAGCCTTCATCGAACAAATCTCCGACTAGGTGTTTGAACCAAAAGTCACCCACCGGCGGCGTTGCAGAAAAATTTGCCAAATCATAAAATCGGGCCTCACATACGTTAGTATGCTCCGGTTACAAATTTTTCTGCGCCTTTCATCTGGGCAACTTTTGGTCCAAACATAACCTACATTTCGACGTTTTTTACAGACAAATATTTAGGAAAATAGATGATTTGCGCAGGCATTGATATTGGGTCCAGAAGTATTGAACTGGTATTGGTTGAGAACGATAAGATCATTGAAACCCGGCAAACCGATACCGGGTTTGACCCCATTTCCCAGGCTAAAAAAGTGATGGAGGGGGTAAAATTTGATCAAATCATGGCCACAGGATATGGGCGCAACCTGTTTGAGGTGGCGTATGATGATGCGTCAACGGTCACTGAAATAAAAGCCCATGCCGCAGGTGTCCGGCGGGAGTTTCCCGAGTCCCTTGCCATTCTGGATATCGGTGGCCAGGACAGTAAATCCATCCGGCTCAACGACCAGGGCCGGGTGGTGAAATTTGAAATGAACGACCGGTGTGCGGCAGGTACGGGTAAATTTCTTGAAATCATGGCAAATAACCTGGGATTCCCCCTGGATGAATTTGGCCCGGCCGCCCTGGCAGCCCAAAAAGATCTTCAGATCAACAGTATGTGCACTGTCTTTGCAGAGTCTGAAGTGACATCGCTCATTGCCAAGGGCCAGGACCGGCAGGAGATTGCTCGGGGCCTGCACCTGAGTGTGGTCAAGCGCGCCGTGGGCATGCTGAACCGCGTGGGAGCCCAGGGGCCCATCGTATTTTCCGGCGGGGTGGCCCAAAACCCCTGTATGGTGAAAATGGTGTCAGATGCCCTTGAAAAAGAGATTCTTGTCCCCGAACATCCCCAGATGATGGGCGCTTTGGGTGCAGCCATGATCATGGCCGCAAAACGATGATTTCACCTGTGTTGGTACCGGATGCAGAGTTCGTTCCTCTGACGTTTCACAAACTTGCGCATCCGGTTCCAGGCAGGGCAAAATTTTACCAAGCCAGACACTTGCGCCCAAAAAGACGACTGCGCCTGCGATATTGAGGTACGGCATCAGCGCCCCTTCACTGCCGGCAAGAAGAAGCCCCGTTATCCAGATCATCACCGGTAACGGCAACATCACATGAAGTTTCTTTTCTCTAATGTTCTTTTCCATGGGCCGCTTTGTCCTGCCTGCCCGGCCATTACTATCCCTTGTTAAATGACCGCCACAATTTATTTCAGATTGAGCCTGGGTGTGGATTGACCAGACCATTCCATGAATGTTATTCGATGAATTTTTCCGGTTTGAAAAATGTGATTGTTGCATTTCCCACCTCTTGTTTTGTTGTAAAATATCATATTTTGTTGAATTTAATAAACACTATTTACAAAAAATTTTACCTGTATTCCCGGCAGCTCCAAATCACACGGCCAAGGATCCGCACCTTTTCAAGGGCGTGAATATCCAGATGAATGGGGGAAAAATCTTTATTATCACTGCACAACACCAAAGAATCCGGATGTTTTTCCAATCGTTTAACAAGGATGGTATCGTCCACGCCCACGGCATAAATGGCGCCGGCCATGATTCGGGTCTGGGACTGATCAATCAACACGGTATCCCCTTCCCGGATTAAGGGTTCCATGCTCTGGCCGAACACCTCCATGGCCACCATGGCGGCAACCGATCCTTTACGGGCAAGCCATGCAGAAGGAAACGAAAGAAACTGTGAGATATCCGGATCACATTCAAACGAACCGGTTCCGGCTGACAGACGGGCCGCGACCTTTGGGACCTTACGAAAATCACTGCCCTCATCCATGTGTTTTTGATCAAAAAAGACAGGCCCCTTGCCCGTATCCACCCATTCTGGATTCACCCGGAACCGCCTGAACAGTTTGACAATCCAGTTGTCAGGGATATGATTTTTGTTTCTGGCATGGGTGATTCCAGACCTGTTGATACCAAGCTCCTTGGCAAGTTCCGCCTGGGACGAAATTCCGGTGGCGCTCATGATCCGACGAATCAGTACATCCACTTTATTTTCCGGCATGTCGGTCATCCTCTTTTTTAAATCTTTAAGTAATGTATTTTACATGCCACTTATGTTTAAAAAATGCAACATATTTTTAAACACGGTTTTCATAAATTGACATCAGGCGAACTAAAAAATTGCTTTTATGCGTTGGGCATCCCGCCAGACGGCATCCGTATCCGCATAGAGCTGTTTTAATGCCTGTGCCACATGCGTCTGCATCTGTTCAAAGCCGTTGTGGCCCAAATCCTGGGGCACATGAATGGGAGAGCCAAATCGGATGATCACCCGGGAAAAGGGCTTGGGCACCATAAACCGGTCCCAGGAATTAAACACCCACACATTTTGCCCGGAGGTAATGGTCGGCACAATGGGTAAATCCGCATACTGGGCAATGCGGATCAAACCGGGTTTCACCGTACCGAAGGGTCCCTGGGGGCCGTCCACGATATGGCCGATATTGTAACCCTGCCCGATCAATTTTTTTATTGTGTCAAGGGCCTGCCCGCCGCCATGGGATGACGAGCCCCTGACGGCCCGCCAGCCCATGATATGTACCGCCCTGGCAGCCATCTCACCGTCGCGGCTTTGGGAAATCATAATGGCAATGGGCTTGCGCTGTGAAAAAAAAGTAATCCCTGGGAAAAACCGCTGGTGCCATGAGGCATACACCACCTGTCCGCCGGCCTTTAAAATGGCCTGCTCATTGTCCGGATCAACAATCCTGATCCGGTAGGTGGCGGACAAAAGCCTGACAAGGAAAAGCCCGCCATAGGGAAACACATAATAGTACAGAAAACGCCTGAATATTTTTTTTATCATTCAATGACTCCTCTTGCCGAAAACCAGACCCCAACAGTGCACTTAACTTTCTTAGGAAAGTCCCAATACATTGTTAAATTATTATTATCTTTGGTGCAGGACGAAATGGCCCAAGAGACACACCAGATCAGCCCAGGGCTGTTATTAACACGAAAAACCCATCCTGCCAAGCGTCTTGCAAAACCACATTCAAATATATAATCTGTCTTTGATATTTGGACATGCGCGGTAACACTTCATATCGTTACATCGCAACCCGTTACGTTACGCGGGTAACGCATAGACCTCTTTTTCTTATATTTAATTATGGAAACAAGAAAAAATATGCATTATAAAATCAATACGCTATTTGAATTTCATCTTTATACTTAGCGACTGGTATGAATTTTGTATTTAAAATAATTTGCAAGGCATTATTCACCTAACCTTTAACGCAAAAGGACAATTTAGCGATGTGGAAACTGCTGCAGAAAATGAGTAAAAATCTGACCCTGGCGATTCCGGCAATGATGCTGGCCGGATTTATCTTCGGCATTTTTATGGATGCCGCCTTTTTAAAAAGCCTGATTATTCCATTCACTTTTTTAATGGTCTACCCCATGATGGTCACCTTAAATATCCAGAAAGTATTTGAGGGCGGGGATGTGAAAGCCCAGGTGCTGACCCAGGCCATCAACTTCGGCGTAGTCCCTTTCCTGGCCTATGCGCTAGGGCTGATCTTTTTTAAGGACCAGCCTTACATGGCTTTAGGTTTGCTGCTGGCAGGACTTGTGCCCACGTCAGGCATGACCATTTCCTGGACCGGATTTGCCAAGGGCAATCTGGCGGCAGCCGTAAAAATGACGGTTATCGGCCTCACTTTGGGCTCCATTGCAACCCCCTTGTATGTGCGCATGCTCATGGGTACCACCATTGAAATTGACATGACGGCCATTTTCAAGCAGATCGTGGTCATTGTTTTCATTCCCATGGCAGCCGGGTACCTGACCCGCAGATCCCTGGTAAAAAAACACGGGGAAAAGGGATTCAAACTATCGGTGGCGCCCAAATTCCCGCCGTTGTCCACCCTGGGCGTTGTGGGCATCGTGTTCATTGCCATGGCCCTTAAGGCCCGGGCCATTGCCGCAGCGCCCAGTATGCTTGCATACATCCTTATCCCCCTGGTTATCATTTACGGATTCAATTTTGTCTTCAGCAGTTTTATAGGTAAAAAACTGTTACCCAGAGGCGATGCCATTGCGCTTGTCTACGGATCTGTCATGCGTAACCTCTCCATTGCCC
>Ga0193955_1001730_pt1 | contig 9978 bp, 7 predicted proteins | sample BB_6_MG_FD_140343 | JGI IMG/M metagenome (GOLD analysis project Ga0193955, IMG submission 140343) | Microbial mat bacterial communities from the Broadkill River, Lewes, Delaware, United States - BB_6_MG | ecosystem: Environmental > Aquatic > Freshwater > River > Microbial mats | place: USA... | reverse complement strand
GCCGGAAGACTCGATGGTGCTCCATCGGGTATCATGCCCAGACAGGAAACAAAGACAGCTTTCTTTCGCTGGATTTGGGTTTGTCACACTTCGGGCTGGATGACCTTGCCACGCGACTCAAAAAATACCGGGAGTTTCTTTACCATGTGGGGGCCATTGAGAAGAGGGGTCGTGCGAGAATCTCGAAGAAGGTTCTTGATGCAGAGACCGCCGAAGGGTTCGAGCTTACCCGCCAGAGGCGGTTCAGGTACAGAACCCGGTATTTTACGGACTCGGGGATAATGAAACAGGGGACAGGCTCTTTATGCTGGACCTCTCACAGTGATCTGTGAGATAGTTCAACTGCTACTATCTCTCTATAATTATATTGAAATCCAATCTTTACAACCCACATGACATTCAGAAAGACCAGGGAGGAGGGTGCTATGCCACGAGTTTCCCGTATGGTCGTCACGGACTCAGGTCAAAAGGCCGCGTATCATGTGATCAGCAGAACAGCATTGGATGGCCTTCCATTCAAAAAGACTGAGAAAGACGAGTTGGTGCGTATCATTCAACGTTTTTCAGCAATTTATGCTGTAGAGGTGCTTGGGTACGCGATCATGGGGAATCATTTTCACCTGCTGGTGGAGGTGAGTCCCGGAACCATGGTCTCGGATGAGGAGGTGCGTCGCCGGTTTCAACTGCTTTATGGCGAGGATACGGAGTTTCCAGAAGGGCGGCTGGGGGGTTTTCGGGAGAGATTTTCCAGTTTGTCCGCGTATATGAAGGACATCAAGCAGACCTTTTCGCATTTTTATAACAAGCGAAAGAAGCGAAAAGGTACTCTCTGGGGAGAGCGTTTTAAGAGTGTGATCGTTCAGCAGGGAAACACGCTCATCAATTGCCTTGCGTATATCGATTTGAATGCGGTGCGTGCCGGGATCGTGAAACGGCCGGAAGACTATCGATGGTGCTCCATCGGGTATCATGCCCAGACAGGAAACAAAGACAGCTTTCTTTCGCTGGATTTGGGTTTGTCACACTTCGGGCTGGATGACCTTGCCACGAGATTAAAAAAATACCGGGAGTTTCTCTATCATGTGGGTGCCATTGAGAAGAGGGGGCGAGCGAGAATTGCAAAGAAGGCTGTTGATGAAGAGACTGCCGATGGGTTCGAGCTTACACGACAGAAGAGGTTCAGGTACCGAACACGGTATTTTACGGACTCAGGGATTATAGGATCCAAGGCTTTTGTTGAAATGACCTATGACGCCTTTAAGGATCGCTTCCAATCGGCAAGGGATAAAATCCCAAAGGCCGTTAAGGGCATTGAAGGGATGTATTCGTTGAAACGTCTGTCTGAGAGCTGAAAACAATGCACGGAAATGAGATCAGTGCATTTGAAAAAGTGTAGATATATTTGGTGACGAGCGTGATTGTTAAACGTACCTCTGAAGATTATCGTTTGATACAAATCAATCATGGAATGAGGCAAATTATCCGGAGGCGGCGAGTGAAAATACGTTAGCCTGTTCGGAAAAATGGGTCTGATGCATAAAGAGCCTGTCCCTTTTCCCTTTTCACTTTTCCTTTTGTTGAGCCTGGGGCAGGCCCGGTGAGCGCGCAGTTGTTTCTCCACGGCACTCTCATTATTGTCGTGGCTGCATTCGTTGAACCTCCTTTGATTCTTGTTGGAGCCAAGTTAACTGGCTATCTTAGCAATAATGCCCACGTCTCACGCTGGATGGATCGTGGTCTTGGGGCCCTGTTTGTCGGGTTGGGCATTAAGCTGGCAGCAAGTGATCGACTGTAGCGGTAAAAGGGAACCTGATTCAAAAAGTGGGTTTGACAAACAGGAGTTGAGGTCAATTTATGACAGCTCATCTTTGTCGTCCTGCAAAAAGAGCCTGTCCCCTTGTAAAGAGTATGAACGTTACACTTTGAATTGTCAGGAAACTAGTATACGTCTAATAGTCATATTCTCAGCTTTCATTCGTGCCTCGCATAAGCAGAATCGATGACTTCATGCGATTCATTCTTTTGGCGTTATATTAAGGATATTCATGGTACTTTCCCTCATTCCCAACCAGGTCTCACCATTAAGAAAATGGGCATTCCATGCAACCGCTGCAATCCTTATTTTCCTTATTCTACTTGCCTGCTCTGCTGTCTGTGATGCGGCGGACTATCATGTCAGCACCACAGATGATTCCGGTGCAGGCAGTCTGAGGCAAGCCATTAGCGATGCCAACAGCGGTGATGCCATTGTTTTTGACGCAGCTGTGGGGACAGATGCATTCAACATTTCAAGCCCGCTGGACCCTCTTGCATCCATAACATTCCGGGATGCCGCGGGAACCCGCCTGATTTTTGATGCCGGTTCGGCGGGCGGGCACCCCATGACCGACTATACGCTGAAGTTCCAGAACAACGCCACTCTATCCGGAGCCCTGCCGGGTACCGTGTCATATACCACAACCGGTTCCTATGCATCCGTGATCTGTTCGCAAAGCGACCTTACACTTGCCGACGACCTGGACGGCAAAATCTCAGGGATCTTTGGTTCCAATGGCGAGGGTGTGATTGCGATTGATCATATCACCCTTCAAAGCGGTCTTTCCGGTGAGATTGAGGTGACCGCCACCGACGATTCGATCTATGGGCTCCGATCCGCCAGGGAGGGCGTGTCCATCACCGGAGACCTGGCTGGCTCCGTCAAGGCCACGGCCGGTACCCAGTATGCATATGGCTTCTATAGCAAGACGAATATTGCAATCAACGGTGCCCTGACCGGAACGGTATCATCCGAGGCTGGAACACACACGGCCTATGGATTACATGCTAAAGAGGGTGACATCTTGATAACCAATGACCTGAGCGGCACCGTCAGCGCCCGGGCCGGAACCAAAACCGCATACGGCCTCTCCGGTTATAACGATCTGACCATTGGAGGCAATCTATCCGGCTCCGTGACGGCCACGGCAGGGACATCAGAGGCCTACGCCTTGACTGCAAACGATAATCTGATCGTATCCGGCGCCCTGTCAGGAACGGTTGCGGCTGAATCCGGGACGGACAACGCCTACGGCATGAAGGCCGGAGATCATTTAACCATCACCGGGGCTCTTTCGGGCAGTGTCTCGGCCACAGCGGGTACTAACAGCGCTTTCGGGCTTTATTCCGGCGACAACAAGAACATGGTGCTGGCCTCCGGCATCTCCGGGGCTGTTTCCGCGAAGGCTGGGGGTGAGAGAGCCATCGGTATTTACAGTCTGGGCACCTTGAGCGACGGCTCCGGCGGTGCGGTCAGTATATCCGGAAGTGTCAAAGCCGAGGCCGGGGGCCTGGCAGTGGGCATCGGTGTTAAAGACGGACTGAATGTCCATATCACCGGCACGGTGACCGCCATCGACACCTCCGGTTCCGGCAAAGCCTATGCCATCGCATCAGGTCAGGCAGACGATGACTCGTGGCACGTTAACAGCGCAGACACTATTGACGACACCGTGACACTGGAAAACGGGGCCTCCATCACCGGGCAGATCGACCTGGGCAGCGGAAGCGGCACCGATACCCTGACCCTGAACGGTGGCGGCACGCTGAACGGTGCGGTCAGCAACATCACCCATATGACCAAAAACGGGGCAGGGACATGGACCACGTCGGGGAATATCGGGGCGAGGAATCTTACGATCAACGAAGGCGCCCTGTCCGTGTCCGGGCAAATTGATGCGGATACGGTGTCGATAAATGCGGGTACCCTGTCCGTTGAGGCCGAAAACCAGACGGGCGAAGCTTACGGTTTAAATACGTCAAACCTGTCCAGCAGTGTTGCCATGACAGAGGATATCGCCGCAACCGCTTCTGCCCAGTCAGCCCATGGTATCCGTGCCGGTGAGAATATCACCATCTCCGGAGCGCTTTCAGGTGCCGTCTCAGCCAGTACCGGCAGCTCGGGTGCTTATGGCCTCCGGGCAGGCGAGAATCTCACCATCACCGGGGATCTTTCGGGACGTGTCACGGCCACCGCCGGAACAGACACCGCCGTCGGGTTATCCTCCGGTAAAGACATGGTGCTGGGATCCGACATCTCGGGGGCCATTGCGGCAAAGGCAGGCGCAAGCAACGCGTTGGCGGTGTACAGCTTGGGGACGTTGAGTGACGGGTCCGGCGGTGCCGTCACCATGTCCGGTTCCGTAACGGCCGAAGCTGCCGGCCTGGCGGTGGGCATCGGTGTCGAAGACGGGATGAATGTCCATATCACCGGCACCGTGAGCGCCACGGATACCTCCGGTTCCGGAAACGCCTATGCCATCGCTTCAGGGCACGCAAACGGTGACTCCTGGAGCGTTAACAGCGCAGACACGATTGACGACACCGTGACACTGGAAAATGGGGTCTCCATCACCGGGCAGATCGATCTGGGCAGCGGAAGCGGCACCGACACCCTGACCCTGAACGGCGGCGGCACGCTGAACGGTGCGGTCAGCAACATCACCCATATGACAAAAACCGGGTCCGGGGCCTGGACCACGTCGGGGAAGATCGAGACAACGAATCTTTTTGTCCATACGGGTACGCTTTCCATGGATGCAGAAACCGGCCATGTTGTAGACGGCAACCTCGATGTCAAAGCAGGCACCACGCTCAATGCCGCAGTACGGCAAAGAGAGACCGCCACCATTCAGGTCACGGATACCGCCACCATCAACGGGACCGTCAATTTCCAAATGGAAACCTTTGTCCCTTCCGAACCCGGTCTGGTCGTGATTTCATCGGGCACCCTTGTTGACGCCGGGGTGTATACAGTTGATAACCCGTTTATGGCCGCAGCCGCCAATGGCAGCAATATTCTCATCACCAAAGAGGCCTATGCGGACCGGTCCCTTTCCTCTTCCAACTCCCGGGCCCTGGCGGAGATGCTGGATGATGCCAGCCTGAACGCATCCGGGGAGATGGCCGACCTGCTGACCACACTGGATGACATAGACACCCTGGGCGAATTTCACTCTTGCCTCGAGGAGCTGGAGACCAATCCGGCCTTCTCTGCCATGGGCATGGACACCGCCCGGCTTTTTACCTCTGCCGTGCAGACCCGGATGGCTGAAGTGAGGACCCGGCAGTCAGTCATTGCCCAAACCTGTCAGATGGATCCGGAAGATCCCTTTACCTGGCCCCTTCTGGCCTCTACCGGGGGTGTTTCCCCGTTGATCAGCCCAAGGCCGCCGCAAAAACCGAATGCTTTTTTCATACAGGCCCTTGGCCGTGACGGTCGCCTGGATTCCCATGATGGGTATGACGGATACGATTATGATACAACCGGGTTCTTCGTTGGGTGGGACCGGCTGCAGGGCCGGTCTTTTCTGGTCGGTGCAAGCCTGGGCTACGCCCAAACGGATGTGGATTATCTGGATACCGGCAAAAGCCGTTCGGACGTGGAAAATTACAGTGGCGGCTTTTACGGAACCTGGTTCGGTTCCAACTGGTACCTCGATGCCACCCTGTGGGCTGTTTACAACACGTTCGATACAGACCGGAACATCACTTTTCTGAATGACACGGCAGAGTCGGACGCTGAGGGCTGCACATTGTCCGGGAAACTTGACTATGGATACCGGGTGAGCGTCGCTTCCATGGGCCTGACACCCTTGGTTTCCTGTGAGTATGCCTGGTTCCGTCAAAACGATTATTCCGAAACCGGGGCCGGGGCCGCCAACCTGAATGTGGATACCCTCACCAATGATTCTCTCAAAAGCGGTATCGGTTTCAATCTGGACAGGCCGATACACCTCAAGGGCATGGTTATCGTTCCCGAGGTGTCGGGCAGGTGGATGCATGAGTTTCTGTCACGGGAGCGTCAATACAACGTGACCATGTCCGGTTCCCCCGGCATTGTCTTCCCCCAGACCCTGGCCCGGGCTGAAGAGGATTCCTTCAGGTTCGGCGCGGGGCTTACCGCTGTTCTTACCTCCGGGGTTTCGGTAGCCATTACGTACCAGGGGGAGCAGGAAAAACATGCCGAAAGCCAAACCCTCTTCGGAGAGTTGCGGTGGCCGTTTTAAGACTGCCTCCGGCGGCCCTGCCTGGGGGGCAAACTTTTGAAAAGTTAGACAAACAGGTCTTGCAACCAACCAGGCCAAGCAGTGGCAAAACAGGACAGGCTCTTTATGCTGTGATGAATGGAGCCACCACCGCAAAAGCCCTTGGGATGAAAACCATAGCTTGAACAGGGCACAAACGCACCGGGCTGAACGAATTGTCGGATGTTTATATTGCTGCCATTGGTGGAGAATTCGCCGACCGGGCCCAGGACATGCACATAAAAATCCTTCACATGCTCATCGAACTGGTGAAACGGCCTTTTCACCCGGCGAACGACGACAGGAACATGCAATGCTGACTTACCTTGAAGCCTTACCTCTGGCTCTTTTCCTTTTGTATATCCGACAGATTGATACCGAACTCCCCACGGAGTGGCAGGGGCCCTTTGTCGCAGGCGGTATTGCCGCCCTTGGCGTCATTTTATTATTCCTGCACAGAAAACAGGTGTTCAATCGCCTTCTTTTGGGAATCAACCTCTATCTGATAAGCGGAGGCCTGGCGTTTATTACCCACCAGTGGTGGCTGAACAGGATATACTGCCAGCTTCAGGCCTCGGGAATGCTCCTGTGGATCATCGCCACAGGCATTGCCTCACTGTTAATCAGTTCCAGGGGCTTTATCGGTGTTGACTCCCCCGACGCCGGCGGAATCAGAACGTGCTCTTTTTATCTGCTGCTGGTATCCATTTTGGCCTTTGCCCTCTCATTCGGATTTCGGGGCAACCCCATGCTCTCGGAAACGGTTCCCTTCCTCGGTTTGTTTCTGGCTCGGAACACCCTGAAAACAAAGCTTGGCTCAGGAATAAACGAGCGTGAGACAGGCAAGCCGTTTCCATAACAAGGGAAGGTGTATTGAAAAGATCGTTTGATTAACCAGGGCCCATAATTCCATTTATGATATATTGGAGTGGTACGTGAGTTTGTGATTGGGCGTCATTCATTGTTTTATGATGTTTGGCCTTTACAAGGGGTGTGTTGAAGTGGGAAGAGGTGTTGCTTGCGGGATGGTGGAATGTCTCTGCCAGTTGGTATCTCCTTCATAAAGAGCCAGTCCCTTTATGCCCTTAATGTGTGTCTGCTTTAATAAGCTGACCCCGGATAAGATAGTCCATAACATACTGAGAGTTTAACATGGGTAGATGGCGTCCTCCTGTAGTCCAAGGTTCCAAGTATATCACTCCTGAAGGTGCACGGAAATTAACGGAAGAGGTCCAGTACTTGTGGACCGTTGAGCGACCAGATGTGACCGATAGGGTTTCGAAGGCTGCCGCACAAGGTGATCGTAGCGAAAATGCCGAGTACATCTATGGCAAGAAACGCTTGCGCGAAATTGACAGCAGGCTTCGATTTTTAACGAATCGCTTAGACGGGATGAGTGTTGTCGACCGTATCCCTGAGGATCAGGACAAGGTTTATTTTGGTGCGTTCGTTACCCTCGAGGATGAAGACGGGGAAGAGGTTGAATATCGTATCGTCGGGCCCGATGAGTTCAATGTCGCTGATGGAAAAATCAGTATGGATTCGCCCTTAGGCAAAGCATTAATAGGACAACGGGTGGATGAAGAAATCAGGTTTTCTTCGCCAACAGGCGTGAAAGTCCTTTATATATCGAAAATCCGTTATTAATCCGGCAACGAGCGATACAAGCCAAGGATGAAAGAGATGTCATAAATTATCGGGGCGATACTGCCCCTCGACACGTATGCATTTAACCGCCGGGTTCATATTTAGAAAAAGCGTAATTATTCAGTTCCCAAAATCAGCCCTCGCCGGCAAGGGTGGCGACGCCACATTAGCCCGGATAGTTTACGAGTTGGGTGTGCTTATATGCAAGGCATCAGAGCTGCAGATGTAGTGGTTTACCTCAAAGGTCTGATAACGCGGCAGATGAGTGTTCCCGGCTCGCCCGGAGGGTGAGAAAATCGAATAGAAAATCGTGAATTACATTTTGCATTTTTCAAATAACTGCATTTCTCACAATAACCCTTTGCAATCCCTTTTATTGCATTGGTTTGATCGTTTTCTCATGAAATATCCGGGTTAGGCAAAATACCTTGACAGCAGGTAGCGGCTGCCCTTTGCCCCTCGTTTCTCGGGTCAAATCATATCTGCCTTCAGTGCGGGGATGATTGAGGGCGTTTTTTAAGACCTGCTAGTTAAACCCACCTTTTCAGATCGCGCAAAAGTTTAGCCTCCGGCGGATCGCTTTTTGAATGATCCCCGAAAACTATCCGGTTGTGGTTCCCTTTGCCCCCTAAGTTCCCACAGACCTGTTAAGCCCCATTTGTATGGATTGCGGGCATCGGCGATGTAATCGAAACGGCGCTCAAAATCTGTTTGTTCAACTTTTCAAACGTTTGGCCCCGGCAGGGCTGCCGGAGGCACCAGGGAACCCGAGGAACAGGTTCTTTATTCAGTGGCTTTATCCTTAAAATCAAACGCATGGTTCATGCACATTGTGCTCATTGCATTGGGTACTCTTTTGGTCTGTGTTTCGCCATCCATGGCTGACTTTGACCCAGATCCAGGTCCCCAAGACGACGATATTCCTTTGATCACCGATGAGCAGGAGCGCAAGGTCGACGAAACCCATCAGAAAGCTTCCGAGCTTCTGGTGTCGGCGGCGCATTGGCTGGATTCGTTTTATGATGATGACCGGTACGTTGCCGAGGAAAACACCACCCGGGCGAGATTGCGCTTGTCCTTAGGCTATTCACGTTTCGACGGGTTCGATTTGAGCCCCATGGCAAACATACGGCTCAAACTGCCCAGGCTCTCAAGAAAGGCACTTCTGATTATCGGTGCCGAAAATGACGATGAATTTGATCTGCGCGATAACCCGATTTCGAAAAATCAGAGCAATGATGAGAATGAAAAGAGCGATGTGAGTGCGGCACTGCGCTATGCCCTGAAAGTAGGGAAATACTATCATATGTCCACCACCGTCGGTGTCTCTTGGGGCTATGCGTATGTGGGGTTGCGATACCGTTATGAGTATGATTTCGGGACCTGGGTGGGGCGTGTCACCGACAATTTCAGATACTACACTGACGACGGGTTGCAAAATAAGTGGAGCGTGGACCTGGAGCGTCATGTATCAAGGCGTTGGTTTTTCCGTACCAGCGGGGGCGTCAATTGGTATAAAGCACAGGACGGACTACCCCACACTTTGAGTTTCCGCTTGTATCACATCCTTAACCGGCATCAGGTCCTGCAGTACGAAATCAGCAACTATTTTGATACAGAACCTGTCTATAGGAGGACCGATCTGCAGTTCAGGGTTCACTATCGGCAGCGCTTCTACCGTGATTGGCTGGTTTTAGCGGTGGTGCCTCAGATAGGCTTTCCATACGAGCATAATCGCGAACCCAATCCGGGGATAGAGGTGCGCCTGGAAGCCGATTTGGGTTACATGGCCGAACAGGATGTGTTCAAGGCGGTGTTTGGGCGTTAGGCGGCACTGTTACTGTTCAGATCATGATTGGCCTTCAGCAGGTCCGCCGGAGAGTTATGATCCTCATGTTGTGTTTGATTATCCTCAAGGCCGTTATTAATCGGTGTTTTATACCTCGCCCGAGAAGAGGGTGCAGGTGAAGAAACCATGGTATCCCGGGGTGTTCAGAATAAACGCTGAGGAGTTTGGGGTTGTAAGGCTACTGTACAGGGCCAGTTCTGTTTCGGAAAGGGCTGAAGGGCTTTCAGCCCAGCGCATGGTGAGAAGATCTGTCAGGGCTTCATAGATAGCGGGCGTCAAAGGGGCGCAAACATTGCCGATGAATGTGTGCGCTTTTATATTTTTCAGGCCGAGTTCGTCAAGCAGTGATCCGCTGCGCAGGAAGTGGCGCTCGGGGGGCATGCCTGGTTTGAAGGGGGCGATGCCTTGCCGGGTTGCGTT
>Ga0193955_1001722_pt1 | contig 10004 bp, 10 predicted proteins | sample BB_6_MG_FD_140343 | JGI IMG/M metagenome (GOLD analysis project Ga0193955, IMG submission 140343) | Microbial mat bacterial communities from the Broadkill River, Lewes, Delaware, United States - BB_6_MG | ecosystem: Environmental > Aquatic > Freshwater > River > Microbial mats | place: USA... | reverse complement strand
CAAGGTGTGCATCGCGGTCATTGATGCTTTGAAAGAGTCCTTGAATAGTATCAGGAATAATGAGCTCCATCGGTATACCTAGATGGTCTGCGAATGCTTGAGCTAACTCATACTCAAAACCGGCTGGCTCGCCTTTGTCGATATAGTAGGCACTCGGTGTGTTTCTTTTGGCTACACGTAAAACGCCATTAGCTTTTATCGCCTCCAGATGGGACATGGAGTTATAACTAACCAGCGCAGGCAGGCTGATTAGCACCATAAAGGCTAATAGGTGTAAAACATCCTTGCGTCGTCTTAAGTCAAATAACATAGAGTGCTTTTCTGGTATATGCGGGTGGATTTCAGGTAGAATACCCGCTTAATTTTCCTGTCTGTTTTGGCTCATTCAAGAGGCTCGAGATCACATGCTAGTTTTGCGTGGAGCACCCGCTCTTTCTGCCTTCCGTCACGATAAACTTTTAGCTGCTTTACAGGACCTAGTTCCAGATATTACAGCACTTTATGGTGAATTTTATCATTTTGCTGATATCAAGGAGGCACTGAACGATGAAGAGCAGGATAAGCTTTCCCGCATTCTTCGTTATGGCCCAAAAGCTGAAGTAAAGCAGCCAGTTGGCTTATTACAACTTGTGGTTCCGCGCCCAGGTACTATCTCTCCATGGTCAAGCAAGGCTACCGATATTGCCAGAAATTGCGGACTTAGCAAGATTAATCGACTTGAAAGAGGTATCGCATACTATGTTGATTCCTCGGTGGCACTGTCTCCTGAGCAGCAACAAGGGGTTGCTAAAGCCCTGCACGATCGAATGGTCGAAAGTGTGCTAGAGACGATTGATGCAGCAGAAAGCTTATTTAGCCATGCACAGCCTAAGCCTTTAACAACCGTCGCTATTCTTGCAGGCGGGCGTCAGGCATTGGAGCAAGCGAACACTGAATTAGGGTTAGCGCTTGCTGATGATGAGATCGATTATTTGGTGACTAGTTTTGAGGAGCTAGGGCGAGATCCTTCCGATGTTGAGCTCATGATGTTTGCGCAGGCAAACTCTGAGCACTGTCGCCACAAAATATTTAATGCTTCTTGGGATATTGATGGCGAAGCGCAAGAAAAATCTCTATTTGCCATGATTCGCAATACCAATGAGCTAGGTGGTGAGAATGTCTTGTCGGCTTACTCAGATAATGCCGCTATTATTGCTGGAAGTAAGGCGGGTCGTTTTTATCCTGACCCTAATACTGCTGAGTATGGCGCGCACCAAGAAGATATCCATATTCTTATCAAGGTTGAGACCCACAATCACCCAACTGCGATTGCACCGCACCCAGGTGCTGCTACTGGTTCTGGTGGAGAGATCCGAGATGAGGGTGCAACCGGTAAAGGTGGTAAACCTAAGGCTGGTTTAACGGGCTTTACGGTATCTGATCTGAAAATTCCGGGCTTTGTGCAGCCTTGGGAATCCCACTACGGTAAGCCAGAGCGTATCGTATCAGCGTTAGATATTATGCTTGAAGGGCCGATCGGCGGCGCCGCGTTTAATAATGAATTTGGTCGTCCTGCCCTATCTGGATATTTCCGTACGTTTGAGCAGAAAGTTAATGGAGCCGCAGGTGAGGAAGTGCGTGGTTACCACAAGCCGATCATGATCGCTGGCGGTATGGGTAATATTCGTGCTGAGCATGTTGAAAAGGGCGAAATTAGCGTTGGTGCTAAGCTGATCTGCTTAGGTGGTCCTGCGATGTTGATTGGCTTGGGTGGTGGAGCTGCGTCCTCCATGTCTTCAGGTACGTCTTCTGAAAATTTGGATTTTGCCTCGGTTCAACGTGATAACCCTGAGTTAGAGCGTCGCTGCCAAGAAGTCATCGACCGTTGCTGGCAATTAGGTGAGCAAAACCCAATCGCTTTTATTCATGACGTAGGTGCGGGTGGATTATCCAACGCTTTCCCAGAGTTAGTGAAAGATGGTGGATGTGGCGGCCACTTTGAACTGCGCAACGTTAATAACGACGAGCCGGGCATGTCGCCTTTGGAAATCTGGTGTAACGAGGCACAAGAGCGATATGTATTAGCTGTTAAACCCGAAGATATGGCGCGTTTTGAGGCCTTGTGTGCGCGTGAGCGTTGCCCTTATGCGGTCGTTGGTGAAGCAACAGAAGCGCATCATTTGACGTTAGGTGATACGCATTTTGAGAATAAGCCAGTTGATCTGCCTATGAGTGTGCTATTTGGCAAGCCGCCAAAGATGCACCGTTCAGTTGAGCGTATTTCGTATCAGGTGCCTGAGTTTAACACGGATGAAATTCAGCTGGCAGAAGCGGTGGAGCGTGTTCTTAAATTCCCTGCGGTGGCCTCAAAATCCTTCTTGATCACTATTGGTGATCGTACTATCACGGGACAGGTTGCTCGTGACCAGATGGTAGGTCCATGGCAGGTGCCGGTTGCCGATTGTGCGATAACAACAGCAGCTTATGACACCTATGCGGGTGAAGCAATGGCGATGGGTGAGCGTACGCCGCTTGCTTTGGTGAACGCGCCAGCATCAGGGCGTATGGCTATTGGTGAGGTGCTAACTAATTTAGCATCTGCTCCCATTGCTGATATTTCAGATATTAAGCTGTCGGCTAACTGGATGTGTGCTGCGGGTCACCCCGGTGAAGATGAAAAACTGTATGACACAGTGAAAGCTGTGGGTATGGAGTTGTGTCCTGAGCTGGGTATTACTGTGCCAGTGGGTAAAGACTCCATGTCTATGCGCACTGTTTGGAATGATGCGGGTGAAGATAAAAGTGTTACGGCGCCGTTATCGCTGATTATTTCAGGCTTTGCTCCAGTAACTGATGCTCGTAAAGCTTTGACGCCACAGCTAAGAACAGACAAAGGTGATACCGATCTGATCCTGTTGGACTTGGGTAATGGTAAAAATCGTCTGGGGCTATCTGCATTGGCGCAGGTTTACAACGAGGTTGGGCAGGATGTGCCGGATGTCGATGATGCTGATCAGCTATCCGCATTCTTTGCCGCTATTCAGGAATTAAACGCACAAGGTCTACTATTGGCTTATCATGACCGCTCTGATGGTGGCTTGCTGGCTACTGTCGCAGAGATGTCATTTGCGGGTCATGTTGGCGTTGATATCAACTTGGATATGGTAGCAGCAGATGCTTCAGAGTGGTTGTCCGGCTTGTTCAATGAAGAGTTGGGTGCGGTTATTCAGGTACAGCGTGAAAATACCGAACAGATCCTAACCGAGTTGAATGCGGCAGGTCTGGGTGAAGTGGCTATGGTGATTGGCTCTACCAATCTGGATGATGAACTGCGTTTGCACTTTGATGATGAAGAGATCTACAGTGCTACTCGTACGCAGCTGCAGCGTTGGTGGGCAGAAACTTCCTACCGTATCCAGGCAATGCGAGATAACTCTGATTGTGCAGAGCAGGAATTTGAGCGCTTGCTGGATAAAGACGATCCGGGCATTCAGGTTTCGCTGAGTTACGATGTGAACGAAGATGTTGCAGCTTCTTTGATTGCTTCGGGTGTGCGTCCGCCAGTTGCCATCTTGCGTGAGCAGGGGGTGAACGGGCAGATTGAAATGGCTGCGGCGTTTGACCGTGCAGGTTTTAAAGCTATTGATGTACATATGAGCGATATTTTGGAAGGGCGTGTTTCGCTTGCTGATTTCAAAGGCTTAGTGGCATGTGGCGGCTTCTCTTACGGTGATGTTCTAGGTGCAGGAGAGGGGTGGGCTAAATCCATTCTCTTTAATGAACGTGCTCGCTCGCAATTCCAAGCCTTTTTTGAGCGAGAAGATACCTTTACTTTGGGTGTATGTAACGGCTGTCAGATGTTATCCAACTTGCATGAGCTGATACCGGGTTCGGATATGTGGCCACACTTTGTGCGTAACCAATCCGAGCAATTTGAAGGGCGCTTTGCAACAGTTGAAGTCCAAAAGAGCGCTTCTATTTTCCTTCAGGGGATGGAAGGTTCTCGTATGCCTATCGCTGTGGCGCATGGGGAGGGTTATGCTGAATTCTCTTCTCCAGAGCAGGTGGCTGAGGTGGACGTGTCAGGTACAGTTGCGCTGAAATACGTGGATAACTACGGCCAACCAACTGAAACTTATCCTCTTAACCCGAACGGTTCCCCAGCAGGAATTACAGGTCTTACAACGCCAGATGGTCGGGTCACTATTATGATGCCGCATCCTGAGCGAGTTTTCCGAGCAGTTCAGAACTCATGGGCTCCAGATGAGTGGTCAGAAGATGGCGCTTGGATGCGTATGTTCCGAAATGCACGTGTATGGGTAGGATAAGATCGCTCTAAAAGATTGCCACCAGTATGGTAGTCATGGAAAGGCGGCGTTAAGCCGCCTTTTTTGTTGATTGTAGAATATGAAATGTAACTTGAGGGGAGGTAGCTATGAAAAAAATCTAGGCGGGAATGTTCATGGGCGTACATAGACGTAGCCCTGCTGTTGCAGGTGCACTATTTCAGGCAGACCAGCCTGCACAACATCTTCATCTTCTACTTCGTACAGGTCGTCTTTTGTGATTTGGTAGCCTTGTAAGGTATTGCCGCAAATAATAAATTGCACATCTCTCAGTCTTAACGAATCAAGGGTAATCTGTTTGGCTTGATTGTCTTTGGCATCCACAAAATACTCTATCGCTTTACCGTGCACGACGACTTTTATATCAATTTGATCTTCAGGTAGTGATTGTAAGTGGTTTGAAATATTGGTCATGGTTTCAGAAATGCGCCCCTCGTCGTGATAGTTCATATGGTAAACGACCTTCTGCGACTGATAATGCGAATCTGCAAAGCTTGTAATGGGTAGAGCTACCAAGCTGATTAATAGCAAAAATCGTGCGTATGAGGAAAGCATGATAAAAGATTCCGAAAAATAGATATAAAAAAGGCTGACACAAGGTCAGCCTTTTTTCAAGTCAAGAAGTTATTACTTTTTGCCAGTGATTTGAACGTCTACACGACGGTCAGCACGTAAGCAGCTGATCAGTGCAGCACCGCGGCCTGAACACTGAGCAACAGGAGCTGTTTCACCTAAGTGATCAACAGTCATTTTGCTGCCATCAACACCTGCAGAGCGAAGAGCTGCTGCAACGTTTTCTGCACGACGCTTAGAAAGAGCATCGTTGTAAGCGCTAGTACCGATTGGGTCAGCGTTACCGATCAAACGGATAGAGTTAACCTGACCCATACCGTTAACGTAGTTAACGATATCAGAAACGCTGTCAACAACGGCGCTATCAAAGTCAAAGAAAATTGCAAACTTACGATCTGCAGAAGCCATGGCTGGTGCCGGAGCTGGAGCTGGTGTAGGAGCTGCAGCCATTTTTTTGTAGCCGTCGCAACCTTCAACAGTAGCGTCTTCTTTGCTCCAGAAGCCTGTGTGCCAGCACTCGCCAAAACCAGTGCGCCATACAGTATCGGTAGAGTCTGTTACATAACCGCTATTAGTTGGATGTGCCATCGCAGCTGCAGACATGCCCATCGCGATAGCGAAACCTGCGGTCATAGCGAGCTTTTTCATGTTAGTGTCCTTGTGAATTGTGGGTTGTTGCATTCTTAGTCTTTGATGAATATACCAATATCATCCTTAACGGATGCAAAATGGCAAGTATTCACTATACAAACTAGTACCATTTTACTTGGTGTCTAGCAAGTATGGAACCGCTAGGCGACTCTTTTACTAAGAATATTTAAGGCAAAACCTTTTTATAGGGCTTTACTGTCACCTTGTCATAGACACCTGCGTCAATATAGGGATCTTTATCTGCCCATGCCTGTGCTTCATTGAGTGACGCAAACTCGGCGATAACTAAGCTGCCGGTAAAGCCCGCACTGCCTGGATCTTCTGAATCAATGGCAGGATGGGGCCCAGCAACCAGAAGTTTTCCTTGCTCTTTTAAACTAACCAGACGCTCTAGGTGAGCAGGGCGCGCAGCCATCCGGGCTTCTAATGTACCTGGCTTGTCTTCTGCAATGATTGCATAAAACATTAACTTTCCTCCTGATCCGTCTCTTGCATGTGGCGAGACATGTAGAGCCCTTGAATAATGATAAATACGACGGTCAGCCCAAGCATGCCAAAGAGTTTGAAGTTAACCCATGTCTCTTCAGAAAATTGGTAGGCAACGACTAGATTTATGATGCCAAGAAAGATGAAGAACGCAACCCATGCCATATTAAGTGTTCGCCAAACCGGTTCGGGAAGCTCAATGTTGCTGGACATGATGCGCTCCAAAATGGTTTTAGAGCCAATAAACTGACTACCCAAAAAGGCAGCGGCAAATAACCAGTTAACAATGGTAGGTTTCCACTGAATAAATGTTTTATCTTGAAAGGCAACGGTTGCGCCGCCGAGAAGTATGACCATGATCAGTGTGACGAGCTGCATCTTCTCAATTTTATGTTCTTTGAGCCAAGTATACAGCATCTGTAATAGTGTGGCTGGAATCAAAACAGCAGTAGCTAGGATGATATCACCTGTGTATTTGTACACGCCGAAAAAAATAATGATCGGTAAAAAGTCGAGAAGTAGTTTCATAGTCGTATAATTAGTAAAAGGGCCTTAAAGTATATAGACCCTCTCCCTGTATATAAACCCGGAAATGATATGGTTGTTCATTCTTACGATTTTCATACGCATACTTCAGCATCGGATGGCATGCTTGCCCCATCGGAGCTTTTAGAGCGTGCGGCGGCTGCGGGTCTGAAATACCTGTCAATTACGGATCATGATACAGTTGGGGCGTATCACCAAGTGTCTTTGCAAGATATCCCTTCTCAGGTTTCGCTCATTTCGGGGGTAGAATTAACGTGCCGACGAGATAAGCAGATTTTACACGTTTTAGGCCTGAATCTAGATATTACAGATCAAGCATTTGTTGACCATCTTTCGGAGCTTGATCAGCTGCGTTACGCTCGGGCCCAAGCTATTGCTAATAGGCTGATTAAGCAAGGACTGCCTGACCTGCTTGATGCAGCATTAGCTTGTGCTGGAGGTGGGCAGATTGGCCGACCGCATTTTGCCCAGGCTATGACTAATGCAGGTGTGGTGCCAGATGCTTCTGCAGCTTTTAAAAAGTTTTTAGGCGCAGGAAAGCCAGGAGATGTTAAAACGCAGTGGCCAGCGCTTGAAACGGTGTTAGATATTATTAAAGGTGCCGGTGGTTTAAGCGTGCTGGCGCACCCGACAAAGTACAACTTAACCTTAACGAAAGTTCGCTACTTGGTGGAATACTTTAAAGAAGCGGGAGGGGATGCGTTAGAGATTAGTTATCCTGCGGTTACTCAAGATCAGCAGCGAACATTAATCGCTTTGGCGGAAAAACATCAGCTCTTAGTTTCGGCGGGAAGTGATTTTCATGATCCGGCTCATCATTGGACATCAATAGGTCGTTTTCCTGCTATGCCGAGTAACTTGTCCCATGTTTTAGATGTTATAGTAAACACCTAAATTGAATGAGGGTTTTTTGTGAGCCAATTTTTCCAAATACATCCAGATAATCCACAAAAGCGCCTTATCCAGCAGGCGGTAGAGATTATTAATAAAGGTGGTGTGATTGTTTATCCAACCGATTGTGCTTATGCCTTGGGGTGTCATTTAGGCGATAAAACTGCCTTGGATAAAATAAAGCGTATCCGTAAGCTTGATGATAAGCATAACTTCACACTGGTTTGTAGTGACCTTAGTGAAATAGGTACATACGCAAAAGTTGATAATCAGCAATATCGCTTTTTAAAGGCGCATACGCCTGGGGCTTATACTTTTATTCTTAAAGCGACAACCGAGGTTCCGCGCAGATTATTACACCCGAAGCGACGTACAATAGGTTTAAGGATACCTGATAATAAAATTACCCAAGCTTTATTAAGTGAATTAGGGGAGCCTATTATGAGCACCTCTTTAATATTACCAGGTGAGTCTGAGCCCTTAATTGATCCCTATGAAATTAGAGATTTGTTGCAGCATGAACTTGATCTGGTTATTGATGGTGGGTATTGCGGAATGGAAGCTACAACAGTCGTGGCTTTGGTAGAAGATCAGCCAGAAGTTATTCGAATAGGTGCAGGTGATATATCTGCATTTGAGTAAGTGTTTTTTATTTTCTTGAAATATTAGTATTTTTGTCGATAATACTATCTGTTTTAAATAGATGATTGGGTTTTAGTAATGACCGATATAACGAAAGTGTTAATGCGTAAAAACTCTCTTCGTAAACAGTGCCAAGAGTTGTCAGTAGCAGAGGTGGAAAAAATCATTGCTGACCTTTCGGATATACTGCAGGAAAAGATTGCTGACGAGCAGGCAAGAATCGAAGCGGATCGTGAGAAAAATGAGAAAATCGAGTTGATCCGTAAAATGATGCAGGAAGCAGATTTAGGCTTCGAAGATATAAAAGATATGGTGGCTTCTGCGCCTAAGAAAAAAGTAGAGGCTAAGTACTCTATTGTTGATGCAGCAGGGGAAGAGCATTTCTGGTCTGGTCGAGGAAGAACGCCAGTTGTTTTCCAGCAGTATTTTGAACAGCACGGTGTAGATAAAGAAGCCTGCCTAATTAAGTAGAGTTAGTTGGCTGTATAATCGGAAGCTCTCCGCTTATTGTGGGGGGCTTTTTTATTTTTTAAAAGGTGGCGTCACATGTCTGATGAAAAGTTACAAAAAGTGTTGGCGCGCTCCGGATATGGCTCACGTCGTGAGATGGAGCGTTGGGTTGATGAAGGTCGGGTTTCGGTAAACGGTACTCGGGCTAAGTTAGGCGATCGTGTAGGAAGAAATGATAAAATCGAAGTTGATGGGCATGCTGCGAAAATTGTTACTGAAAACGAAAGTCAGCGACGTGTTCTGATATATAACAAACCCATCGGTGAAGTGTCGACTCGTCATGATCCTGAAGGTCGTTCTACGGTTTATGATCATTTGCCCCCCTTAAAGCAAGGCCGTTGGATTGCGATTGGCCGGTTGGATATTAATACCAGTGGTTTGCTGATTTTTACAACAGATGGGCAGCTGGCTAATTTGATGATGCACCCTTCTGCGAATATTGATCGTGAATATGCTGTTCGTGTTCTGGGTAATGTAACAGAAGAGATGATCAAGACGCTTAAAGAGGGTGTTTTGTTAGAAGATGGTATGGCTCGTTTTACCGATGTTCAGTATTTTGATGGCGAAGGTGCAAACAAGTGGTTCCACTGTGTGGTGATGGAAGGTCGTAACCGTGAAGTGCGTCGCTTATGGGAGTCTCAGGGAGTCCAGGTTAGTCGTCTTAAACGCGTACGTTATGGCTCGATCTTTTTACCTAGTGATGTGAAAGCAGGTACATGGAAAGAGCTGACTCATAAAGAGATTAAAGTGCTTTCCAATATGCTGGGTTTAGAGCAGAAAAAACCGGTTAAAATGAAGCCGCTAGAAAAAGCAAAATATGAACGAAAATATAAACGTCAGCAGATTCGCCAGTCGGTTGGGCCGAAAAAGCGTCGTGAAGATTAAAGTTTCAGCCGTTTAGTGAGTGCCTAATAGTTAAAACGCAGCGATTATGCTGCGTTTTTTGTGTCTTGATGTTAAGCGTTATAATTTTTTAGGATAGATCCCTTGGGCATCTAGTGATTGACCATTAATGTCTTTGCTGTCTGGACCCATCAAGTAAAGGTATAAAGGCATAATGCTTGCTGGCTCTGGGTTGTTCTCGGGTTGCTCCGCAGGATATGCATAGGCGCGCATGTTGGTGCGTGTCGCGCCGGGATTGATGCAGTTGGTGCGAATGTTGGTGGTATTTTCAAGTTCATCAGCCAATATCTGCATCATGCCTTCGGTTGCAAATTTGGAGACGCTGTAGGCTCCCCAATAAGCCCTGCCTGCTCGACCAACGCCGGAAGATGTAAAGATGATGGAGGCATCTTCTGAGCGGCGCAGCAGAGGCATAAGATTCTGTGTCAGAATAAAGGCTGCATTGACGTTCACCTGCATCACTTGTTGCCAAATAAT
>Ga0193955_1001720_pt1 | contig 10011 bp, 9 predicted proteins | sample BB_6_MG_FD_140343 | JGI IMG/M metagenome (GOLD analysis project Ga0193955, IMG submission 140343) | Microbial mat bacterial communities from the Broadkill River, Lewes, Delaware, United States - BB_6_MG | ecosystem: Environmental > Aquatic > Freshwater > River > Microbial mats | place: USA... | reverse complement strand
GCGGTGAGAATATTCTCTCTGCTTATTCTGATAATGCCGCGGTAATGGTGGGCTCTGAGGCGGGGCGTTTCTTCCCCAATCCTGCCACCAAAGAGTACGCTTACAATCAGGAGAGTATCGAGATCCTGATGAAGGTGGAGACTCATAACCACCCTACTGCGATTGCTCCCCACTCGGGTGCGGCGACGGGATCCGGTGGTGAGATCCGTGACGAGGGTGCGACCGGTAAAGGCTCTAAACCAAAAGCGGGCCTGACCGGCTTTACCGTTTCCGATCTTAAAATTCCTGGCTTTGTTCAGCCGTGGGAATCGGCTTATGGCAAACCTGAGCGGATCGTGTCTGCACTGGATATTATGCTGGAAGGTCCGATCGGCGGAGCGGCGTTCAATAACGAATTTGGTCGTCCGGCGCTGAATGGCTATTTCCGTACCTTTGAGCAGAAGGTTAACGGTGCGGCGGGTGAAGAGATGCGTGGTTATCACAAGCCGATCATGATCGCCGGTGGTTATGGCAACATCCGCACCGATCACGTAGATAAAGGTGAGATTGATGTGGGCGCTAAGCTGATCTGCCTCGGTGGTCCGGCTATGCAGATTGGTCTGGGTGGCGGTGCAGCCTCTTCGATGTCTTCCGGTACCTCATCAGCTGATCTTGATTTTGCATCGGTACAGCGGGATAACCCCGAGCTGGAACGTCGCTGTCAGGAGGTTATTGATCAGTGCTGGCAGCAGGGTGACGTGAATCCAATCGCCTTTATCCATGATGTGGGGGCTGGTGGTCTGTCCAACGCTTTCCCTGAACTGGTTAAGGATGGCGGCCGTGGTGGTGATTTCGAGCTGCGTAAAGTCAATAATGATGAGCCGGGCATGTCTCCGCTGGCAATCTGGTGTAACGAAGCACAGGAGCGTTATGTGCTTGCTGTTATGCCAGAGGATATGGCGCGCTTTGAAGCTATCTGTGCCCGTGAGCGTTGTCCATATGCGATTGTTGGTACGGCAACCGATGAGAAGCATCTGACCTTGAGTGATTCCCATTTTGGTAATAAGCCGGTCGATCTGCCGATGAGCGTACTGTTTGGTAAGCCGCCAAAAATGCACCGGTCGGTTAACCGCATCAGCTATGAAGTCCCTGCTTTTGATGCCAGCGGTATCGATCTGAAAGAGGCTGCAGATAGAGTTCTTAAGCTGCCGGCTGTTGCTTCAAAATCGTTCCTGATTACCATTGGTGATCGTTCGATTACCGGTCAGGTTGCCCGTGATCAGATGGTTGGACCCTGGCAGGTGCCGGTGGCTGACTGTGCTGTAACGACGGCATCGTTTGATACCTGTGCCGGTGAAGCGATGGCGATGGGCGAGCGCACACCGCTGGCGCTGGTCGATTCTCCCGCTTCTGGCCGGATGGCAGTGGGCGAAACCGTAACTAACCTGGCATCAGCCCGGATCGGCGATATTATCGATATCAAACTCTCAGCCAACTGGATGTGTGCCGCAGGCCACCCGGGGGAAGATGAGAAATTATATGACACCGTTAAAGCGGTGGGTATGGAGCTGTGTCCACAACTGGGGATCACTATCCCGGTGGGCAAGGATTCCATGTCGATGCGTACAGTATGGAATGATGAGGGTGTGGATAAGTCAGTTACCGCCCCGACCTCTCTGATTATTACCGGTTTTGCACCGGTATTGGATGTGCGTAAGACACTTACGCCGCAACTGCGAACTGATATTGAAGCGACTGACCTGATCCTGCTGGATCTGGGTAACGGGAAAAACCGTCTGGGTCTTTCTGCGCTGGCTCAGGTGTTCAACGAGGTGGGGCAGGATGTTCCCGATGTTGATGATCCTGAGCAGTTGGTGGCTTTCTTTACTGCGATACAGGAGCTGAATGAGCAGGGTCTGTTGCTGGCGTACCATGATCGTTCAGATGGTGGTTTGTTCACTACCATTGCAGAGATGGCGTTTGCCGGACATACCGGTGTCGATATCAATCTGGATATGCTGGCAACCGATAGCACTGAATTTGCGGCTGCTCTGTTTGCTGAGGAGTTGGGTGCGGTTATTCAGGTCCGACGAGAAGATATTCAGAGTGTACTGACTGAATTGAATGCAGCCGGTTTGGCAGAGATTACCAAGGTGATCGGTTCGGTCAATCTGGACGATGAGCTGCGTGTTCATTTTGATGACGAAGAGATTTACTCTGAATCTCGCACCACACTGCAACGTGCCTGGGCGGAAACGTCATACCGTATGCAATCCCTGCGGGATAACTCTGAATGTGCACAGCAGGAGTTCGACGTACTGCTGGACAAGCAGGATCCCGGGCTCAGTGCCGCGCTGACCTTTGATCAGAATGATAATGTGGCTGCGCCCTTTATCCAGACCGGTGTGCGCCCGCAGATGGCAATTATCCGCGAGCAGGGTGTTAACGGTCAGATTGAAATGGGGGCCGCATTTGATCGGGCCGGTTTTGCTGCTGTCGATGTGCATATGAGTGATATTCTCGAAGGCAGGGTAGATCTGGATCGCTTTAAAGGTCTGGTAGCCTGTGGTGGTTTCTCTTATGGTGACGTGCTGGGAGCCGGTGAAGGCTGGGCTAAATCCATTCTTTTCAACGCCCGTGCTCGGGATCAGTTCCAGGGCTTCTTTAATCGGGAAGATACTTTCGCGCTGGGTATCTGTAACGGCTGTCAGATGCTGTCTAACCTGCATGAGCTTATCCCTGGTGCCGATCTCTGGCCACACTTTGTTCGCAATATGTCGGAGCAGTTTGAAGCCCGTGTAGCCATGGTTGAAGTACAGGATAGCCAGTCAGTATTCCTGCAGGGGATGGCGGGCTCGCGGATGCCGATCGCTGTTGCGCATGGTGAAGGTCGGGCAGAGTTTGCCGATCAGACCCATCTGACAAATCTGCAGGGGTCTGATGCTGTGGCACTACGTTATGTGGATAACTATGGTCAGGTAACAGAAAAATATCCTGCCAACCCGAACGGTTCGCCAAACGGTATTACCGGTGTTACAACGACCGATGGTCGTGTGACTATTATGATGCCGCACCCTGAGCGGGTGTTCCGTGCCGTGACAAACAGCTGGGCTCCGGCTGAATGGGAAGAGGATGGCGCCTGGATGCGGATGTTCCGTAATGCCCGGGTCTGGGTAGGCTAGTCAGTAAAGTAAAACTAAAGCGCCTTCGGGCGCTTTTTTAATTTTACGGCTAAAGAAAAGTAATTTTTGTCATTTAGCTGCAGTCTGTCGATGGTGTTAATTTTCCAACGGAAGGTTAAGTTTCCACCATGCCAGCATACCGCCTTTTAATTCCATGGCATTGAAGCCTGCCTTAATGAGCTTACGGGTCGCAGGTTTGCTGCGATGAGCCGAGAGACAAATGCAGAGAATTGGTTTGTCCGTGGGCAGTTCGTTAATCCGGTTATTTTTGAGGTTGTGAAGCGGGATTGATATGGCGCCGGGGATATGGCTTTTGTTAAATTCCTGTCGCGTGCGGACATCAATAAGCAGGTACTGTTGCAAATCCCGAACCGCATATGCGGCTGTGATTGAGGGCACCTGACCAAAGGGAAGCCAGCTGAACCATCCGGATATGCCTGTCTTGATAGCCATCAGCGTACAGTGAGTGGTATCTGATTCACGGAACAGCTTTTTAGCTGTTGATTAACAGGCCGGGTCATGTTGTTCATAGTATCTGTCGTTAGCAGGGATAAAAAAACCGGTTAACCGCAGTATAGAATATAGCGGCAACCGGTTTAAAGTAGGCTTTACCGCTCTAAAGCAGCTAAAGCCCTGATGTCAGTTCAAATTATTGCTGAACTTTGATCTGCTTCTGACCGCTGATAGTGACTTCTACGCGGCGGTTTTCTCTCAGGCATGCCTTAAGGGAAGCGCCTGTTTCGGTGCATTCTTTAACAGGGTTTGCTTCACCGAAGGAGTAAGAAACAACCTTGTCTGTTTCGATACCGGCGTCAACCAGAGCAGCATTGACTGCTTCGGCGCGACGTTTGGATAGAGCATCGTTATAGGCGTTGGTGCCGATAGAGTCGGTGTAACCTTTCAGTTCGATAGAGTTTAGTTTAGCCAGTGAACCAACGTAGTTTACGATAGGGCTGACATCAGTTACTTCGCTGCTGTCGAAGTCGAAGTAAATAACGTGACTCTCTTGAGCCTCAACCATCTTCATAACCATTGTCGGAGCTGGAGCTGGAGCTGGAGCAGGTGCTGCAACTGGGGCCATTTCTGCGCCACACTCAACGGTCATGTCATCTTCAGTCCAGTAGTTGTGTTCCCAGCATTCGCCGTAACTGGTTTTCCAGACGGTGTCAGTTGAGTTGGTAGCATAACCGGCGTTGGTTGGGTGAGCGTTAGCGACCGCTGAAATTCCCATTGACAGTGCCAGAGCGGTAGAAAGTGCAAGTTTCTTCATCATATACATCCTTATGTTGTAATTTTGAACTTTAGTTGGCTATTTATACCAGTTCAACCTGAACCTAAGTTAAACAGTGTGTTGTTATTATCTGTATTTAAGCCTAAAAAGCGACATTATGGTAAAACTTTTTTGTATGGTTTTACCGTCACCTGTCGATAAACCCCTGCTTTTTTATAGGGATCCTGGTCTGCCCAGGACTGCGCCTGCGGCAAAGATGTGAATTCAGCGATGACCAGGCTACCAGTGAAACCAGCAGGGCCCGGGTCTTCGCTATCAATGGCCGGATGAGGTCCGGCAACCAGAAGTCGGCCTGCATCGCGCAGCGCTTCAAGGCGGGCCAGGTGGTCGGGTCTGGCCGCCATGCGTTGTTCAAGTGTCCCGGGTTCATCTTCGCAGATAATGGCGTAAAGCATTATGACATCCTTAATTTTCGCTTTGGTTCTCGTTATTGTCAGGCTTAATATGCTTAGATATATAAAAACCTTGCAGCAGAATGAAGATCAGTGTCAGGCCGAGCATGCCGAACAATTTGAAATTAACCCAAGTCTCCTCGCTCATAGTATAGGCGACGTACAGGTTTACAGCGCCGAGAATAAGATAGAAGATGATCCAGGCAATGTTCAGCTGCTTCCAGGCCTGGGATGGCATCTCAATTGTGCCGTCCATCAGGCGCTGGATGATGGTTTTGTTACCGATAAACTGACTTCCCAGAAAGGCCAGAGCAAACAGCCATGTTACGACGGTTGGTTTCCACTGAATAAAGGTTTTATCCTGAAACAGGATTGTAGCCCCGCCCAGTATTACCACTAATCCAAGTGTGACCAGTTGAATCATCTCTATTTTATGGGTCTTGATCCAGGTGTAGAGCATCTGTAACAGGGTTGCCGGAATCAGCACCGCAGTGGCCAGAATGATATCGTCGGTGCTTTTATAGACAATAAAGAAGATAATGACCGGTAGAAAATCCAGAAGTAGTTTCATAACAACATTTTTTTGGTTAGCAAGTGGATCGATTATAGAGTGAGCCAGTTAAGTTATAAACCCGAATCCTGTGAGGAATTGCCTTTCAGTGATCTTCATTGTCATTCCTGCTACTCCGATGGCGAGTTAACCCCAGCGCAACTGCTTAAAGGGGCCGCTGAGGCCGGAGTTGCCGTATTTACGATTACTGATCACGATACGGTGGCCGGAATCGGGGAGCTGCGTGCCGCCGCCGAAGCAGAGGCTAACGGGATGCAGGTTGTTTCAGGCGTCGAGCTGACCTGTCAGTGGGGGCGGAATATGGTGCATATCGTAGGTCTGGGCTTTGATGAAACTAATCCGGTTCTGGGAGACTACCTGAAAAAGCTTGATGAACTGCGCTTGCTTCGGGCGCAATTGATTTCAGAAAGGCTGTGTAAGCGTAATATTCCGGATCTGCTGCCCCGGGCGTTGGAATTGGCAGGAGGTGGACAGATTGGCCGGCCCCATTTTGCTGTAGCTATGGTGGAGGCGGGTGTTGTTAATAATGAGGTGCAGGCATTTAACCGTTATTTAGGGGCTGGAAAGATTGGCGATGTAAAAGTTGACTGGCCAACGATGGAGCAGGCAATAGATATTATTCATCAGGCCGGAGGTGTTGCGGTACTGGCGCATCCGACAAAATATAATATGACCTTTACGAAGGTAAGGTTGCTGGTGGATGGTTTTTCTGAACAGGGCGGGGATGCGCTTGAAATAAGTTATCCAGGAGTTGAGTCCGGTCATTTGTTGCAGCTGGATAAGCTCGCCTCAAAACATAAAATGCTGGTGTCAGCGGGTAGTGATTTCCATAAAATTAAGTTTCACTGGACTGGAATTGGAAAATATCCACGATATAGTAGTAATAACCCTCATGTGCTTTCTAAATTGCTTCAGCATTAAGTGAGTTTTCAGTAAAATAGATTTAATAACTTTTGTAGAAGGTTTTCCTGTGAGCCAGCTTTTTCAGATCCATCCTGATAATCCCCAGTCGCGCCTGATCAGTCAGGCTGTTGAAATTATAAGAAAAGGGGGGGTAATTGTTTATCCTACCGATTGTGCTTATGCGTTGGGCTGCCATCTGGGTGATAAATCGGCCGTCGAGAAGATTAAGCGCATCCGCAAACTGGATGATAAACATAACTTTACTCTGGTGTGCCGTGATCTTTCTGAGATTGGTACCTATGCTAAGGTGAATAATTCGGTTTATCGTTTGTTAAAATCCATGACCCCGGGCGCTTATACATTTATTTTAAATGCGACTACGGAAGTGCCGCGTCGTTTATTGCATCCGAAAAGGCGTACTATCGGCCTGAGAATTCCGCAAAATAATATTGCTTTGCAGCTGATGGAAGCGTTAGGCGAGCCTATCATGAGTACATCTCTTATTATGCCGGGCGAGGAACTTCCTCTGATTGACCCGTATGAAATACGCGATCTTTTGCAGCATGAGGTTGATCTTGTCATTGACGGCGGCTATTGCGGAATGGAAGCTACCACGGTAATTAATTTAGTGGATGATGCTCCTGTTGTTATTCGTCACGGTGCAGGTGATGTTTCAGCATTTGAATAAATAGACGTAATAAGTTTTTATTGAAAAAAAGTAATACTTATTCAATAATTCATTCCTGTTTCCAAATTTATTTTCATTGGTGATTTATAATGACCGACTTTGTAAAACTTCTTACTCGTAAAAACTCACTTCGTAAACAGTGCCAGGAACTTTCCAGTGCTGATATTGAAAAAGCAATTGTTGATCTGACTGAGATTCTGGAAGAGAAGCAGGCGCAGGAAGAAGAGTTGCTTGCAGTTGAGCGTGAGCGAGCAGAAAAAATTGAAGCAATTAAGCAGAGTATGCAGGAAGCCGGTATCGGTCTGGATGATCTGATGACTCTGGTTGATGCTCCGGTTAAGAAAAAGGTAGCGCCTAAGTATCAGATAACTGATGAAAACGGTGACGTGCATCAGTGGTCTGGCCGTGGTCGCACTCCTGCAGTATTTCAGGCTGAATTTGCCAAAGGCAAAACGAAAGAAGACTTCTTAATTTAATTAGTCATTTCCGTTATTATTAAAAGCTCTTCGGCGCTGCGCCGAGGAGCTTTTTTGTTTATTTTTATCAGAAGCCTGAATACGGGTTTCTTAATGTGAGGAAGCGTCGGTGATAGACGAAAAACTTCAGAAAGTTTTGGCGCGTTCCGGATTGGGTTCACGTCGTGAGATGGAACGTTGGATTGAAGCTGGCCGTATTTTGGTTAATGGTCAGGTTGCAACGCTCGGCGACAGAATCTCGGTTCGGGATGAAGTAGAGGTTGACGGGCAGGCCCAGAAAATGGTGTTTGATCGTGATAGCGAGCGCCGGGTGCTTATTTATAATAAACCGTTAGGCGAGGTTGCTACCCGGCATGACCCGGAAGGGCGTCCTACAGTGTTTGATCATTTGCCGCCCTTAAAGCAGGGGCGCTGGATCGCGGTAGGACGGTTGGATATCAATACTTCGGGTTTGTTGCTGTTCACAACGGATGGTGAGCTGGCAAACAACCTGATGCACCCCTCTGCGAATATCGATCGGGAGTATGCGGTACGTATTCTCGGAGAGGTTGATGAGGCGATGATTGCGCGGCTGAAAAAAGGGGTCCTGCTGGATGATGGCATGGCCCGTTTTACGGATGTACAGTTCTTCAATGGTGAAGGTGCCAACAAGTGGTATCACGTCTGTATTATGGAGGGGCGTAATCGCGAAGTTCGGCGTCTGTGGGAATCTCAGGAGGTTCAGGTAAGCCGCTTGAAGCGTGTCCGTTATGGGCCCTTCTTTCTGCCTAGTGAGGTAAAAGCCGGACACTGGAAGGAGTTGTCTCAGAAGGAGATTAATATGCTTTCCAGTATGATGGATATGAAGCAGAAGCATAACAAGCCGCTATCGGTTAAAGAGAAAGATGTCGCTGAGCGGCGGGCTAAACGGCAGAAAACGCGCCGCTCTGTCGGGCCGAAGCGCTCTGAACGATAATAAAAAACGCAGCTATTAAGGCTGCGTTTTTTATGGATAATGGGTTGTCTGGCGTTTATTGAGCGTTCAGCGACTGGCCGTTGACAGACCGGCTGTCGCGGCCCATCAGGAAGAGGTAGAGGGGCATTATCTCTTCCGGGGTCGGGTTGTTTTCCGGATTTTCTGCCGGATAGGCATTGGCTCTCATGTCGGTACGGGTCGCGCCCGGATTAATTGCGTTGACGCGGATGTTCGGATTGTGCTCCAGTTCATCGGCGAGCACCTGCATCAATCCTTCAGTCGCGAACTTAGAGACTGCATAAGCGCCCCAGAATGCTTTGCCTGTCCGGCCTACTCCGGAAGTGGTGAAGATGATGGAGGCATCCTCTGAGTCGTTTGTCAGCGACAGCAGTGCCTGAGTCAGCATAAATGTACTGTTGACGTTAACCTGCATCACCTGTTGCCAGATGATTGGGTCGTAGCTCTCGATCGGGGTGCGTGTACCAAGTATTCCGGCATTATGTAAGATGCCATCAATTCTGCCAAACTCCTGTTCCAGTGTGGCTGCCAGGTTATCAAAGTCGGTTTCGCCAGCCGTTTCCAGGTTGAGTGTGATGATGGCGGCCTGAGGGTGGCCGGCGGCTTCTATCTCATCGTATACCGCATCCAGTTTTTCTTCGGTACGACCCAGCAGGATAACTGTGGCACCGTGGGCGGCATAGCTAAGGGCAGCTGCCCGTCCGATTCCGCTACCCGCTCCGGTAACCAGAATAATTTTGTCCTGCAGTAAACTTTCCGGTGCCTGATATTCGTACATAACAGCTCCTGTGTCTGATGGCTAAGAGGGTATTGGCCGGTCCGGTGTTCTGTCTGCAGTTCACAGTGGTAGAGACGCCCGGGCCAGTTCAAGCGGTTTTCTTAGCGATTGCAATAAAGGGTTTCTAAAATTGGACGGATCTCGCTGGCGTGATCTACCCGGTAATGGCTGTTCCAGCTATCGATGTTCTCGTCTTCATCAAGATAGCCGTAACTGACGGCAATGGTCTGCATGCCAGCATTGAGGCCTGCTTCAATATCTCTGCGATGGTCGCCGATATAAACGCTGCGTTCTGGTGCTGTTCCAAGTTCTTTGCAGGCCAGAAACAGGGCTTCGGGGTGGGGCTTTTTCTCGCGTACATGATCGGGACAGATCACGGTGCCTGCGGCCGGTAGCAGGTTCAGCCCCAGCATCACCGGCGTGGTGTAACACTCCGGTTTGTTGGTGACGATGCCCCAGGGAATTTCTTTATCTCCCAACCAGTTAAGCAGGTTTTGTATGCCCGGAAATGGTTTTGTGTCAACGTCAAGGTGTTGTAGGTAGAGCTCCAGCATCCGTTGGTGAAGCTGATCAAACCCGACAGAGTTTTCTTCGATCCGGAGTGCTGCACAGACCATCGCCCGGGCTCCGTTGGAAACATAGCCTCTGATGAAATCATAGTTGACGGAGGGGTGCTTCTGTTCGGCCAGAAGCTGATTAATCACAAAGTGAAAATCAGGTGCGGTATCGAGCAGTGTGCCGTCCAGATCAAACAGAACCGCTTCTGGCAGAATGGTGT
>Ga0193955_1001716_pt1 | contig 10036 bp, 6 predicted proteins | sample BB_6_MG_FD_140343 | JGI IMG/M metagenome (GOLD analysis project Ga0193955, IMG submission 140343) | Microbial mat bacterial communities from the Broadkill River, Lewes, Delaware, United States - BB_6_MG | ecosystem: Environmental > Aquatic > Freshwater > River > Microbial mats | place: USA... | reverse complement strand
TTTGTTCTATAATGATATTATTATTGATGAAGATAATCTTGAGATTCCGCATCCAAGGATACAGGAAAGAGCTTTTGTTTTGGCTCCATTAACAGAAATTATGCCTGATTATATACATCCTCTATTAAAAAAGAAAATCAGTACACTCATGGAAGAATGTACTGATGATTGTATTGTGGTTAAGAAATCTTAATCTTCAATTCTTTGAATATCTGCACCAAGCATACGAAGTTTCTCATCTACATTTTCGTATCCTCGATCTATTTGCTCGATATTCTCAATTATACTTGTCCCTTCCGCTGAAAGAGCTGCAATTAATAAAGCAATACCTGCTCTGATGTCAGGAGAAACCATATTGGTTGCTCTGAGTTGATTTTCGCCATTATGGCCAATTACAGTGGCTCTATGAGGATCGCAAAGGATTATTTTTGCACCCATATCAATTAGCTTATCAACAAAGAATAATCTACTTTCAAACATCTTTTGATGTATAAGTACACTGCCTTTTGCCTGTGTTGCGATTACTAGGAATATACTTAGTAAATCAGGAGTTAGCCCAGGCCATGGTGCATCTGAGATTGTCATTATTGATCCGTCAATAAAGTCTTCAATAGTATATGAAGTTTGTTTTGGAATATGAATATCGTCTCCTTTTTGTTCTAGTTTTATTCCCATTCTTTTAAAATGTTCTGGAATTATTCCTAGTTCCTTATAGGCGGTGTTTTTTATTGTTATCTCAGAATGGGTCATTGCAGCTAAGCCGATGAAACTACCAATTTCAATCATATCAGGAAGAAGAGTATGTTGACATCCGCCTAGTTCTTCAACTCCTTCTATAACTAAAAGATTTGAAGCAATTCCAGATATCTTAGCTCCCATATTATTCAACATTTTACATAATTGTTGCACGTATGGTTCGCAAGCTGCATTATAGATAGTTGTAGTGCCTTTTGCCATGACAGCCGCCATAACTATATTAGCGGTTCCTGTAACAGATGCTTCGTCAAGAAGCATGTAGTTACCTATCAATTCTTTGCACGATACATTGTATCGTCTGTTTTGTGGACAGTATTCAAATTTTGCTCCAAGTTTCTCAAATCCAAAAAAGTGAGTATCTAATCTTCTACGCCCGATTTTGTCTCCACCAGGTTTTGGAATGAATCCTTTTTTATATCTAGCTAACAAAGGGCCAAGAATCATTATTGATCCTCTTATGCTTACAGCTTTTTCGAAGAATTCTGTAGTGTCGAAATATGAGAAATTTATAGTCTCAGCTTTAAAAGTATAGCTGTTGTTTGATGTTTTCTTGATGTTGACTCCCATTCCTGCTAATAGATCTATTAATCTATTAACATCTCTTATATTTGGAATGTTATTTATAGTAATTTCTTCTTTAGAAAGTAGTACTGCACATAGAATTTGAAGTGCTTCATTTTTAGCTCCTTGTGGAGTTATTTCTCCAGAGAGTTCTTTGCCTCCCTTAATAATAAACTTACTCATGTTTCTTATTGGTATTTGACTTTTTTGTATATCGATGAGGTTTATCGTTTCTTTTTGTTGGCCTAGGACGTTTATGCATCATCTCTTTAGATGAAGATAATTTTATCTCTTGGTTTATTTCTATTGGAGACATCCTTTTAATGTCATTAATAATTTGTTGATCATCAACACTATCTTGATTCCACATTAAAAAAGATTTCTTCATATGGTTGGCTAATAGTGAAATGTAGATATTTCGTTCTTCTTCGTTTTCGATAGTATCTATTTTAGAGATGAACTTTTCAATAGTCTGACCATAGTGACGGAATTTTATTTTCTTATTACTGTATGGCATCTTTTCAGGCTTTTCATTGATCTCTTCTAATTTAGGAAGAGGGTATGGCCATTCTATATCCAGTTTGAAGTCAGACATTATAGCAAGATGATCCCATAGCTTGTGACGAAAATCAGGAACATCTCTAAGATGAGGATATAAGTTACCCATAACGCTTATAATTGTTTTTACAGCCTTAATTTTTTCCTCTTTATTACTGATTTCTATAGCGAAATCAATCATTTTCTGAATATTTCTACCATATTCTGGTAGTATAAGTTTTTTCTTCTGTGTATTATAATCCATGTATAATATTTTTGAATTACTCTTTTTGTAGTAAGCGAGTATTATAACTGTTATATCGGGCGTTGTTATATATTAACAACCATTAGTGTAAGTGTTCTTAATTATTACAAATATAAAACAATTGGTGATATGTCCAACATTTGTAATAATATTATGAAGATTTTACTATTAAACGATTTTAAGTTTAGCGAATTTAAGTAATAACTGTTTCTTACCGAAATTCTTAAAATCAACGGTTGCTTTCTTTTCCATACCAGAACCTTCAATAGTTATTATGGTTCCTATTCCAAATCGTTGGTGTTCAACGCTCATACCTCCTTCTAATTTGCTTGGGTTATCTGGAACAAATCCTTCTGTCGCATGATTTATACTCTTAATCCTGTCTAAAGGTTTTAATCTTTTGTTGTTAAAATTGAATGAAGGTTTACTTGAAACTTTTTTATTGTAATTAAATTCACTTTTGCCTGTAGAAACATCTTCAAGTTCTCTTGGTAGGTCTACATATTTTGAATCTATTTCAGAAATAAACCTACTTGGTTTGCACTGAACAACATTGCCCCACTTGAATCTACTTTTAGTGTAGGATAAGAATAGTCTTTCTTCTGCTCTTGTCAGTGCAACATAGAATAAACGTCTTTCTTCTTCTAGTCCTTGTGCAGTACTACCTGCCATAGATGAAGGGAATAGTTCTTCTTCTAGTCCCACAATAAATACGTTTTTAAATTCTAGTCCTTTTGCAGAGTGTGCTGTCATTAATGTAACAAAGTTGTAATCATTGTTGTCACCTTTGTCCTGATCTGTGAGTAGCGCGATTTCTTCAATAAATGATGACAGATAAGGGTCGTTACCTTCTTCAAGTGATGTTTGTGTGTAATCCTTAACACTGTTTAGAAGTTCTTGAATATTTTCATATCTAGAAATGCCTTCTGTTGTCTTATCGCTTTGTATTTCTGAGATTATTCCACTTGCCTGGGCTATACCGTGAGTAATGTCATAAGCATTTGCACTGGTTACTCTGTTGCCAAAAGAGTTGATTAATTCGTAAAAACCATATAGTTTCTTAACAGTACCCGAATTGAAATCATATTGTGCTGTACCAATATTAGAAATAATATCCCACATGCTTTTTTCATACATCTGAGCGTATTGTTTAATCTTTTCTACGGTAGATAAACCAATACCTCGTTTAGGATAATTAATTACTCTCTTAAGTGCTTCTTCATCGTTAGGATTAGTAAGTAATCTTAAGTATGCAAGTATGTCTTTTATTTCTTTACGTTGATAAAATGAGAGTCCACCGTATACTTTATATGGTATATTTATCTTTCTTAGAGATTCTTCAAATGCTCTGGATTGCGAATTTGTTCTGTAAAGAATGGCAAAGTCGTTGTAGGTGAGATTGTTTTCCATATGAATGTCATGGATCTCATGTGCAATTTTAAAGCCTTCTTCTTTGTCTGTTAAGGTTTTTATTACTTTTATTCTAGCACCATCTTCATTTTTTGAATATGATACTTTTTTTAGCTGCTTGCTATTTTTGTCTATTACAGAATTGGCAGCATTAACAATAGTGGGAGTGGAGCGGTAATTTCGTTCTAGTTTATAAAGAGCGCATCCTTTATAGTCGTTTTGAAATTTAAGTATGTTCTCAATTTTAGCTCCTCTAAAGGAGTATATGCTTTGAGCATCGTCACCTACGACACATATGTTGTTATGTGCTGCCGCAAGTTTCTTTACTATTAGGTATTGAGAGTAGTTTGTATCTTGGTACTCATCAACAAGAATATAATCGAATTTACTTTGGTATTTATCTAATAATTCAGGATGATCTCTGAATAGTATGTTTGTATTCAATAGTAGGTCATCAAAGTCCATTGCATCAGCTTTCTTGCATCTTGCTGCATAATATTTGTATATCTCATGAATACGAGGCTTTTTTAGTGCATTGTCTGCTGAAATTATGCTAGATTTATTTGAATATACTTCTGATGTAATTAGATTGTTTTTGGCCATAGATATTCTGGCCTGAACTTCATTAGGGCGATAGGCTTTATCGTCAAGCTTTAGTTCTTTAATAATTGTTTTAATAAGATTACGAGAGTCTTGGGTGTCGTATATTGTGAAATTTGAAGAGTAACCAAGTGTTTCTGCTTCGTATCTTAAGATTCTTGAAAAGATAGAGTGAAATGTTCCCATCCAAAGAGATGATGCAGCTTGAGAGCCAACAATATCTGAAATTCTTGCTTTCATTTCTCTTGCAGCTTTATTGGTGAAAGTTAAAGCTAGTATTTTATGTGCTTTAACTCCACTATTCAATAAATGTGCTATTCTGTATGTTAAGACACGAGTCTTACCAGAGCCTGCTCCCGCTATTACTAACGATGGACCTTTGGTGTTGATGACTGCGTTTTTTTGCTCTTCGTTTAATTTATCTAGGTACTCCACAATATTATATCTTTTTATTGATTGCAAAGATAGTTATTTGAAACTAATATAGTGTGTTAAAATAGTAACAAGTCCGCACCATGTTCGACGTTTTATTTTCATGTCGAATACGGTACGGACTTGATTTAGTGTTGATAGACTATGATTAGTTTATGCTAATTATCATTTTCTTCTGCCTCATAAGTCTTTAGTAATTCTTGTTGTACATCAGAAGGAACACGTTCGTATTCTCCAAATTTCATGGAGAAACTTGCTCTACCTCCTGTTAATGAACTTAAAGAGGTTGAGTATTTTTGTATCTCTTTTAGAGGTACTTTTGCTTTTAGTTTCTGGAATCCTTTTTCGGCTTCCATACCTAGTATTAATGCTCTTCGTGTTTGTAAGTCACTCATTACATCTCCCATTCGGTCTTCTGGAACTAATACTTCTACATCGTATATAGGTTCTAAGATTTTTGGAGCTGCATTTTTAAATGCTTCTGAGAAGGCATGACGACCAGCCAGTTTGAATGATATCTCATTGGAATCGACTGCGTGCATTTTGCCATCGTATACGCATACTCTGATATCTCTTGCATACGAACCGGTTAATGGTCCTTCTTCAATTTTTTCCATTATACCTTTAAGTATTGCTGGCATAAATCGATTGTCTATAACCCCTCCTACAATGCAGTTGTAGAATACTAGTTTACCACCCCAAGGTAATTCTACTTCTTCTTTTTTTCTGACATTTACTTTTATGTCATGCCCATTAACTTTGTAGACAGTTGGTTCTGGCATGTCTTCGAAGTATGGCTCTATTATCATATGTACTTCTCCAAATTGGCCAGAGCCTCCTGATTGTTTTTTGTGTCTGTAGTCTGCTTTGGCTATTTTGGTTATGGTTTCTCTATATGGAATTTTTGGAGGATATAGTTCTATGTTTAGTTTGTCATTGTTTTCTATTCTCCATTTTAGTGTGTTAATATGAAATTCTCCCTGACCGCTCACTATTGTTTGTTTTAACTCTTTTGAGTGTTCAATTTTTATTGATGGGTCTTCTTCGTGAATTCTATGAAGAATTTCTGCTAATCGCTCTTCGTCAGCTTCGTTTTCAGCACGAATGGCTGTTCTGAATTTAGCTTCAGGGTATTCAATGGCGCTGAATTGGTGTGTTGCTCCTTTGCCATTAAGTGTGTGGTTGTTTTTCGAGTTTTTAAGTTTTACTGTTGCTCCGATATCTCCTGCTTTTAAAGAACTTACTTTTGTTTTGTTCTTTCCAGCAATTAGATATAGTTGCGATATCCTTTCTTTTGTATTAGTGTTTACGTTTATTATGTCGTCTCCTTCGTTTATTGTTCCTGAAGCTACTTTAAATAGATTTACTTCTCCTAGATGAGGTTCAAGTGTTGTGTTAAAGATGAATAGTGAAGGTTTTGCTTCTGAGTCATATGGTATTTCTTCAGCTTCTGTGGTTATAGATGGTGGCATTTCATCAACAGAGGGAGTTACGTTCACAATAAATTCCATTAATCGTCTTACACCCATGTTTTTCTCTGCTGATAGACAAAAGACAGGATAGAGGTCTCTTTTTATTAGTCCTTTTTTTATCCCTTCTCTCATTTGATCTTCAGTTAAAGTACCTTTGTCGAAATATAATTCCATTAGTTGTTCATCGTTCTCGGCTGCTGCTTCAACAAGTGTGTTGTGTAGCTCATTTGCTTTTTCTATTTCTTCTTTTGGAATTTGTATTATTTCTGGGGCTCCTCCTTCTTCTTTCCATCTGTACATTTCCATCTTTAGAACATCAATCACTTCATTAAAGTTATTGCCACAGTTAACGGGGTATTGTACTGTGACAATTTTATTCTTAAATCTGGCTTGTGCTTGTTCTATTGTTTGTTCGTAATTTGCATTCTCATGGTCAAGTTGATTGATTGCGAAGATTAGAGGTTTTTTTAGTTTTTCTGCTTGTCTGCTTAGTATCTCTGTCCCTACCTCTACTCCGTGTTTTGCATTTATTAGCATTATTCCTGTATCTGCAACATTTAGTGCTGAAATAACACCTCCAATGAAGTCATCAGAACCTGGAGTGTCAATGAAGTTTAGTTTTTTGCCTTTCCATTCGGCAAATAGAACACTTGGGAAGACTGAGTAGCCGTAATCGTGTTCAACTGGATGGTAGTCTGAAGAAGTACTTTTGTTTTCAATAGTTCCTCTTCTGTTGATGACCCCGCCCTCCATTAGCATTGCTTCAGAAAGGGTGGTCTTGCCTGAGCTGGCATTTCCAATCAAGACAATATTCTTGATATTCTTTGATTCGTAAACATTCATAGTATATAATTTAGGGTTATAATCTAATGTGTTTATTCTAAGTCTCTTAAAGTTACTAATCTTTTTTCAGAATCACAATGAGCCATCTGGTTATTAACATTTTATGACATTTCGCTTTTCTGATTATATTTGTCGTTACTACTTTTAATGTCTGTTAATTTTTAGCTATATAACTGACAAATGTTATCTTTGGCAAGGATGTTGTAGTTAACTAGAGTAGTTAAATTTAAAATATTTGGTATGGTAATGATTTATGTGATTTTTGGAATATTTGCTTTAATTAGCTGGATGGTTAGTAGTCGTTTGAAGAAGAAATTTAAGACTTATTCTAAGATTTCTACTGCTAATGGCATGACGGGTAGAGAAGTTGTAGAGAAGATGTTGAGAGATCATAACATCTCTGGTGTTAAAATAGGAAGTGTCTCTGGTCAGCTTACTGATCATTATAATCCTGCTACTAAGACCATTAATTTAAGTAATGAAGTTTATAATGGAGCTAATGTTGCTGCTGCTGCTGTTGCAGCCCATGAGTGTGGTCACGCATTGCAGCATGCTGATGCTTATGGTTTTTTGAAGTTACGTTCTGCTTTAGTGCCTGCTGTTAGCATTGCGTCGAAGTGGATGTCGTGGATTTTATTGGCTGGTATCTTAATGGTACAGTCGAATCCTCAGATATTATTTATTGGAATTATACTGTTCGCATCTACTACTTTGTTTAGTTTTATCACTTTGCCAGTTGAGATTAATGCGAGTAATAGAGCTATTGTTTGGCTGAGAAATTCGGGTATTACTACTTACGAGTCTCAAGATAAAGCTAAGGATGCTTTGAAATGGGCAGCTTATACTTATGTGGTTGCTGCTTTGGCATCACTTGCTACTCTTATGTATTATGTGATGATTTATCTGGGTGGTAGAGACTAAGTAATGTAAAAGCATAAAGAAAGCCGTCTGATTTGTTTCAGACGGCTTTTGTTTTTATAGATTGAATAAGTCTTTTACTCTACTTACGTAATCAAGTTTTTCCCATGTGAATAGTTCTACTTCCATTTCTTTATCTCCAGAGTATTGTGATGTGAAATGTTTTGTTACTACTCGTGGATCTCTCCCCATATGACCGTAGGCTGCAGTTTCGAAATATATAGGATTTCTTAACTTTAGTCTTTGTTCTATTGCTTTTGGTCTAAGGTCGAATAGTTCTGTGATTTTAGTTGCTATCTCACTATCTTTAAGTTCAATATTGCTTTTTCCGTATGTGTCTACAAAGATTCCTACAGGCTCTGCAATACCAATTGCATATGATAATTGGACTAGTATTTCGTCAGCAACTCCTGCTGCGACAAGATTCTTAGCGATATGGCGTGCGGCATATGCGGCAGATCTATCTACTTTTGAAGGATCTTTTCCAGAAAATGCACCTCCTCCGTGAGCTCCTTTTCCTCCATATGTGTCTACAATAATCTTTCTACCTGTTAATCCTGTGTCTCCATGAGGTCCACCGATAACAAACTTACCTGTTGGATTTACGTGTAGAGCGAAGTTGTTTTTAAATAATTCTTTTACATTCTGTCTGCATTTATCCAGAACAGCAGGTAGTAAGTAGTCAATTATGTCTTGCTTTATTTTGTCACACATTTGTTTGTCTGCTTCATCTTGTGAAACAGTTGTGCTTGGTTTTATAAAGTCGTCGTGTTGAGTTGAAATTACAACAGTATCTATTTTTACTGGTTGGTGATTGTCATCATATTCAACAGTTACTTGTGATTTTGAGTCAGGACGAAGGTATGTCATTATTTTACCTTCTTTTCTGATACGTGCAAGTTCCATTAGAAGAATGTGTGATAATTCTAGAGAAACAGGCATGTAGCTATCTGTTTCGTTTGTTGCATAACCAAACATCATTCCCTGATCTCCTGCTCCTTGATTCATAGGATCTTCTCTTTCAACACCTCTGTTGATATCTGCTGATTGCTCGTGTAGTGCGTTTAGTACTCCACATGAGTTACCGTCAAACATATATTCGCTTTTAGTGTATCCAATCTTGTTGATTACTTCTCTTGCTGTATGTTGTACGTCGATGTAAGTTGTAGTTTTAATCTCTCCAGCAACAATGGTTTGTCCTGTTGTTACAAGTGTTTCACATGCAACTTTTGCTTCAGCATCGTAAGCAATGATTTTGTCTAGAATAGCGTCAGAAATCTGATCTGCTACTTTGTCAGGGTGTCCTTCAGACACTGATTCGGATGTAAATAAATATCCCATAATTTTTTTTATATTTTAATAAAAAATACGGGAAAGTGATGGTCGGTTGTATTCAGAAATAATGCATTTTAGCTTTTTTTTCTGTGGTCGCAAGCAGCCAAGTCTTTCCACAATAACGTCACAAAAGTAGTATTTTTTTTTAATATCATAATTTATTGGGTAATTTTGTGCAATTAATTTATGAATGTAAATATCTTATTATGATGATATTCTATGCTTTAGGTCTTAGGCTATATGCTATTATAGTTCGCTTTGCTGCTTTTTTTAATGAAAAGGCTCGTTTTATGGTTGATGGCAGGAAGAATATTTTTTCTCGTATATATGGTGAGATTAATATAGCTGATAAGCATATATGGGTTCATGCGGCATCTCTTGGTGAATTTGAACAGGGAAGGACTGTGATTGAGGAGATTAAGAATAGATATCCTGATTATAAAATAGTTTTAACGTTTTTTTCTCCTTCTGGCTATGAGGTGAGAAAGAATTATAAGGGTGCGGATTATATTTATTACTTACCTTTGGATTCGGCTAAAAATGCCAGATGTTTTGTAGGTTTGATTAATCCTGAGAAAGTGTTTTTTATCAAATATGAGTTTTGGTATTTTTATTTAAGAGAGTTGAAAAGAAAGAATATTCCAACTTATATTTTTTCTACTATTTTTAGAGATAATCAAATCTTTTTTAAGTGGTATGGTGGTTTATGGCGAAAGATGTTAGGTGTTTTTACTCATCTCTTTGTACAAAATGATTCGTCCATAGAGTTACTTAATAGTATAGGTATTCATAATTGTTCTAAAGCTGGTGATACTCGTTTCGATAGAGTTTATGAGATTGCAACTAAAGCTAAAGTTTTGCCTTTAGTGTCAGCTTTTGCTGCTGATTCAAAGGTTGTGGTTTGTGG
>Ga0193955_1001711_pt1 | contig 10053 bp, 10 predicted proteins | sample BB_6_MG_FD_140343 | JGI IMG/M metagenome (GOLD analysis project Ga0193955, IMG submission 140343) | Microbial mat bacterial communities from the Broadkill River, Lewes, Delaware, United States - BB_6_MG | ecosystem: Environmental > Aquatic > Freshwater > River > Microbial mats | place: USA... | reverse complement strand
GTTATTGGGTGACGTCGGAATGCTGGTCTACAGAGATTATCTGGGTGTCGTAAAAAAACCGTTGCCTGGAGCATGTTCTGTCGCGTTGAGTGAACACGAACCCATGTTTTATTTTTGCAGACTGTGTTCCGGCGCTTGCCGGCGGGGCCTCTTTGCGTTGGCCCGGCCGGCCAGTTTCCGTGCCCGCTTAACACTCAGGAAGGAAGCATGAGGAGAGATAAAGATGAGGGATGAGGGGCAGAAGATACATCACAGTTTATCTGAAAAAAGAGCACCTGCCAATCACGACACGATACAACCTCAGACAACGCAATAAAGAACACGCCAGTGTTTTGTTTCTGATCCGGGCCATGGCCCAAAAAAAGGACGGAGGCAGGGTAACCATTCGGCTCAACTTTGCCTCCGGCGGCCCCGCCGGGGGGACAGGACCATAACCGAAATAAAATATACATACATTGGCGTGTGTCATTATTTTTGGCCGAACCCCAAGCTGCACCGTTACAAGAGAATTACAACCGGTGCCTTCTGGCGCACATGGATCTCCGGTGATTCGGTGTGCAGAGAATGCCAAGTTTACGACGCTTAAGCCCAGCGGCCATTCAAGTTACCCTATCAGAGGGGAAGACGGCCCCATGAAACACCGTGAGTCACGGGCGTAGCCCGTCAGTGAATGGGAAGATCCCGGGGAACGAGGGAGCAGAACATTCATAATACGCTTTCGAGGTGGCACACCTCGCCGCCGAAGGCACGTTTTTGGCCCGAATATGTCAGGAGACCCGGAGAAGCTCGTCCCATCGGGTGGTGTAGGAGGGGGATTTATGGTTGAAGCGGGTGCGCCACGTTTTGGGACCTGAGAGGCCGGAGGAGGCGTAACCCAGGGTACGTTTGCCCATGGTGCTGTTAACGGCATCCACGGCTTTCATGAGGCAGGAGGAACGGGTTCGGTCGACGGTATCAAAAAGAAGCTGCTGTTCCTGGCTTTCAAGGGTCAGTTCCCGCATGTGGATACCCAGTTTTTTAAAAGGGATGTCCTCTTTATAGATTTCACCAAAGGCCGAGAGGGCTCCCTTGATGAGCTCCGAGGCGTCGGAGGTGGGGGTTGGAAACCGCACCGTCTTCGTATTGTAATAGAAGTTTTCCCGATGGAAGCGGTTGCTCATGGCATAGACCGCCATGATGCCCGCCCTCAGCCCCTCCTTGCGCAATTTTTCAGCGGCCCGCTCGGCGTAGGTAGAGAGGGCCTCGGTAAGGGCCTTTTGTTCCTCAATGCCCGAGGCGAAGGTACGGGAGACCCCCACCCCTTTTTTCACAGGTGGGTTCGCTTCCAGGGGGTAGCAGCTGGTCCCGGTAAGTTCGCTGAGGAGCCGGGTGCCGTTCACCCCCATCCGTTTTTGAACCATGGCCCGGTCGGCCCGGGTAAGGTCCAGGGCGGTGTTGATGCCCCGTACCTTGAGAAACTTTTCATAACGCCTGCCCACGCCCCAGACCTTGCCCACGTCGGTTGCGGCAAGGGCCCTCTCCCGCCACGCCGCATCGGTCACATCGCACACACCGCCAAGACAGGGGTGTTTCTTTGCCAGCCCCGCCGCCACCTTGGCAAGGGTCTTGGTGGGGCCCACCCCAACGGAGACAGGTATACCGGTGTTTCGTTTCACCGTCACCACCATCTTCCGGCACAGCTCCGGGACATCGGCCTTACGAAACGAGGTGAGGTCCAGAAAGGACTCGTCAATGGAGTAGACCTCGAGATCGGGTGCCATCTGCCCGAGGGTGGTGATCACCCGCCGGGACATGTCCCCGTAAAGGGCGTAGTTGGAGGAGTATACCGCCACGTTGTGGCGACGCAACTCTGCCTCCAGCGTAAAGACAGGGGCCCCCATGGCGATGCCCAGGTCCTTGGCCTCATTGGAGCGGGCCACGGCGCACCCGTCGTTGTTGGAAAGGACCACCACCGGCCGCCCCGCCAGGGACGGGTTGAACACCCGCTCACAGGAGACGTAAAAATTGTTGCAGTCCACAAGGGCAAAACGTGACATGGAAAAATCTCAAAAAAAGTTAAAAGCATGCCTCCGGCGGCGAGGTGGGGGCACCTCGAAACCCTATGGCGAATGCGAGACGGGTGTCGTTATTAGATGCACATAGCGTCCGCATTCGCACGATGTGTGACGCCACTCAACATGCCCCACAAGTGCTTGAGCTGCCGGTGTTCCAGAACCAACTCGTGAGTTGGCTTTCACCAAGACGACCCCGGCCATGGTCAGCATAGAACGTTACGGGGCGGATTACAAAACAACCTGAGCCGTCACCCACAGGCGAAAATCGGGAGAAGTCGGTAACTATTCAGATCAAAAATGCCTCCGGCGGCCCTGCTGGGAGCCAAACTTTTGCCAATTTTATGAGCGGAGTTTAACAAACAGGTCTTGAGAGCACTTTCGATTGCTTCGCCGATGTTGGTAAGCCATAGTTTGGGCTTAGCGAGTCTGTAGTTCCCTTTTCCCTCAGCCCCTGCGGGGGCTGAGGGAAAAGGGAACTACAACCGGAACGTTTTTGCGAAGCTTTTTTCAAAAAGCGACCCGCCGGAGGCGTACTGAATAGTTAAAGAGTTCGTAACTTAAGGCCCAGGGGATCACCCCCTGGACCAAATCGACTCCAGGGCCTGCCGGATGGCATGAAAATCCTCCCACGCATGGAAAGGCAGTCCCTGGGCTTCCATATGTTCGGCCAGCTGCCGCCGGGCAAAGACCCGGTGGGCCTCTTTGGCCATGTTGTAGTCGGTAATACCGTCCCCGATGGCCACGGATTCATCAAAGGTATAGGCAGACATCACGTCCACCTTGGCCAGCAGCTCCCGTTCACCCGGATACTCGGAAAGGACCTTTAAAAAAGGACCTTTCGTATCCAAGTCCGGGGCGTACACAGCCGCCACCTTCTCGGCAAGGGGGCCCAGCTTTCTCAACACCAGCCCTTTCAGTCCGCCTGAGATCACCACAAAAGGGATCCCCCGTTCCGCCAGCCAGTCGATGAGGGCTTCGAGGCCGGGCCGCACGGGAACATCGTCGCAGTGGGTCAGCATGGCCGGGTACTGCTCCGAAGGGATGGTCTCCAGAATCTTCGTCAGCCCCTCCCGAAGGGAGATACTGCCGTCCATAACGCCTGGCAGATACGTCTCCACGGCCTCCGGGGCAAAGGTTCGGCATACACTCACAAAGCCGTCCCGCTCCGTGATGGTGCCATCAAAATCACAAAAAACTATACGCTGTGTCAAACCTGTTTCCTTTCATAAACTGGACAGCCTCCGGCGGCGAGGTGAGCCACCTCGAAAGCTGGTTGCGAATGCGTTTTCCCCTCGTTCCTCGGGGAAAATCACATTCGCCTTCGACTCGGGCTTCGCCCGACTCTAACAATATGGACATGATCTAATTATCATCAAATGTTGCTACGGAATGGGGTATGGTACCATGCCATACACCCAACGATGCTGGCGTTGAGTTGAGTACCGGCAAACCGGGTAGCAGAAGCCTCTGTAGCGAGAAAGCTCCTTGCCAGACAATGCCTCGGGGCAAAACAGAGCGCAGCGACGCCATAACCATCTGCCCCTGGCCCGCTTTTTATCATAGCGGATGCACCACGCTGGTCACCACACCCCACACCTCGAAGGCCATGCCATCCGTCACCTCCAGGGGGGCGTAGGCATCATTCTCCGGTTCCAAAAAAACACGCCCGCCACGACGCCTGAAGCGCTTGACAGTAATGTCCCCTTCCACCACGGCGATGACCACCTTTTTGTCCACCGGTTCCAGGGAGCGGTCCACAATCAAAAGGTCATCCGGGTGAATCCCCGCCCCGATCATGGAGTCTCCGGTCACCCGCACAAAAAAAGTGGCTGCAGGGTGCTTGACCAAATAGGTATTGAGGTCCAGAGACCCTTCCACATAGTCCTCGGCCGGCGAGGGAAACCCCGCCGCCACCTTGCTCATGAAAAGGGGCCGCTCGCATGCTGTGGCCGTATCGGCCTTATATATCTTCCTGATCTGGGTTACCATATTACCTTTAAAAGCATAGAACTGTTCGGTGTCGCCTCCGGCGGTAAGGTGTGCCACCTATGGCCCATGACCTCTCACCTACCCCCTGTCGCCCTGCTGCCCCTCTTCCTGCTCCAGTGTCAGCGCAGCCAGGATAAGCCCTGCAAAGGAGCCTGTCTTGGATTCAAACAGCCACCCCATGTGGGTACCACAACCCCGGCAGACGGCGAGTCGCCAGCGGTGCCCTGCAAACCAGGAGAACTCTGCCGAAGAGTCTGAAGAGAAGGCGCAACCGGGGGCAAAGGCGAAGCAGCCGATGTCGTAGAAGAGGCCGTGGGGATTGGCAAAGCCGTGGGTGTGGGAGCCGTTCACCTCCATACGCTCACTCTCCCTGGTAATGGGAAAGCTGCAGGTGGCACACACAAGCACCTCGCCGCCCCCGCTATGCTCCACAGCCTCTGTGGCCGTCCCTTTTTTCCGAGCCGGGGCCTTCGTTTTTCCAGGTCGATCGCCCCTCTTTTTGGGGCAATCTTTTGCATCAATCGGAAAAGAAACACCTGGTCCCGTCAACGGGGGCAATTCCATGGGCAGGGCTCTGGCATGCTCAGGCAGATGTGCAAACATCATGGCCGTCGGCTCCTTTCTAAAATTTAAAGAGAGAGGTGTCTGCAAGGTGGGAAGGCACCACATTGCCCGTCCCATGAAAGATCTTCTCCACACGACCGGGATGGTTCTTCCGCCAGCTGGCCAGCATCTCTTTGACCTCCCGTCGTTTTTCGTTCTCACCGGCCCCACAGAGATCATTGGGGGCCACCTCGTACCCGGCGAGACGAAGGTAGCGGATGACGTCTGCTTCAGCCACAAAGGCCATGGGCCGAATCACCGTCAGGTCCCCTTTGCGGGTGGTTAGTTTCGGGGGCATCCCCTTCATCGTTCCACCGTAAAAAAGGTTCAGGAGCAGGGTCTCCACCATATCATCCATATGGTGGCCCAGGGCAAGATGGGAAAACCCGTTGTCCGCGGCATGGGCATAGAGGGCTCCCCGCCTCAACCGGGCGCAGAGGGAGCACATCTTTTTCCCGTCCGGGCACTTCTCCTGAAGGGTGTGCCAGATGTCCTGACGAATGATGGTAAAGGGAAGGTCCACCTGTTCCATATGCCGGGGCAGGAGCGTCTCCGGAAATCCCGGGAACCCGTGGTCGAGGAAAACCACCTCCATCTCGAAACGCTCTTTGCACTGCCGCTGATAGGCAGCCATGAGATCCACCAGGGTAAGGGAGTCCTTGCCTCCGGAAAGGCAAAGCATAACGCGATCCCCTTCCCCCACCATCTGGTACTCACGGATGGCTTTGGTCACGCGCCAGGTGAGGTGCCGCTGGAGTTTCTCCCGTTGTTTCCGGAGCTTTGCCTCATCCATCGACAGCAACGGCCTCCTCAGCAGCCAACAGCGCCTCGTCCACTACAACAGGTCCCGTCTGATGGTTAACCGCCATCAGGCGCTCCCCATCCCGGAAGAGAACCACGCCTTCAAGGTACGCCACCTTTCCCCAGATTTCATGGGGCAGTTTCAAAGCAAACTCCTTGAGGGCAAAAATATTCCAGTCGTGGGTCACCGCCGTGGTGAGACCAGAAGGGTGATCGACAAGGCGAGCCTCTGCAAACCGCAGCATCTCGGAAGCCGCACCAAAGGCCGGCCCAATGATGTCCTCAGGAAAAGCGCCGTCAACCCAGTGCCGGATAAACCCTGAAAGGTCATGTTCCAGAACGAGGGCAATGATGCGCTGAAAATCTTTGACATAAAAAGGGGAAAGCACCTCTTCAAGGGTGTTGAGCCGCTCCTCGCGGCATCCACTGCCCCGCTGCAGAAGGTAGGCGGTCTCGATACAGCGCCCGATGTAACTTGAACAGGGTGCCACAGGAATCTCGTTTCCCAGCGCCCGGCCAAGGGCCAATGCCGCGTGCTTCCCACCATCCGTCAACCCCATAAAAGGTTCCAGGCGGGGATCTGTGCTGTAATTACGTGCCGAATGGCGCATCAGCAACACCTGGTTCGTGACCCCCTCTTTTCGAAGTCGTTTAACCACATCGGCTGTTGCCTGCCCAAGAGCCTCGTCACCCATAGTTTCTCCATACAATGCGCGTTGTCATTACCGGCCCCCTCTTTCCGTTGCTGAAGCCTGGTTACCGGGTCCGTGTCCGATGGATCGCGTTCCCCCCAGAGCATATGAATTTTAGAGGCGGAAATCAATCGCCAAAGGGGAAGAGAAGCCGATACCGTATGATCCCTCCCGCCCATGTGACCTGCCCGGCATTCTCCCCGTTTTTCCCTTTGCCGCATCACCCAATGGCGCACCGTGTTGGACAAACCCCTTGACAGGTAACCCTCAAGCGATATAACCACACGGGTGCATGAGGAAATTTGGTGTTCTCCTCACATCCGGATGACATCGGTTCATTGCCGGTGTTTTCGATCCCGGAAGGTCTCCTTATAATGCAGGACCGGTGCTCATCGGGGGTTGCATTGTCAGGCCATTTCCCATAGGTTTCGTCCGCGGTTTTCCATGCACGCCCCTTGCGACTCAAAAACCGGCCCGTACGCACAAGGCTATTCCCTCGTAAAACCACGAGATACAGCCCACGCATGCGTTACGGGTAACGAACCGCAGGAAGGCAATTCCGCAGGATTCCCGGGTGTTCCGGTCTCTCATGTTTCATGAGAAGTCGATCTTTTGCACTCAATGCTTGACAAGGGTAACGTATCCGTATATCTAAAAAAACTTTGTGTAAGGACTCATCTCATTTTTGTCCGAAACATTCACACAAGTAAGGGGTATCGTCAGCGAAACCATGAATTGTATCGACGCAATCGAAGGGGCGGCCAAAAAAGTAATCTCCGACTTCCATGCCAAGCATGAAACCGGAGAGATGGATGACACGGAATTTGCCAGAAGCACCCGGATTCTCATTGACGGAACCGGTGAGTTTGTGGTGGATAACTGTGAAATCACACCCAATCCGGAGCTTTTGAGAACCGTTCTGTTCGAATTCGCCCGGGATTTATGGAAGAGCTCCCTTGGAGCCAAGGCGGAACACCGAGACACCTCCTCCGAAGACGAGGGGTACGACGACTATTATTTTGACTATATTTTCAGGCACGGCACTTACCCCGAATAGGGTGAACCCTTGCCTCAAATCATCATATGTATTATCGATGCCCACCCAACGGGCATTCAAAGTAGCACAAATTTCAGGAGTATGTTGGTATGACACTTACAAAAAACGACATTGTGATGCGCGTCAGCGAAATGGGATTTTCAAAGCAGCGTTCTGTAGATATTGTTGAAAACCTGCTGGTCATCATGAAAGATACCCTTGCCGTGGGCGAGGATGTACTCATTTCCCGTTTCGGCAAATTCTGCATCAAAACCAAGGGCGAGCGCAAAGGACGCAACCCTGCCACCGGCGACGAAATGATCTTGAGAGACCGCAAGGTGGTGACCTTCAAGTGTTCCGGTAAACTCCGCGACAGAATCAACGGCGACGACTAAGTCCTCACCGCTTGACATACACAAATAAAAAAGGCGCTCCTGAAAAACAGGGCGCCTTTTTTTGCGTCAAATTTTTGGAACGGGTCAACCAGACGTTGCCTATAAGGGCCAGGGGAGTTGTACCAGGGTAGCGTCATCACCCCCAGCTTCCATTCTACATCGGCTTATAACTATTCGGCTCAACATGCTTATTTAAAAAAACCTCTGCCGACAAGGAGTGCCCCCTTGAAAGCGAAGTCCGGATGGGCTTTGCCCCTGGTTCGTCGGGACACGTCACAGCCGCCTTTAATTCGCACACACCCAAGGGGCTTTAGGGCCTCGCTGTGAAATAATTATACAACGGCTGTTACCGGGCGTTTCCACAAGACTGTGTGGGCCAACGTTCAATTTTCAAAGCGCACGGTGCTGGTCATGCTGAGCGTGTATAATTAAATTTTGATGAGGCCCTTAGTTAAAACCTGTGTATCAAGCTTTCGGAAAACTTGCCCCCCGGCAGGGCAGCCGGAGGCACAAGCAAAATAGTTACATGTCCTTTTTATCTTCCACTCGCCTTCCGGCAAACTGCATGGCATGAAGCCGGGCATACTCCCCTCCCTTTGCAAGAAGGACGTCGTGCCTGCCCTCTTCCACTATCTCCCCTTTGGAGACAACCAGAATGCGATCGGCATGCTGAATGGTGGAGAGACGGTGGGCGATGACAAAGGTGGTTCGCCCCTTCATGAGGTTCTCCAGGGCGTCCTGCACCACCTTCTCCGCTTCGGTATCCAGGGCACTGGTGGCCTCGTCCAGAAGCAGGATGGGGGCATCCTTGAGCAGAGCCCGCGCAATGCAGAGGCGCTGTTTCTCTCCCCCGGAGAGGCGGCTTCCCAACTCCCCGATACGGGTATCAAACCCATCCGGCAGGCTCATGATGAACTTGTAAGCATAGGCCGCCTTGGAGGCCGCCACAATATCCTCCCAGGAGGCGTCGCTGTTACCGTAAGCGATATTGTCCCGAATGGACTCGTTAAAAAGAATGGCATCCTGGGTCACCATGGCAATATGACTGCGCAGGGACGCGATGGTGACGTCCCGGATATCGGTACCGTCTATGGAAATCCGCCCCTCCGTCACATCATAGAACCGGGGAATCAGGTTGATGAAGGTGGATTTGCCCCCCCCGCTCATCCCCACCAGGGCAATCACCTCGCCGGGCTCGGCGGTGAGACAGATATCTTTCAACACCGGATCTTCACCGTAGGAGAAGGTCATGTTCTCAAAGCTCACCCGATGGGCACTACAGGCCAGTTCCACTGCCCCGTCGCGATCCTTTATTTCCGGCTCCACCTCAATAATCTCAAATACCCGGTCCAGGGCCGCCATCCCTTCCTGGACAGTGTTGTTGAGCTTGCTGAGTTTTTTCAAGGGTTCATACAGAAGCATCACTGCGGTTAAAAACGAAATAAAATTACCGGTGGTGGAGTGCCCCTGTATCACACTATGGCCCCCGTACCAGACCACGGCGGCAATGCCGAAGCCGCCGCAGATATCCGTGACCGGAGATGACAGGGCCTTGGCCTTTACCTTCTTCATTTCAAACCGGAAAAGATCCCAGGATTTTTTGAAAAACCGCTGCTTTTCGTACTCTTCCCGCCCGAACGCCTTGATGATCTTGGCGCCTGCAAAGGTTTCGTGGAGAAAGGTGTTGAGTTCCCCCACTGACTCCTGGGTTCCCGTACTGACCTTGCGGACCCTGCGGCCCAGCTTCACAATAGGGTAGAAAGCCACCGGCACAACCACCAGCGCCACCACAGCCAGCTTCCAGTCCCGGTAGAGGATCACCCCTGTAAGTCCGGCGATGGTAAACACATGCTCAATGGCCGCGGTCACCGACGTGGAGACCATGGACTGAATAAGGGTCACGTCGTTGGTAATACGGCTCATGAGAACGCCGGTGCGCTCTTTCTGGAAAAAGGAGAGGGAGAGATCCTGGATGCTCCCGTAGAGTTCGTTGCGCAGGGAGGTGATAATGCTCTGCCCCACGTAGTTCATGAAGTACTCTTTGGCAAGGATCGCCACCCCGCGAACCAGGGAAACCCCCAGCACCACAATGGTCACAAGCTTGAGCATCCCGCCATTCTGAGCGATAAAAATATCGTCCAGAATGTTTTTGATGAGAAAGGCAAGGGTCGCCGTGGAACCTGAGATCAGGGCCATGCAGACCATGGCAATCGCCAGCTTCCCCCAGTGATTCCGGATAAGCCCCAGAATTTTCCGGTGCCGTTCTCGGGCTGTTATTTCCTGAAAAAATTTCATAGTGGTATTGTATTTTACCTTCTGCCCGCGTGCATCAGCAGGCTGCATGCCACCTTTTTTTTAAATAGGGTGCCATGGGTCAACAGACAGGCACACCCCGAAACATGCCCGGGGTGTGGTCGATGGTGGTTTCAGTCGGTTGAAAAAAAACGGTTATCCCGCCCCCAGTACCGGACAGGTATCCGGGG
>Ga0193955_1001710_pt1 | contig 10053 bp, 3 predicted proteins | sample BB_6_MG_FD_140343 | JGI IMG/M metagenome (GOLD analysis project Ga0193955, IMG submission 140343) | Microbial mat bacterial communities from the Broadkill River, Lewes, Delaware, United States - BB_6_MG | ecosystem: Environmental > Aquatic > Freshwater > River > Microbial mats | place: USA... | reverse complement strand
TAACAAGGAGAATTACGAAGCGAAGCGTACCTGGGCTATTGCTGATGATGGAACCAAGGTGCCAATTTCTTTAGTATATCGAAAAGATAAATTTAAGAAAGGTACCAATCCACTTTGGTTATCAGCTTATGGTTCTTATGGTTCTAGTTCTGATGTTTATTTCAGTACGGTAAGATTAAGTTTGTTGGATAGAGGTTTTGTTGTAGCTACAGCTCATGTTCGTGGAGGACAGGAAATGGGACGTTATTGGTATGAAGATGGTAAGCTTTTGAAAAAGAAAAATACGTTTACCGATTTCAATAGATGTACCGAACATATGGTTGCAGAAGGATTTGCAGCAAAAGATAAAGTATTTGCTTGGGGTGGAAGCGCAGGAGGATTATTAATGGGAGCAATTGTAAACATGCAACCAGAATTGTACAAAGGTGTTATTGCTGCTGTTCCTTTTGTTGATGTGGTAACTACAATGCTCGATGAATCAATTCCATTAACTACTGGTGAATTCGATGAGTGGGGAAATCCTAAGGACAAGGAATATTACGATTATATGTTATCCTATTCTCCATACGATAATGTAAAAAATCAAGATTATCCAGCAATGCTCGTAACAACAGGATTACATGATTCTCAAGTACAGTATTGGGAACCTGCTAAATGGGTCGCAAAATTACGAGATATGAAGACGGATAAAAATCCACTATTACTAAAAACAAATATGGATTTTGGACATGGTGGAGCTTCTGGAAGATTTGAAAGATTGCATGAAGCAGCTTTGGAATATGCTTTCGTATTGGATCTTGCAGGAATAAATGAATAATAAATTGACAAATGTTTAATTAAGGCACCCTTTTTGGGTGCTTTTTTTGTATATTTAAATCTATTAGGAGACTTTAAAGACGCTATTACTACAATGATTCGAACTTTAATTATAGATGATGAGATGAAGAGTCAATCTACTCTTCATAAACTTTTGGAAAGATACTGTGAAGGTATTGAGGTGATTGGTTTTGCAAATAACGTTAAAACAGGTGTTGAAGCAATAAATAATTTAAAGCCTAATCTGGTTTTTTTAGATATTTCTATGCCTGATGGAGATGGGTTTGAAGTATTGCAAAATGTGCAAGAACGTAACTTTGAAGTTGTTTTTACTACTGCATTTAATGATTATGCCATAAAAGCTTTTCAATATTCGGCCATACATTATCTTTTAAAACCTATAAATTATATAGAATTGCAGGATGCTGTAAAAAGATATAAGGAAAATTATCAGGATATCGACTTAAATGAGAAAATTCAAGTGCTATATGATAGTTTAAATAACTTACATAAAAAGATAGTCCTTCCTACCTCAAATGGTTTGAAAATGGTTGAGCTTGATCAGATTATCTACTGTTGTGCTGACGGAAGTTATACCAATTTTTATTTAAAAGGTGAAGATGTTGTTATGGTTTCTAAAGCCCTTTCAAAGTTCGAAGAAATTTTACCCGCTGATAGTTTTTGTAGAATCCACAGTAAGTATCTAGTCAATTTAAATTACGTAAAACAATACGTTAAAGGGCGTGGTGGTAAAGTTTTACTAGCTAACGGTAAAGAATTAGATGTGTCGGAAGGGAAAAAAGCTGAATTTTTAAAGAATTTGAAGAATATTGCTCATTTTCTGCCAAATTCGAGTAAATAGAATTACGCAATTACAAACTCAAATTACGTAATCGGAAATTGGTATGTTGAAATAGGCAATTGGTGATTGAATTGCCTAATTTTCTTGAGTAATTTCATGGTGTTTTTGACTATCAAAGCACCACTACAATGATAGAAATAGTAAAAGAAGAGATTCTTAAAAAATTTGGAGGAGATTTAGTCTATACAAAAGATTGTAAATTTCTTGCCGATACAATATGTGAAGAAACAGGCAAACGAATTAGCACTACTACAATTCGACGATTGTTTGGTTTCCTAAAATCGAATACAATACCAGGAAAATACACTCTAAATATATTATCTGCTTACCTTGGTTATCAGAACTGGGAACATTTTAGCAGTGCTTTCGATGTAAAATCTCAAACGAATGAAAAGCCAAAAGAAAGTTGGAGTGAATTCTACGAGAAGGCATTTTCTTTTAGTAAGGAAACCTACAATATGATTGTTGGGCAATCGGGGATTCCATTTAATGCGGTTGTAAACAGAGATGATTCGGAGGAGAGAATTCAGCGATTTTTAAATTCTTCAAATACAGCTTTAAGTTTTGTTGCATCAGGGGGATATGGAAAATCTACCATGTTGGCAAAATGGTTTGAAAAAAAATGGATTGAAGAAAACAGTAAAGACGTGGTTCTATTTTTGAATGCGTCAATGATGATAAGTTTTCTAAATGCAGATTTTAAACTTGATTCCTGGATTCAAGATCAATTGAGATTTACCAAGAAAGATTCTTTAAAATATTTTCTAGATCACCCTGAAGATTGTGAAAGCAATATCATTTTTGTAATTGATGCTCTTGATGAAATTACTTATGATAATTTGAAGTTAGAGCGACTGTTTTTACAGTTGAAGCAATTCATTTTGAATTATAAGGATTCAGGAAATGTAAAACTTATTATAACGTCTAGGAATTCAACTTGGGGAAAATTTGCAATGCCGTTCGTCGTTAGTGGTAACGATCTAAAAAACTGTTGGTTCGATTTAAATAATGATCTTGAGAGAGTTAATGAGGCTAATTTGGGCGTTTTAAATCAAAGAGAAATACAGTATGTACTTGATAAAACTATAAATCAACAATATTCTTCGGGCTTAAAAATAGAAGAGTTGTCATATACTCACAAACGAACAATTTCTAATCCTTTTTTCTTAGAGTTATTTGTTAAGTTGTATTCTCCCGAAAGAGGATATCAAAATGATGAAGGTCAGGAATTGATGCAGGAATATATCAAGAATAAGATTTTTTATGCACGCTATTCTGAAGAAAAGGTGGATATTCTTCATGGGATATTAGATTTAATACAGCATGGTAAAAATGGCACTGCAGCAAAAAAATGGGAATTAAGAGATCGATATCCTGTGCATTTGAAAACAGCAGGTAATTATTATCTGGCTTATCAGGAGTTGATTTCTTACGGAATTATATCTGAATATACATCAACAAATGAATTTAATAGTTACTGTAAGTATGTAAAAATTACCAATGAAGTGCTTTTTGAATCATTAATTGGTATCAGTTTAATTGAAGCAAATGGAGGTCTTAATTTTGAATTGATATGTAAGGTTGATGAGGAATACGAAGGATATGACTTAAAAAATAGATTAATCTCAAATCTTCTATCTTCTGAATTTTTCAATAAAGAGAAATTGGTTTTAGAAGATTTATTAAGGCTAAGCGAGGATACATTATCAGATCCAATTGTTTTAGAAACGATTCTTAATTCTACATGTTTTATTGGTGATGATTTGGAAGAGTTTAAAGAGCAATTATCATCGAATAAGAGAATAAGTAAATTATTTTCTCGCTCATTTGGAAAAAAGTTTTCTTTAAATGAAAATAATACTCGATTGCTAAAAGTTGTTGCTGGCAATTCAGCAGATAAAGATTTAAGATTAAGATCATTAGGATTGATGTTGATTTCTTCGATTCATAACGGAGATACAATTAATGCTGATAAATATTACGTTGATTTAACTTCAGAAGAGGCTGATTCTTCATGTACTGGATATACAATAGCCATAAGATTTGCAGGAATATTAATGTATAATTATTTTATTCAGAATGATATTGAAGATCTTGAATTGTATAAGTTGTTTTATTACAGAGAAATGGCTTTTGTAAATTATGAACAAAGCGGATCTGTTGATGGAGAGTTTGAGATGATTCTGTGCACTGCATTGATATATATGAAATCATATCATAAAGTTCTTCAGTTAGTAGATGATGCAGAACATTTATATTATAAAAATGCAGGAAAAAAATGGTCTGTAAATTATCGTATTTTGCAATGCTTTAAGATTTTTGCACAACAGGCATTGGGAATTAAAATAGAATCAAATCAGGTGGAGTTTTTGCTTCAGAGTATGGCAGCAATTAAAACATCAGAAAACTACTATCTACAAATATATTACCACTCGGCTTTAAGTAAATATTATGCTGAAAACAATGATATTCTTAAAGTTGAAGAATTTTTTAACAGAGCTATTGAGTTGAGTGAGTATGCAAATTATCATTTGTGTACAACTGCTTTATATCGAAAAATGGCTCAGTTTTACAATAGTATAGGTGAAAAAACCAGAGAAAGAATTTGTTTAGCAGAGGAAGAAAGAATTTTGAAAAACCATGTTTCTAATTATTCATTAGAAGCCCTATTAGTATAATTACTCTTCACAATTCACTTTTAATTTATAAAGCTGTTTGCATTTGCGGGCAGCTTTATTTTATTTATCATGTTCTTATTCTCTTGCAAAATTTTAACTTTACATGTGGGAAGATATGCGAGCATAATCTTCAATATTTATTTTTGTATATAAATAGATTATATTACAGAAATAATAAGATTGTATATTACTGCGTTGATTACATAGTGAAATATATTTCTCTAAACTTCTTTATTTAAAATATAGAATAAATAACATGAATATTACTAGGATAAACCTACCCTCAATATTTAAATTATTAGTATTTTTTTATCTGCTATTATGTGGATTGATGACTTTTTCGCAAGAAAAATACTCGGTAACAGGTAAAATAATCATAGAACATGGAACTCTAGAAAATACAATTATTACGATCTATAAAAATGCGGAAAAAGCTGATGCAAAAATGATCGAAAATAGTGGGAAATTTAATTATGATTTAGAATTTGGGAATGATTATATTTTTGAATTTTCTAAAGAAGGATTTGTTACTAAGAAGGTAAGTATTTCAACTTTTGTTCCTATTGAAGTGTTGAGTCGAGATAGTCAGTTTCCTCCATTTAAGTTTAAAATTTCACTCTTTCCAGCATATAAAGGTTTAGACCTTTCGATATTTGATCAACCAATGGGAATGATCATGTATGATAAAGAATTGGATGATTTTGATTACGATAGAGACTATGACTCTCAAATTAGAGATGCAATTAAAAGAGCAGAGGAGGAAGCAAGGAAGAGAGCAGCAGAACTTGAAGCTCAGAGATTGGCAAGAGAAAAGGCATATAAAGATGCAATTCAAAAGGGAGATATTAATTTCAGAGGAAAGAAATATGAAGAATCGAAATTAGCATACAATGAAGCTTTGGCAATAAAGTCAGAAGAAGCTTATCCTAAGGCTCAAATAGCTAAAATTGATGCATTACTGGCAGGAGAGCAGGCGAAAGCTGATGAAGCTGCACGCTTGGCAGCAGAGAAGAAAGCGATTGATGAAAAGTATGCAGCCATAATAGCTTTGGCAGATTCTCAATTTACTGCTGGAGATTATGCAACTTCTAAAATTAGTTATACAGATGCTTTAGAAATAAAAGCGGAAGAAATTTATCCTAAATCACAAATTGCAAAGATTGATGAATTGTTAGTGGAACAACAAAGACAATCAGATGAAGCGGCTCGTTTGGCGGCAGAGAAGCAAGCTTTGGATGAAAAGTATACAGCTTTAATCACATCAGCAGATTCTCAGTTCGAGGCTAAAGATTATACCAATTCAAAATCAAACTATACGGAAGCATTGGTTTTAAAAGCTGAAGAAGTTTATCCAAAGTCGCAAATTGCAAAGATTGATGATTTGTTGGCAGAACAGCAAAGAAAAGCTGATGAAGCTGCTCGTTTGGTAGCAGAGAAGCAAGCTTTGGATGAAAAGTATGCAGCTTTAATCGCATCCGCAGATTCTCAGTTTGAGGCTAAAGATTATACAAATTCAAGATCAAATTATTCGGATGCTTCGGCATTAAAGACGGAAGAAGCTTATCCAAAGTCACAGATTTCAAAGATCGATGAATTGTTGACAGAGCAGCAAAGACAAGCTGATGAAGCAGCACGTTTGGCATCAGAAAAGAAAGCGTTGGATGAAAAGTATACAGCTTTAATCGCATCAGCAGATTCTCAGTTCGAGGCTAAAGATTATACCAATTCAAAATCAAACTATACGGAAGCTCTGGCTTTAAAGGTTGAGGAAGTATATCCAAAGTCACAAATTTCGAAAATTGATGAATTGTTGGCAGAACAGCAACGACAATCAGATGAAGCGGCTCGTTTGGCGGCAGAGAAGCAAGCTTTGGATGAAAAGTATACAGCTTTAATCGCATCAGCAGATTCTCAGTTCGAAGCTAAAGATTATACCAATTCAAAATCAAATTATTCGGATGCTTTGGCTTTAAAGGCTGAGGAAGTTTATCCAAAGTCGCAAATAGCGAAGATTGATGAACTGATAGTGGAACAACAAAGACAATCAGATGAAGCGGCTCGTTTGGCGGCAGAGAAGCAAGCTTTGGATGAAAAGTATACAGCTTTAATCGCATCAGCAGATTCTCAGTTCGAGGCTAAAGATTATACCAATTCAAAATCAAACTATACAGAAGCATTGGCTTTAAAAGCTGAGGAAGTTTATCCAAAGTCACAAATTTCGAAAATTGACGAATTGTTGGCAGAACAGCAACGACAATCAGATGAAGCGGCTCGTTTGGCGGCAGAGAAGCAAGTTTTGGATGAAAAGTATACAGCTTTAATCGCATCAGCAGATTCTCAGTTCGAAGCTAAAGATTATACCAATTCAAAATCAAACTATACGGAAGCTCTGGCTTTAAAGGCTGAGGAAGTATATCCAAAGTCACAAATTTTGAAAATTGATGAATTGTTGGCAGAGCAACAACGAAAAGCTGATGAGGCTGATCGCTTGGCATCAGCTAAGAAAGCTTTGGATGAAAAATATACAGTATTAATAGCCTCAGCAGATTCTCAGTTCGAAGCCAAAGATTATACCAATTCAAAATCAAACTATACAGAAGCATTGGCTTTAAAAGCTGAGGAAGTTTATCCAAAGTCGCAAATAGCAAAGATAAATGAACTGATATCAGAACAACAAAGACAAGCAGATGAAGCAGCTCGATTGGCAGCAGAGAAGCAAGTTTTAGATGAAAAGTATGCAGATTTAATTGCTTCAGCAGATACTCAGTTCGAAGCCAAAGACTATACGATTTCAAAATCAAATTATACTGATGCTTTGGCATTAAAGGCAGAAGAAACTTATCCAAAATCGCAGATTGCCAAGATTGATGCTTTGTTGGCAGACCAGCAAAAACAAGCGGATGAAGCAGCACGTTTGGCAGCAGAAAAACAAGCTTTGGATGAAAAATATGTAGCATTAATTGCATCCGCTGATTCTCAGTTTGAGGCTAAAGATTATACCAATTCAAAATCAAACTATACAGAAGCATTGGCTTTAAAAGCTGAGGAAGTTTATCCAAAGTCGCAAATAGCGAAGATTGATAATTTGTTATCAGAACAACAAAGACAGGCTGATGAAGCAGCACGTTTGGCATCAGAGAAGCAAGCTTTGGATGAAAAGCATGCAGCTTTGATTGCATCGGCAGATTCTCAATTCGAGGAAAAAAATTACACTAATGCTAAGGCTAAATATCGTGAAGCTTTAAGCTTGAAATCAAATGAATCTTACCCAAAATCACAAATTTCGAAAATTGATGAATTACTAGGAGAGCTGCAAAGACAAGCTGATGAGAAAGCGAAATTATTGGCTGAACAAAAGGCAAATGATGCGAAATACTTATCATTAATTCAATCTGCAGATAAATTCTTTGAATCGGAGAGGTGGCAATCATCTGCACAGGATTATCGTGGAGCCTTGGAATTAAAACCTGAAGAAAGATATCCAAAAGGAAAACTAGAGGAGATTGATGAAATTCTTGCTGAAATTGAGAGAAAAAACAAGGAGAAGTTAACCCTTAAATATCAGTACGCAGAACTAATTAAAGAGGCTGATGAAAGGTTTACTAGTGAAGAATATAATTTGGCGATTGGCAAGTATGAGGAAGCATTAAGTTTAAAACCAAAGGAGACTTATCCTACAAAGCAAATTAAGAGAATTGAAGTGATTTTGGAACGATTGGCACTTGCTGAAAGAAAACAAAAGGAATTGGACCAAAAGTATAGTGAAGAATTAGAAAAAGCAGAAGATTTTTTCAGTAATGAGAAATTCAATGTCGCTCGTCATCATTACAAAGCTGCTCTTGAAATTAAGCCTAAAGAAGAATATCCAAAGGAGAAATTAGCAGAAATTAAGAAAAGGTTAGAGGCATTAAAAATATCGGAACAGGAAGCAATTGCTAATAATCCTACAAATTTTGAAAATAAGCTTTCGATTAAGAAAGAGCGGGAATATGCCAATATTATTGCAAAAGGAGATGAATCATTTAAATCTAATCAGTATACAGTTGCTAAGGTGATGTACGAAAGAGCATTGAATTTATTTGAAAGAGAGTATCCTAAAAAGCAATTGAAGGAGATCAATAAACTGATTCGTGATGGGAAATATTCAATTCTTTCCGAAGAGTATAGAAAGTTGATAGCACAAGGAGATAAGGAATTGGCTGCTGATCATTATTCTGTTGCTAAATTTTATTACAAAAAAGCAATACGATTGAATTCATTGGAGAAATATCCAAAAACTCAACTTGATAAGATTGATGAGTTGGTAAATTCTAAAAAGAATCAGAAGATAGACAAGGAGTACAATGATTTAATTGATAAAGCGGATGACGCCTTCGATAAAGGAAGTTTAACGGTAGCCAGGTTCTATTACCAAAAAGCATCAAAATTGAAGTCGAAAGAAAAATATCCAAAAGAAAAACTGAAAATGATTCAAACTAAGCAAAGCAAAAAGTAATTTTGCATTATACATCCTATCAAAACACACTATGGCTTTAAATTATCTGTTTATTTTCTTTTTCCTGATTGCTTTCGTAGTTGGATTAATCAAACTTATTTTCTGGGGAGACATGGATGTGTTTCCTGCCATGATTGATTCTACTTTTAACATGGCAAAAACGGGTTTTGACATTTCCCTTGGACTGACAGGTGTTTTGACGCTTTGGTTGGGTATCATGAAAATAGGAGAGAAGGGTGGAATTATAAAGGTGTTTTCCCGACTGATAGGACCATTTTTCAACAAGTTATTTCCTGAATTGCCAAAGGGACATCCGGCTCATGGATCAATAATGATGAACCTTGCTGCAAACATGCTTGGATTGGATAATGCAGCAACTCCATTGGGCTTAAAAGCTATGAAAGAGATGCACGAAGTAAACCCAACCAAAGACAGGGCTTCTAATGCACAAATCATGTTTTTGGTATTGAATACCTCAGGGTTAACAATTATTCCTATTTCAATAATGGTTTATCGAGCTCAATTAGGAGCGGTAAATCCATCAGATATATTCATTCCTATCTTGTTGGCAACCTATTTTTCAACCATTGCAGGATTAATTAGTGTTTCTATTGTTCAGAAAATTAAACTTTGGGATAAGGTAATATTAGCCTATTTAGGTGGATTAACTGCTTTTATCATTGCATTGATTGCCTATTTTTCAAGCCTGGAAAAGGAACAGATCACCACAATATCTAAGGTAGTAAGTAATGTCTTTTTGTTTTCCATTATTATCTCATTCATTTTATTAGCGGTTCGCAAAAAAGTAAATGTTTACGAAAGTTTTATTGATGGAGCCAAAGAGGGATTCAACATTGCGGTAAAAATTATTCCATATCTGATTGCAATATTGGTTGCCATTGGTGTATTTAGAGCATCTGGCACAATGGATTTACTTGTTGAAGGAATGAGACAGTTGTGCATTCTCTTATCGGTTGATCCGGATTTTGTGGAAGCTTTGCCAACTGCAATGATGAAACCTTTAAGTGGATCTGGCGCTCGTGGAATGATGGTGGATGCGATGCAGACTCATGGAGCAGATAGCTTTGTTGGAAAACTGGCATCGACTTTACAGGGAGCTACAGATACTACCTTTTATATAATTGCGGTATATTTTGGTGCTGTAGGAATAAAGAATACCAGATATGCAGTTACCTGCGGAT
>Ga0193955_1001708_pt1 | contig 10063 bp, 8 predicted proteins | sample BB_6_MG_FD_140343 | JGI IMG/M metagenome (GOLD analysis project Ga0193955, IMG submission 140343) | Microbial mat bacterial communities from the Broadkill River, Lewes, Delaware, United States - BB_6_MG | ecosystem: Environmental > Aquatic > Freshwater > River > Microbial mats | place: USA... | reverse complement strand
GAGGGCCTCTTCGGTTTCGAGCTCTTCTGCGATGACATCGGCGAGGCGGGGACGCCCGGAACCAACACCGCCGGCCATGAGGGTCCAGCCATTTTTGTAGCCGGCGAGAGATGCATCTTTGATGCAGTTCTCAGCGCACTGGTTCTGGCAACCGGAAACGGCCATCTTGGTTTTGCTGGGCAGTTCCATGCCGTGGTATTTCTCGTCGATGGCCATACCGATGGTAAGGGCATCCTGCTTGGCGAGGGCGCAGAAGGTGGTGCCGGGGCATGCTTTGATGCTGCGAACCACTTTACCGATGGCCTGGCCGGGCTTCATATCGAGGTCTTCCCAGGCTTTGGGCACGTCCTCTTCTTTCACGCCAACGATGGCGATACGGGCTGCGCTGGTGATCTTCAGGGCGGCAGCGTCATACTTTTCCGATACATCGGCAATCTTGCGGAGGGTATCGGGGGTGATGACACCGCAGGGTACGTGGGGAACCACGGCGTAGGTCTCTTTGTCTCTCTGGCGAACACTGGCGTTCTTGTGGATGGTCATGACGGTTGTCCCTTGTAATATAATGAGTTTTCGTCGGCAGCAGGGCAATCGGATGGGATCCGATGGCGTCATCGAAGAGCGGTATGGCCCCCTGCCCCCACCCGAACGTTTCTTTTGGGTAAGGCTCCTGCCAGGGGTGCCGGGATCTCTCCATGGAAATTCTGTCCCGCCTGCCTGTGGTAACGGACTCGTTCAACTGCGAGTTAAAATTGGGTTGTTCTGCATAAAGGCCGCGCCCATGTTCATGGGGAGAGTTTATCGATGCCCCAGAAAAAGCCCCGATGTCCGATGGACCAACGAGGCTTCAGCGCTTCGACCCTGATGCGAGATCAATGATCAAAGAGGTTTTATAAAATTTTGCCTGAAAAATCAAACACGATCGTTCAATAAACCGTTCAAAAGAACGGTTTACTGTATGCCGGCCCATGACCGGCACCGTATCTGTGTCCTTTCTTACCGGGACGTACCGTCTATGGTTCCTCGGGTGCAGACCAGCCATATCAGCAGCTGATCATGCGAACCTGATTCTGGTTGAGGATATGGTTCACGACATGGGGGATGATCGCTTCTTCACCGGGCTCAATGGATTCACTTACTGCGGCAACCAGAGCTTCCAGGGTCACTTCTTCCAGGGATTCTTCGTATCGGGTCGTTCTTGATTCGATGGCATTCATGCATCACCTCCGTTTTGGGGTTACAGATTGTTTTGACCTGATACTTTTGCATTTTTGATGCCAACATTAAAATATTTCTTCAAAACCCTCTTTTCGCGCCATTTTTTCACCCCTGCCCCTCAAAAACCCCTGTCCCCAAAGGGTTTTGAACAAAAGTGTCTCATAAAAATGTGACACTGGGTATAAATGCGTCAGAAAAACATGCCTCTGGCTACAAAAGTACCACCAACCATAAACATGGGGTAAAATGCCACACACGGAAGGGCTAAGGGCTAAGGGAAAAGGGAAAATAGATTGGGGAGTGTTCATGAGCAACCGCTTATATAAAAACAGACAAAAAAATCTCTCGCATTAATCCCTAACCATCACCCTGCTTTTATTCACCATACATTTCGATAATCAACCGTCTCAGCACAGCAGCCTCTGCCTCTGAAATGAAGCCAACTTGTTTCTTCAGGCGTTTTTTGCTGATGGTACGAATTTGATCCACCGCAATTTCAGACGGCTTCCCATCGCAAAGGACTTGCAGGCGGGTTCTCCAGTGGGGATGAAGCTTTGAGGTCAAGGGACAGATTACAATGGTTTCAAGGTGGCGGTTCATGGCGCGGGAGCTGACAATAACAACCGGACGGATTTTTCTGATCTCGCTCCCGATTGTTGGGTTGAGGTCCGCGAAGTAGATGGCGTAGCGTTCAGGAGTCATGACCCCACTCCTCCAGGCCATCTGCGACGGCATCATCAAAGTCATCCCAGCTCTCTTGTTCGTCGGCCATGGACTTGTAGGTCTCTTCCCATGACAATTTGTCTTCGTTTTTATGTCGAATCAAAAGCCCCTCCTCGGTTTCCTCCAGAAGAAGGTTTTCTGAGAGCCCATATTTCTGAATGAGGGACTTGGGGATACGAATTCCCTTGGAATTTCCAACGGAAACAAGTTTCACATCCCTTATTTTGCGTGATGTGCCCATAGCTGGCCTCCTGGGTGTTCAAGTAAACATCAAACCCCTTGAATATGTAACCATTGTAATTACATGGCAACCACAGGTCAAGGGGCTAAAGGCTAAAGGCTAAAGGCTAAAGGCTAAAGGCGGTTAGCTGGGGGATTGATTGGGGGGTGTCAACTTTATTCTGATGGCCTTCAGCCGACTTTCATCACTCAATTCTAAGGATAATAAACCACGAAGACCACGAAGCGCCCTTCGGGCTGCACGAAGGAGGTTAATCCACCTCAACCGTTGTCCACGGGCGCAGCCCGTCAGCGAATGTGATCGCCCCGAGGAACGAGGGGCGGGAGCATTCGCGAACCTGGGGTGCAGGGGCTTTAGCCCCTGCCCGCCGGAGGCATGCTTTCTGCCCCTACCTCACTCCCGTATGCATTCGCCGGCGAAGAATCATCAAAAACCCCAAGGCGAAAAGAGCGCTGAGACACATGACCCATGCCAGGGGTTTCAGGCTGCCGTCGTGGAAGTGGCTTGCGGTGATGCCGGCCACGGCGCCGCCGAGGCAGTTGATGACGCCCATGAGGGCGTGGGCGGTGCCGCTCTTTTCCGGGAAGTTCTGGAGGTTTCCCGAGACGGTGTTGCCCATAATAAGCCCCAGGGACCCGATATATAAAAGGTTCAGGGCCACGGTGACCGGAAGTGTGGGGGTCAGAAATGTGGCCTGGGCGGCAAGGGCGATGCCGCAGACCACCTGGATCATGATCCCGCAGGTAAGGAGCCCCATGGGGTTGACGCGGCGCACCAGTCGGGCGTTCAGCCGGGAGAGGATAATCACCACCACAACCCCGGAGCTGAAGAGGACAGGAAAAAGGGCCTCGGAGACGCCAAAGTACCCCATGTACATAAAGGCCGACTCCGTTAAAAAGGCGTAAAGCCCGCCACAGGCAAAGGTGTGGACCAACATGAACCAGGGTGAGACGGGGTGAAGAAGGACACTGGCGTATTCCCGAGACACATGACCGAGTGTCATGGCATTGCCGGCCTGGGCCGGGCGCCCGGAGACCGGGTAGTGACGGGTGAGAATGCCCATGAGAAACAGGGCGTAGGCGCAGAGAAACAGGAAAATGGCGTGCCAGGAGAATCCGGCGAGAAGCACCGTGCCCACGGCAGGAGCCACAAGCGGGGCCCCCATGGTCACGGACTGGACCAGGGACATCATGCGCGCCCCCTCCCGCCCTTCATAGAGGTCACGCACCGTGGCCCCGGCCACCACCGTGGCGAACCCGCCGCCTACGGCCTGAACGGTGCGAAGGGCCAAAAGCTGCCAGACGGCCTGGGAAAAGATCAGCAGAAAACTGGATACCAGAAAGAGGCAAAGCCCCATAAGGGCAACCCGCTTGCGCCCCAACCGGTCCGACAGGGGCCCGCCGAAGAGCTGCCCCAGGGCGTATCCGATAAAAAAGGTGCTGATGGAGAGCTCCACCTTGTGGATGGGCGCCGAAAGGGCCTTGGCCATGGTGGGGATGGCAGGGATATACGTATCGATGGAGAAGGCGGCGATGGCGGAAAGAGCCGCCAGGGTCACCACGGTCCGTGTGGGGGACATGTCTTGTTGAGTGGTCATTCTGAATCAGTCGCTATTAATGTGGGGGGGGGAATGCCTCCGACAACCCTGCCGGGGGCCAAACTTTTGAAAAGTTTGACAAACAGATATTAAGAGCTATTCGTTCGCTTCACCGATGGTGGCAAGCCATATGGTTATGGTTTAACGAGTCTGCCGCCTCCTTTTCTCTCAGACCCGCAGGGGCTGAGAGAAAAGGAGGCGGCAACCGGAAAGTTTTTGCGGAGCTTTTTTCAAAAAGCGACCCGACGGAGGCTATTTCAAGTGAACGGGTCCTGAGACGTTACAACTCCGGCTCATACAATACGGTACAGTTACGACCCTTTGCCTTGGCTTTGTACAGGGCGGAATCGGCCCGGTTGAGGATCCCTTTGACTGAATCCTCCCGGTCATCCAGCACCTCGGCCACGCCCAGGCTGGCGGTGATGGAGAACCGGATGATGCCGGAGCGCACCACGTTGGCGGCCAGTCTCTGGCGCACACGTTCAGCAAGGGTGTAAGCTTCTTCCCGCCGGGTCTCAGGAAGCAGGATGGCAAACTCTTCGCCGCCCAGCCGCACGAGAAGGTCAGAGCACCTGAGCTGCTCTTCCACCACGCGGGTCAGCTCGCACAGGGCGATGTCGCCCCCTTCGTGGCCGTAGCGATCGTTGACCTCTTTAAAGTGGTCGATGTCGAGCATCACCACGGAAAAAGGCACCCCATATCGATAGGCGCGTCGCCGCTCCATATCCGCCACCTCAAGAAACTTGCGCCGATTCCCCACGCCGGTGAGGCTATCGGTGATGGAGAGGTGTTCCAGGTGACGGTTGGTCTCCTCTTTTGTCCTCACCTCCTGATGCAGCTTCTCATTCAAGCTCCGGATCTCTTCCATGTCGATGAAGTGGCGCCTTCGCCATCCGGCCATTTGGATAAAGATGGAGATACCCAGAGCATTGACGATGGTAAAAAAGAGGATCAACTGAAACAGGTTCGCCCACCCGGAGACCACAAAGAGTTTCAGGGCGGCGATGTACATCACCGAGGCAATGATCCCTGCCGCCATGGTGTGTGTCAGAGTAAGGGGAACCACAAGATAGAAGAGCAGCACAATCAAAAGGGTATACGGTGTGGAGAACTCCAGCCCCGGCCTGTAGGTAAGCACCGCTGCCACCGATTCGTAACCACCGATGCAGATCATAAACGAGGCGATAAGGGCAGGGGTGAACTTAGCAGAGTGGCGGCTCCCCAGGAGCACCAGGGGCAAAAGCCCTGTCACGGCAACCAGACCGCGCAAGAGGGTGAGAAAACTGACCAGTGGGGTCATCCCCTGTTCAGCCAGAAGGGCCCCCCCGGCAAGAAGAAAACCGAAGGCAGCCAGGGCGCAGGTACGGGCAGTGCCGCCCATCATATCGGGCCAGAAGGAACTTCGGTAGGCCTCCTCGGTGGACCTGTCGGCGAACTCGCCATACCATGTAAAAAGAGAACCACCCATGAATGATGAACTCGCAAAAAAAGTCGAAGAAATGCTCACGGTCAGACAAATGCTGCCGTTTTCCAGGCCCAGGGGAGAGGTAACATACCCCATACATGGCAGAAACCGAGCCAGCCGGTCGAGGCATACTTCCATGGGTGTGGGTATCAGATTTCTCATCCGATCTCAACATTCAATTATTCCGGGATATTTGCTTCACACCTGCAGGAAATCCGTTTTGCCGAAGATGAAATGGCGGCATCCATTGAATCTGTTTACTTTGCCAGCAAATTTGGTATTCTATTAAGTTGTGTCCCCCATGGTGGTGACCGCAAAAAAAATCACCGCATCCCCTCCCCGGCCCCCCTTTATTGCAACAAACCGGGTAAAATCTGGATGCATACATACGCTGACGACGCCTCATCGCACCTTTGGGTACCGGAATGAGGCGTTTTAGATTCTAAGAACAAAGGAGTCACACCATGCCGGAAAACGGCATCACACATAATCCGCCTAAAATCCTGGCCCCTGCCGGAAGCAAAGACGCCTTCCTGGCAGCCCTGGCAGCCGGAGCCGACGCCGTCTATTGCGGTATGAAAAGCTTTTCCGCCCGCATGGAGGCCGACAACTTCTCCATGGAAGAGCTGGCCGCCCTGACACGCCTCGCCCACGAAAAAGGGGTCGAGGTCTACGTCACCATGAACACCCTTTTAAAAGAGCACGAACTGGAGCGGGCCTTAAGCCAGATCGAAAAACTCACGCGGATCGTCGAACCCGACGCCATCATCTTCTCTGACCCGGCCATCCCCGCTTTGGCAGAGGCCGCTGGCTTCAAGGGAGAGCTTCACCTCTCCACCCTGGCCAACGCGTCGTTTACCCAAGGGTTTGCAGAGGCTGTGGCGACCACAGGCACCAAACGAATCGTGCTTCCCCGTGAGCTCAACGTCGAAGAGATCAAGGCGGCTGCCGAAGCCGTTCCCAAGGGCGTGGACCTGGAGGTCTTCATCCACGGCGCCCTGTGCTACGGGGTCTCGGGACGCTGCTACTGGAGCAGCTACATGGGCGGCAAGAGCGGCCTGCGCGGCCGATGCGTCCAGCCCTGCCGAAGGCTCTACAAACAGGGTCACAAAAACGAGCGCTTCTTCTCCTGCCAGGACCTCTCCCTGGATACCCTGGTGAAGGTGCTCCTGGAGATCCCCCAGGTCACCACCTGGAAGATCGAAGGGCGCAAAAAAGGGCCCCACTACGTATACTACGCCACCACCGCGTACAAGATGCTGCGGGACAACGGCAAAGACCCGAAGGTCAAAAAGACCGCCATGGGCCTTCTGGAACTGGCCCTGGGACGCTCCGGCACCCACTACAACTTTCTGCCCCAGCGCCCCTACAACCCCGTGGACACCAAGGCGCAGACCGGCTCCGGCCTCATGCTCGGCAGGCTTCAGGGCTCCTTCAAAGAGCCCTGGTTCAACCCGAGAGAAGCCCTGCTCCCGGGCGACCTCCTGCGTATCGGGTACGAAGATGAGCAAGGTCACCTCATCCGCCGTGTCAAAGGAAGCGTCCCCAAAAAAGGCAAATTCAACATCGCCCCCCAGAAGGAGCGCATCCCCGCCAAAGGAACCCCTGTGTTCCTCATCGATCGCCGGGAAAAGGGCCTGAAGGATGCCATCGTCGCCCTCTCCAAAGAGGCCGACAAATTCAAGGTCGATGCGGTGACCGCCTCCACAGCCAAGCTGCCCAAAGTGGTTCGACACAAAGCAAGAAAAGGGGATCGGGCCACCACCCTTTACCTCTTCCGGGAAGACCGAAACGGTCCCAAGAACACCGAAAAAGCGACATGGGTATCGGAAAAAGCCGTTCCCAAAACCCGCAAAGGCGGCGTGGGCGGGCGCTGGTGGTGGCTCTCCCCCGTCATCTGGCCCGGCGAGGAGAAAGAGTACGCAGCCCTGGTCCGCAGGCTGGTCAACTTCGGAGCCAAGCACTTTGTGCTCGGCGCTCCCTGGCAGATCGCCCTCTTCCCCGAGGCCAAAAGAAAAGGGCTCCACCTCTGGGCAGGCCCTTTCTGCAACATCGCCAACGCGCTGACTGCGGACATCCTGAAAAAACGCGGTTTCACAGGGGTCATGGCCTCTCCGGAGCTCTCTCAAGAGGACTTCAGGGACCTTGCCCAGGCTTCCCCCCTGCCCACAGGCGTGGTGGTGGCCGGCTACTTCCCCCTGACCATCGCCCGTACCCTCACCCCCGCCCTCAACCCCCACGAGCCCTTTGCCAGCCCCAGGGGTGAAGAGTCCTGGGTGGCCAAGTACGGAGAGAACCACTGGCTCTATCCCAACTGGCGCGTGGACATCACGGACAAATCCGCAGACCTGAGAAAGTGGGGCTACTCCCTCTTTGTCCATATGCACGAACCCATTCCCAAAGGCGTGAAACTCAAAAAACGCCCTGGAGAGTGGAACTGGAACATCCGGCTGCTGTAACCAGGTGACGGCACCTGGAAACCTGGTTCGCGAATGCTCTCGGCCCCTCGTTCCTCGGGGCCGTTCACATTCGCCGACGGGCTTCGCCCGTGACCAACGGCTTCATTGGGTCAACCCATGTCGTGATCCCTGGTTCCCGGTTTAAAAAAATGCTTCGCTCATGGTATGTTCACATGCCGGAGCGAAGCGACTCATCGACCCTCAGCCTTTCGCCCTCAGCCATTAGCCCTGCTTTTAAATCGACCTGACACCTACTTTGCGGAGACATTCATGGATTGCACCTTAGAGAAAAACCGTGCCAACTGCCCCTGCACCTACGACTGCGACAAACGAGGCGCCTGCTGCCAGTGCGTCGCCTACCATCGCGGCAAAAACCAGCTCCCCGCCTGCTTCTTTCCCCCCGAGGCGGAAAAGACCTTTGACAGGAGTTTTGAGCACTTTGCGCGCCTCGTTAACGAAGGCAAAGCTTAGGGCATAGCCTCCGGCGGCCCTGCCGGGGGCCAAACTTTTGAAAAGTTTGACAAACACGTTTTAAGGTCGATTTTGATTCATTCGAAGGCGTTGGTTTTCCGACTGTACTCGATTTAACTAGCAAGCATCCCCTTTTGCCGCTCAGCCCCGTTGGGGCTGAGCGGCAAAAGGGGATGCAACCGGAAAGTTTTTGCGGAGCTTTTTTCAAAAAGCGACCCGCCGGAGGCAAAGCGACTCATCGGCCCTTAGCCATTTGCCTTTCGCCATCAGCCCTGCTTTTACCTATACCTATAGCCTATCACCCATCGCCCATCACCGGCTTTAAAGGAGGCCCTCATGACACCTGACAACACCCTTGACCGAAACCAGGGCATGGCCCTTGTAAAGCTGGCGCGCAAAACCCTGGCTGAAGCCCTTCACATCCCCTGGGGCGTGGCAGAAACAAACGCCGATCTTGACGACCCGTTCTTTGATCACCAGCAGGCCACCTTTGTCACCCTGAAACGCCAGGGCCACCTTCGGGGATGCATCGGCACCATCATGCCCGTCGGCACCATCCGGGAGTCGATCACAGAGAACACCCTGTCTGCGGCCTTCAAGGATCCTCGGTTCAACCCGGTGGAGCAGGGAGAGTTCGATGAAATACTCATCGAGGTGAGCATCCTCACCCAGCCGGAGCCCCTCGTTTTTGACTCGCCGGCCACCCTTCTCACAAGCCTTCGCACAGGCCTTGACGGGGTCATCATAAAAAAAGGCGGCTCATCGGCCACCTTTCTTCCCCAGGTCTGGCAACAAATTCCAAACCCCGAAGACTTCCTCAGCCAGCTCTGCCTCAAAGCCGGGCTCTCCAAAACCGCATGGAAAGAGCCGGGACTGGATGTCTACACCTACCAGGCCCAGCATTTCGAAGAGATGTAAAACGCGCCTCCGGCGGCAAGGTGTGCCACCTTGAAAGCGGATTGCGAATACTCCGAACCCTCGTTCCTCGGGTACGTCACATTCGCTGACGGGCTGCGCCCGTGAACAACAGGTTTATTAACGGGGCAACCACAACTCCCGCTCTTGTGAAACACAGTGCAGGGCACCACAGGCGTACGAATAGAAATACGACAGAGTATGAGTGTTTCAACAATAAATCTTCGTGAATGATATCAACCCGAGGAACGAGGGGTGAGATCATTCACAACCTGGGGTCCAGGGGATCATCCCCTGGCTGCCATCATGTCAAACACCCTTTCCAATCCCTCCACAATTTTGTCCGGGCAATCCTCCTGCAGGTAGTGGGAGGCATTCTTTACCCTCTCCGTAAAAATATCGGGAAAATGACTGCGCCAGCGGTGAATGTAGGCGTTGCTGCCAAAGGCGGGATCCTTCATGGCCCAGACCATCTCCTTTGGCACCTCCTTTAAAAGAGGCAACTGATTTTCAATGGATGCCAGCCAGGAGGAAGACTTACGGATCTGATGCGGAAATTCAGCGGTGCCCCTTCGGTACTCATAGGTGGAAAAGGGAGAGAGGTAGGCATCAATCACATCCGGATCATGCTTCGACGACCCGGCGATCCCAGAGGGAAGCACCCTGCGGGCAAAGAAATTATGTTTCTGATGCATCCACTCCCGAAACGGCCCGCCCATAATCAACGAAAAAACACGGGCATTCATCAGGGGAGGCCAGCACCAGGTGTTCAAGAGCAACATCCCAGCGACCTTCTCCGGGGTTTCCACGCCAATGGACAAGCCGATGGGGCCGCCCCAGTCCTGCATCACCAGCACATATTCATCCAGCTCCAGGTGATTGAGCAGTGCTTTCACCCACCCGGCATGCTCCTGTGGGGTGTAGCCATACCCGGCGGGATGGTCTGAAAACCCGAAGCCGGGATAGTCCGGGGCGAT
>Ga0193955_1001707_pt1 | contig 10063 bp, 11 predicted proteins | sample BB_6_MG_FD_140343 | JGI IMG/M metagenome (GOLD analysis project Ga0193955, IMG submission 140343) | Microbial mat bacterial communities from the Broadkill River, Lewes, Delaware, United States - BB_6_MG | ecosystem: Environmental > Aquatic > Freshwater > River > Microbial mats | place: USA... | reverse complement strand
CTTTTCATTAAAAGACCTGAAATTGAAATGTTTGTGAATAGGATGATTCATTTCCCGCTTCATCGGTATTTTTAACTCTCCAGAAATAAGTGCCAGAAGTAAGATTTGCGTTTGTAGAATTTCCTTGAATCGAATAAACTTCAGTTATAGCAGTAGGAAAAGAGATGTCTGTACTAAGTTCCAACACTGAGTTTATTGGTGACATAATAATTCCTGTATCTTGCCCATTATTCCACAGAAAAGAAATCGAACCAGCAGCTTCACTTGAAAGGTTGGTCGGCTGACTTAAAACTGGAATTTGAGGATTGACCGTGTCTACAAAAAAGGTTGAAGTAGAATAAGTTGTGGCACTTCCATCGTTCATTTGAGCTAACACACCCCAGGTATATTCTCCTTGTTCATAAACCACACTTGAATTAAAATTACCTGTAGAATTCCCAATTTCGGAGTCAATTAAAATTCCACTTGAAAAGGCTGCTCCTTTACGTATTGAAATTTCATAACTCGAAACGTTTGAGATGTTTAACCAGTCAAAAAATCCATTAAAAGTTTCATTCACATAAAGTCCTGCTGACGGTGTGATTAGTTCAACAACTCCACTAGACGAAGTCGGCTGAACTCCAACCCAAAATTTAATTGGAAAAGAGGATATTGAATTATACGCATCATTTGTAGCAGTTAATCTCATTTCATATTCATTCGAATCTAATGCCACAAAAAACTCTTCACCTTCCACAATCGTATCAATATCAAATGAATTGATTGATGAAAAACCTGAAGAAACTATTTCCAAATGATACTTGGTAGCCCCCTCTACTTCTACCCATTTAAAATGGACGGGATTCACATTTACAGTATCATTGGCCATCGGTAAAATGATAACCGGTGTACTGTCCGAAATATCTTCTGCTATAAATTTATCACAGCTGGTCAAAGCTAAAGCAGAAACCATTATTAAAATCAGTGTTTTCATCTTAGAAAATTTTGTATTAAAATTGTTGTATTCAGGACAAACCTATCTTCATTTGAAACCTTTTCATATTTATAAGAAACATTCAATATTTTCGCCGAATTAAACTTTTGTTCTAACTCATAAATAAATCTCACTGAACTAATAAAGTCGCCTTGTAGAATGATTTTATGTGTATTGATTTCGAAATCAGGATGCTTATAATTGAGAACATCATCGATTTGTTGAACTTTTAATGCTGTATTCTTCTTTGCAAAAAAATTCAAAAATTCCTGCTGAACTTGTTCAATTGTGTTGTTCTCTTCTCCTAAATGTCTGTTTAAATTGGCTATGAGAAGTTGTTTGTTTTTAACTACATCAACTGCCGTTTTTGACTTAATTAATTTTGATTCTAAATCTTGAGAATATCGATATTTCTCAACTGTAATACTTATTGCCCTTTTATAGGAAACAGCAATCAAAAGAATGGCCAAAACGATCAACCCATAATTCTTTTGTCTAAAACTATATTTATCGAAAAATGTCATTCGTATATTTTTAGTTTTATATCGAATTGAGGAACCTGCTTTTCATCAACTATGTATCCAATTAGTTTAACGGACTCTACCCATTCAAAATCATTCAAATCTTCAATCCAGTCATCTAACACTTCATTATTCTTGGTAGAGCCATGAATAAATATTTCAGTCTTATCAACTTCAACTTTGTGTTTTGATTTCATCTTTTTAGTCAAGGGGAAAACATTCATTTCTTTCAAATGAATTCTAGATGGTACCGAACTACCTATTTCATCTAAATAATATGCAATGAAATTTTTCGACATGATTCCTGAAGCTCTAATCAGTTCACTCTTTCGTATCACTTCCAAGTCCATTTGGTCGATTTGAGTGAGATTGGTTTGACCTATTGAGAGTTCTAATTCTTGCTGAGCAATGGAATCGTTAAGTGCACCTTGATAAAAGAAATTGATGCAAAGTGCCAGGAGAATGAACACGGTTGTGAAAACTCCAAAGAAATTAAACTTTTTCTGTTCAATATAAGTCTGTTTTCCTGTATAAATAAGACCCTCTCCGAGAGTTAATTTATCAGGATTGTCAATAAAAACTTCATAGATTGATTTAGAAACTAAATACTTGAAAGAAACGAATACTCCATCTTTTAAAACCTTTTTATTAATACCCTCTTGATTTCCTTTCTTAAACGCATCAACTTTTCCATTCTTTGCTTTTATTAAAAAAGTGGAATCTATCTCTAAATCCGGATTAATAAATAGTGCGATTGCCCCGGAGCTCACTCCAACGAGATGAGATTTTAATTCATCAAATTCATTTAAAAAAGACTCAATTAATGAAAGTCTGAAGAAAGACACTGCTGCTGTGACTTCATCATCATAATACGAGAAAACGAATTCACTCTTATTACCAGAAACAATTAAGTCGTCTTGAAAATTTGGCTTACTAGGTAAACTCCTATTCAATACTCCAGTTCCATCAACGTTCAAATGATACACTTTATTGACACCAAAATATTTTACAATCTCTTCTAAAGAATCAAATGATTGAGCCTCTTTAAATTCCAAATTTTCCTTTCTAAGATATTCTGACGCCATAAGCGTTCTTTCAGAGCCTTTTAAAGTGAGAAAAACAATGACCAATGAATTTGGTCGCCATATGTTATTTAGCGCATTCATTAGTACGTTACAACTGGTCGAATTAATATGTGCAGTTTAGATTTTTCCTTTACCTTAGATTTACTGCTGAAAAACCATTTTAAAATTGGAATACGTGATAGAATTGGAATGCCAGACCCGGTATCAACTTTCTTCTTTTCTTCTAGACCTCCCAAAAGTATCATTTCGCCATTTTTCACTCTTATCATAGATTCAAAAGAACGTGTCGTCATATCCGGTGGGGCAGTTGTTCCAATTTGCCCTGAAAAGTCGTCTTGCTCCACAGCAATCGTTAAAGTCACATGCTCGTCCGCACTTACAAAAGGCTTTATTTTTACTGATAAATTGGCTTCAATTGGGGTCCAAGTATCGGATTGATATACACCTTGATTTTGAACTGATGTCGTCACATTTATTTGAGTCTGTTGATAATGTGTTCGTTCACCAATGGAGATATTTGCCTCATGTCCATTTAAAGTCGAAATTTTAGGAGTACTCTCAATGTCGATAATCCCATTCTCTTCCATGGCACTCAATGACAAATAGAAATTACTAGCTACTTGACCAAGGTTAACAATGCCGAATCCATTAATTGTTTGAAGTATAGAATTTATTGATTGTGCACCTAAAGACAAATCCACTCCAGGTAAAATAGTACCCGATGTTTCGGTTGGTTGATCTTTTATACCTGCACTGATTCCTGTATTGATTCCTGAAGATTTACTTGTAAACAAGATCATGACATCAATTTGAACCATTGGAACGACAACATCAACAGAGGAAATAAAACGCTTCAACTGTTCCACCTTATTTTTACCCCCTGTAAGAATAAGTCCGTTTAATTCAACAAATTCTAAAACCTCAATGTCTGCAATCAGTTCTTTTGGAATAGCGGTTTTAACTGATTCAATGGTACGATTCTCTAGTCGAATCATTTCAGTAATCCTCAATCCATCTTGTTTATTCTCGCCAATCAAGTATACTCCATTTTCTTCTCTCATCGAAAAACTAGTCCCTTGAAAAACTTTTTGTATTAACTCCTCGAATCGAATATCCTTAACATCTAGGTTAACACTACCTTTAATATCAGAATAAACAATGTAATTTACTGAAGACTCTTGTGCTGCAGCTTGAATCAAATCAGACATTGGAACATTTTGCGCAAATATATCTAGGGTTCCTACTGGGTTCTTCGTTAAAACAAAATCTCCGTTATTAGCATTCAACTGATATTTACTTCCTCTTCCGTTGTTTTTAATATTTGGTTTGTTTGTTTGAAGGTCTTCCTTTTTCAAATTGAACGTATAAAAATCCTCTTCTTTTAATACCTCTAGTTCATTAGATTGGGCAAACATTTCTAGGACTTGCTCTGAAGGTCTATTCATAAAATAGGCGTTAACAACCTTTTCTCGAATGGCTGGATTTACAACGTAATTTTCGCCTGTTTTTTTTGTAAGTTCTTCAGCTACTCTCCATAGAGTATCATTCTTTAAATTCAATGACAGGAACTTATTGGAAGGGTTATAATTTATATCGACTCTTTTCGGTAATTGTTTTATTGGGGCTCCAGGTTTTCTTTTTCTAATTGAAATTATACTTCCAACAAAATCAAATTCTACATCAAAATTTAAATAAATAAAGACAAGCATATCTTTAACTTGTGCATCATAGAAATTATAAGAGATCTGTTGATTTAGATTAGGATCAATACTGATATTTAAATTGTTCTCAAGCGCTACAGAATTAATTAGTTCAGATAATTGCAGGCTATTAACGTTAAGCTGAAGCTTGTTATTTAGTCCTGGATGTTTTAGCGAAATACTATCAAGTTCTGTTCTCAATGTCTCTTCAGAAAATTTCTGAGCAGAAAGAGTCATACTTATCAATAAGCCAATAATAAATACTATTAATTTCATTCGAAACTGGATAAATAAGGGTATACTTCTTCAAGTGAAGTTGTTCCCTCAATTAATAATTCATAAGCTTTATCGGAAAGACTTTTAATCCCTTTTGAACTAAGCTCGTTACTTACTTTATTACTATTCTCTTTAATCAAATTAGAAAGTTCACTATCTATTGGAATAACTTCATATAAAGCTACCCTTCCTTTATATCCTGTATAGTGACACTCTTCACATCCAATTGAAACCGTGTGATTCTGAGGTTTTTCAAATACATTTTCAAATTGCCAATCATTACTATCATAGGGTTCTTTTGACTTACAATTATTACATAGTTTACGCACCAATCGTTGAGCTACTGATGTGTTGATTGTGTTTGAAAGTAAAAATGGAGGTATCCCCATGTCAATTAATCTCGAAATTGTTCCCCAAGCTGAATTTGTATGAATTGTAGACAAAACTAGATGCCCTGTTAATGCAGCTCGAATAGCCATTTGAGCAGTTTCACCATCTCTAATCTCTCCAAGCATAATAACATCAGGATCTTGTCTTAAAAATGACCGTAGTGCACTAGAGAAAGTTAACCCAATAGACTCTTTTAATTGAACTTGATTAATTCCCTCCAACGTGTACTCTACAGGATCTTCTACAGTAACAATATTCCGTTTCTCTTCATTGAGAATTTTTAACGTTGCATATAAGGTAGTTGTCTTTCCCGATCCAGTTGGACCGCTAATCAGGATTATTCCATTTGGCTTTCGAACTCCTTCTAAATAACGTTTCTTATCTAAATCATTCAATCCGATTTTATCTAAGCTTATCGAGGATGCGTCATGTCCTAAGATTCTTAATACAATTTTTTCTCCATGAAGTGTAGGAAGTATAGAAACTCGAATGTCGAAATCATCGTATTGAATCCTTCCATCTTGTGGAAGTCTTTTCTCAGAAATATCAAGATTGGATCGGATTTTTATTTTGTTGACAATTTCTGGATAATCCACTTTCTCGATAGCATAACGTTGGATTAAATTGCCATCAATTCGAATTCGAACTCTTGCTTTATCGGCAAAGATTTCGATGTGAATATCACTACTTCCGAGTTGGTTTGCTTCCTGGATAATACGATCCACAAAATCCGTCTCAGCGTTAATCTTTAATTTTGATTCTTCTTGATTCGATTTTCGATAGTATTTACCTAGACTTCTTTGCATCTCATTTTTACTGAGAGCTTCTAATTGTACAGTTTCTCCTAATAAGGCTTCTAATTCTTCCTTTACTTCTTCAGCTTTAACCTCCTGATCTATATAAAATGAAAAATACTGGTCAGTTCGCTCTTTAGGCAATACCCGATAGTGCCAGGCCAAGTCTGATTTCACCAATTGGAGTAATTCTGGGGCTATATTTAATCCTACCTTACTCATTTATAGTTTTATAAATTTCAAAAGATGGGAATCAAACACTAACATAGCAATCGTAAATAATGCCATATAACCAGCATATGGAATCGTTTTTTGACGAACAATTAAGGATGTTAAAAGATGGAGAATCAACGTTAGAATAGTCCCTAGAGTAAAAAAGAAAACGAATCTTTCAAAAGTAAATAAAGGTGATAGGGCGATTAGAATTAAAATATCTCCCCAGCTAAAGAAGCCTTGAGTTATGTTTACCAATCTCCCTTCTTTAATGGTCAGATATATAGTTAACCCACCAAGACAAAAAGCAATAAACACCAAATTATAAAGGTTATAGTCCAGAAACTGATCCCAGTTATGTAGAATAGAAAAAAACATTATCAACGGAAAGAAAAACCACTGTATCCCTCTAAACCTTAAATCTTGATAGAAGGAAATTAATAAAACGAGAAAAAGTCCAATTAAAATCATCAATCTGGCTGTATTTCAGTTAAAACTCCATTTTCATCAACTTCCCAAATGTTCTTTTTACCATCTCCATTGAAGTCAACTACTGATTCAGCTCTGGCTTTAAATCCTGTAGTGGAGGATTCTACAATTGAAATCTGATAGTTAGCTGTTCCCCCTGCATTAACTAATTTATGCGGCAAGTAGTTAATCGCTGATAATTCCGATGTATATTTTGAAAACTGTAAAAAGTGTGCGTATTGTAAGTTTTGAACCATCTTTAATTCTTGTTGTGCTTCAAGACTTTTAGTTCTAGAGGCAACACCTGCTTGATTAGGCACAACTAGCATGATTAGAATTCCCATAATTGCTAATACAATAAGAATCTCTGCTAGCGAAAAAGCTTGAATCAACTTTTGCTTTTGTTTTGAATTAATCTTTATCATTTTATCACATTGCTTAAATTGAACATTGGTAGATACATTGCCACCATAATCACCCCTACAATCATTCCTATAACTACAATAATGAGTGGTTCTATTATCGTTCCTATTAGTTTTGTTCTGAATTCTATGTCTTCTTGATATTGTTTGGACAACCGTTCAAATGTTGCGTCAAGTTGGTTCGTTTCCTCAGCTATTTTTGTCAGTGAAACTAAGCGGTTATCGTAGATGTCAAATTCAGCAAGTCCAGCATGAAATGATCCTCCTTTGACAATTCCTTGCTTAATAATTTTGAAAGATGCTTCGATGGGATAAAATCCTATCATCTCCTCGACCATTGTTAAAGCTGATACTAATGGTGTTTTTGACGACAATAACAATGACAGACTTTGACATGTTCTTGCCAAATATATTTTTTTCATCAATCCCCCAAACACAGGTAATTTGAGCACTAGCGAAGATGTGAATTTCCTGAACCAATCTTCTTTTCTTTGAAAATAACCAATGGTTAATAACGTTAGAATCACCAATATGAAGAACATCAGAAATGTTGAGAAATGCTTAGAAATGAGAATTATTTTTTGAGTTAAATAGGGTAACTCTTGACCAAATTGCTTAAAAACATCCTCGAACATTGGAACGACACTATTCAGCATAAAATACAGGACTCCTATTGTTATACATATAACAAATACGGGATAAGTAAACACACTGACTAATTGTCGTTTGAGCTTAACTTTATTATTAAAATATTCAGATAAGTGTTCAAGAATTATATTTAATCTCCCTGTCTCTTCTCCAATTTTAATACTTTGGAACTCATATGCAGTGAAGTGTCCAGACTCAGCAAGAGCTTGAGAGAGCGAACTTCCTTTTACTAAAAGGTCAAGAATACCTTCAAGAACAATCACTAACTTTTCTTTTGACTGCTCTTCAATCAAAATTGAAAGTGTTCTTTGTATATCAATACCACTTGATAGTAAAGAACTAAATTCTTTATAAAATTCTTCTTTGGCTTTATCAGGAAACGTCTTGGTTAAAACAATTTCTTTTTGAAAAAATGATTTTTGCTCCTTCATTATAAACCATCGAAATAGGCATTGACAGAAAGCTCAATGCTAGGTTTATAATAGAACTCAAGATCAATTTCATTCGATTTCCATGGAAAAACAATATGAAAAACAGGGATACCTTCATCTGCTGATTCATAAACAGATGATGCCTCAACACGTAAATTAGTCCAATCATTATTGCTCTTTCTAAAAAGGAACCCTTCATCAACTTTGTAACTTTTAACTGAATTACTTTGAGAAATAATTAATTGATTATTTTCCATAGAAATAGAATTCGCAAAATAAAAGTCTTTCCAAATACTGGCTCGAATTGCCGAGAAGTGATTTAATTCTGATTTAATTTCGTCTGAAATCTTTAATTGTTCATTAAAGCGATTTATTGAAGTCGAAACAATCAGAATAAGAATACCCATAATTGCTAATACCATAGTTACTTCAAATATTGTAAAAGAAGAAATGCTTTTTCTAATTCTCATCTTTTTGAAGTATTTCTTGGTTCCACAAAAGACTATTGCTATTCGAAATAAACTCCACTACAACAAAAGGTGCAGGCATTAATGATTCTATTTCATTCACTACATATTCATCACTTGAAAAGTCTCGATTTTCTGTCATTAGATCTCTCCATACCTCTCCTTGTATTTCAGTTTGTAGTTTAAAATCTTGGAAATTTTGAGTTACCATGATTGACCTGGCAAAAACGATAGAAGCTACGCCAAAACAAATCGCGATAATTGTCATCGCAATTACAACTTCTGTTATACTTGAAGATTTTATTTTACCCATCAAAAACATGATACAATTCTTTTGGATGGTAATAACTCACTCTCTAACCAATCTGGCATAATGAATTCCTTTGGTAGCTTTAAACTCGATATTTTGGCATTTAATAAATGACCACTGTAGCTTCCTCCGCCATAATTTAAGCTTAATCGTGATGTATATAGAGATCCAATAATTTCCCCCTTTAGCTCTGTTTCGCCTTGGTTATAGACCAATCCTCCTATTAATGCTTGGTCAACAATTAACCTTACCGGGTTTCGAAAATTAGGATTGTTTGAGCTTAAAAGAACCCCACCTATTACGCTTGCTCCTTGCCTTAATTCTATAAAAGATTGATTAATATGAGTAGATAAACTTAAATCACTTTCATTTAGAACAAGAGAAGATGGATAACGAAGGTTAACATTCTCTTCACAAATTATTTTGTTGGTAGCAAAGGCTTGAACGGCACCTTGAAATCCACCTTTAAAGCGAATTACTGGAGCAACAATCAAAACATTTTTCAATTTCGCAGTTGACTCAACTACTAAAGAATCCATTGCATGAAAAATGATGTTTCCAGAATAGTCACCATTAATAGAGAGAAAATTTGCTGACTTCAATATGCTCGTTTCGTTCGTAAAAAGAAAAGTCGAGTCTTTCGAAATGTGCTTCAGTTCTTTTGCTTGATTAATTAATTCTGTCAAGAAAGTACTAGATAAACTTGTATTTAATGGTGGTAAACTTTTTTTTGACAAAAATCTTTCTCCATAATTTAATTGATCTCCACTATATGGTGCACCTGATAAGTGACCTCTTTCAAAACCGCGACTTGAGGTAAATACTGTGCCCTCAATTTTTGTGTTACCACAGAGTTTAACTGTCTGATTATAGTCAGGTAAATATAGAGCAATCAAATCATCTGAGGGCTTAGAACCTATAAATGCACTTTTTACAATTTTCCTTCCCGAGTGGATTGTTTGCGCCGTTATTACTTCAAACCCGCCCCATTGTTTCTTACTTAGAATTGTTGTGTCTCCTGAATGATGCACAATTTTATTGGAATAGAGTTCTTTCATATTTGCTCCATATTTCAAGCTTAAATAATTATTAAACAACATGTGCTCTTCCAATTCAAAAAGAATTTTCAGCCTTGAATTAATGCTTGATATAAATAGAACTCCTGAACATAACATTCCTATCAATAAAAGATATGCAATCGCATATCCCATGGACGAAGCTTGTATAAATGAGACTTTAAACTTCATCCAGCTTTTTGTTACGTTTTGATTTTCCCTCTTTCTTCTTAAAAATATTTTTTATCGATTGGATAAACTTTACTTTCTCTTTTTCTACATCATTTTCAACCTCAGTATTTTTTTCTTT
>Ga0193955_1001706_pt1 | contig 10066 bp, 8 predicted proteins | sample BB_6_MG_FD_140343 | JGI IMG/M metagenome (GOLD analysis project Ga0193955, IMG submission 140343) | Microbial mat bacterial communities from the Broadkill River, Lewes, Delaware, United States - BB_6_MG | ecosystem: Environmental > Aquatic > Freshwater > River > Microbial mats | place: USA... | reverse complement strand
CCTGGATATCAGCGGCTACGATTCTGTAAAAGGGTTTCTTTTTGGTGCCTTTACGGGTAAGTCTGAGTTTTACTGCCATAGTTTTTGTCTCTCCTTAGAATGGAAGCATGCCACGAAGGTTTTTCATGCCGCCTTTATTAAATTTTTTCATCATTTTCATAGACTGGGTGTAGCTTTTGAGCAATTTATTCACATCCTGCACCGATGTTCCCGAACCCAGAGCAATCCGTCTTTTGCGGGACGCTTTGATGATTGCATGCTTGGCGCGTTCATCCGGTGTCATGGAGTTGATAATTGCTTCAATTTTTACAAATTCTTTATCATTGATGTTCAAATCTTTGAGCATCTTCTTATTTACCCCGGGCAGCATGCCCAGAAGGTCCTTTATAGACCCCATTTTGCGCACCTGGTACATCTGATTTTTAAAATCTTCCAGAGTAAACTGATTCTTTCTAAATTTCTTTTCAAGGGCCTCGGCCTCTTTCTGGTCAACCGCTTCCACTGCCTTTTCGATGAAAGACAAGGTGTCTCCCATGCCGAGAATCCTGGAAGACATGCGATCCGGATGAAAGGGCTCAAGGGCTGTGGCTTTTTCTCCCACACCAATGAATTTCAATGGCTTGCCTGTCACGGCTTTGATGGACAGGGCCGCACCGCCTCGGGCATCACCATCCATCTTTGTGAGTACAAAGCCTGAAATATCCAGCCGTTTGTCAAATTCACCGGCAATATTTACCGCATCCTGGCCGGTCATGGCATCTGCCACCAGAAGTGTTTCTGCCGGGTTGATGCCTTTTTTGATCTCTTCAAGCTCGGCCATGAGTGCATCATCCAGATGCAGCCGCCCTGCGGTATCAATGAGCAGGGTGTCGCAGCCAAGATCCCTGGCTGCAAGTTTTGCATCCTGGCAGATCTTGAGCGGCTTCATGTCGGTCGTGGATGCAAATACCGGGACGCCCATCTGTTTTCCCAGCTTGGTCAGCTGATCGATGGCGGCCGGACGATACACATCCACAGGCACAAGGTAGGGTTTTCTGCCCGTTTTGCGCAGAAAATTGGCCAGCTTGCCTGCTGTGGTCGTCTTGCCGGAACCCTGCAACCCCACCAGCATGATGGCCGTTGCCCCTGTTGTGGCAAAGTTCAGTTCCTGGTGGGTGGAGCCCATCATCTTTGTAAATTCTTCATTTACAATCTTGATGACCTGCTGGCCCGGTGTCAGGCTTTGCATGACTTCCTGGCCAAGGGCTCGCGCCTTTATATCTGAAATGACATTTTTTGCAACCTTATAATTGACATCGGCTTCCAGAAGTGCCAATCTGACTTGTTTTAAGCCGTCTTCAATATTGTTCTCGGTAAGGGTTCCGTGTCCTTTAAGTTTTTTAAATACAGAATCCAGGCGGTCGCTCAAATTGTCAAACATGTGCAAGATAACCTTTTCGTCAGTGTCAAATCAAATCATTGAATTTAAAAAATAATCCGTGTAATGTCAAGAAAATAATATAAAATATGCAGGTGTGAACGATGAAGGATCTACTGGATTTTACCCGTAGGGAGCTGGGTGAATGGTTTGAAAATAAAGACATACGGCGTTTTAGGGCGGATCAGGTGTTCAAGTGGCTCTACCTGAAACTTGCAGGCAGTTTCGAGGAGATGACCGATCTGGGAAAGGATCTGCGCGAAGAGTTAACCGAACATTTTTGTATAGGAACTCTGGAACCGGCAAATATGGAAACCTCGGCTGATGGTACAAAGAAGTTTTTGCACCGGATGGCCGACGGGGAGTATGTGGAGAGCGTGCTCATACCCGAAAAAGATCACTATACCCTTTGTGTGTCCACCCAGGCCGGATGTGCCATGAACTGTAAATTCTGCCTGACCGCAAAGGGCGGATTTAAACGGAACCTGACCATGGGAGAAATTTTGGGACAGATCTGGGGGGCGCGCCGTTATGTTGCCCAACAGGGCATGGAGCCTTTATCTTTATCCAACCTAGTGTTCATGGGTATGGGTGAACCTCTGGCCAATTATGAGAACTTGTTGCGTAGTCTTGGTGTGATTTTTGATACGGATTTCGGGATGAAGTTTTCCCGCCGCAAGGTAACGGTTTCCACCTCGGGCATTGCGCCGAAAATAATTCAACTGGGCCAGGATACAGAAGTCAACCTTGCCGTCTCTTTGAATGCCACGGACAATGAACTGCGTTCCAAGTTGATGCCGGTTAACCGCACCTGGTCCATTGAAGACGTGCTTGCGGCCTGCAAAAAATTTGAAATGAGACCCAGAAATAAAATTACCTTTGAATATATTCTGATGAGCGGGGTCAATGACAGTGATGCCCATGCCCATGCCCTGGCCCGCCTGCTTGCCCCCATTCGCGCAAAGGTCAATCTTATCCCATTTAATGAGCATGCCCGGGCGCCTTTTAAAAGGCCCTCACGCAATCGGATCGACTCGTTTTTGACTGTTCTTTTGGACCGGAATATGACCGCCATTGTCAGGAAAAGTAAAGGGGATGATATATCTGCAGCCTGCGGGCAGCTCAAGGCCGCTCATATGGATTAATGTCCGACTGAATGATCCCCATGAATTTTGCCTCCGCCTTGTAGATTGGAAAATTTCAGTTTTTTGTTCAGGTGCTATATCAGGATATTTGGGATTACTCCTGGCGGCCGAAATGACCCGCGACTTCTGAAAGTCGTTCCAGGTCTAAGTTGGCAATAAACGCCGCAAGATCAAGGCCATCCACGTCATCGTCCTGGTTGAAATCTGCATAAATATCTGAAATATGGACAACGACTTCCTTAATGGGGGAATAAGGCCCCCACCCTTGGGTGTCTGCGGCCTGCACACAAAAAGAATAGGAACCATCTTCTAAGTTGAGTGGGTACTGATTTGTATCGGGAGTAAGGTTGCCTCCGGCCACCTGCCAGACAATAAATTCAGCATTGCTGATGCCAATATCATCAATCCATACTCCCCCGTCGGGAGCTGACCAGTAACTGCCACCCTCAAATTCATATCGAAACCGTATCAAAAGATCACGGGGCTGGTCTGAAAGATTGATTCGCGCCTCACTCCAGTTTTGGTTCCATGAGGTGTCTGTCACATCAAGGCGGGTAACCCAGGAATTGCCGTTGTCTGTCGATGTCTGCAATAGGAAATGCGCATTGCCTAAAACTGCTTTATATTGGAAGCTTAAAATAGTGTCTGACATTGCACGGACCGGTCCAGCCAGGTTTAGGCTAAAACTTCCCAATATTTCCGGGGGCAGGTAAATCCCGGTCGCTGTGTATCCCTGCTCTGGTGCCAATTGCCAGTAGGGAGATCCGGTCCAGTTGGATAAATTGTCACAGGAATCAAAAAAATCATTGGCTTCATATTGCCCTTGCAGTAGCTGGAATTGTACGACTTCGTCCCGCCTGATATCAGGAAAATTCCAGATAATATCAACCAGACCGTCTGTATCAATGGGGTCGTCGAAGTCTTCAATCAGTGGTAAAAATTGGGGTTGGATATCAAAAAGGCCTGAGAAAAGAGCGCGTGTCGTAGCGTCGGAAGACGTGCCGATCGGAACTTGAGTCAACCGATACCATCCGTTGTTTGTTCCTCCCCATCCATAATTGATATGATAGAAGTCTTGGGTGCCTTCTTGGTCAAGTCCATCCACCACAACAGCATGGCCTGGGTAGGTTGCCACCACAACCTGTTGGGCAAGCATGTTGTTGCGCATGGCGGTATCAAAGGCAGTCTCATTGTCACTGCGGTACATAAAATTGCCGGTTTCATAGTAAAAATAGGAACTCAAAGAGGCGTTCAAATCACTTACCGATGCACTGGAACCAGTGTGGTCATAGTTCATTTCTACGGAAACACCTAGCTCAAAAAGCAATTCAGATACACCATCAACTGCTGCCTTAGGTTGCTCTCCCCATGGATCATAGGTATCAAGCATGGCAGACCAGTCATACGAATCAGAAAAATCAGCTTCCAGAAGAGTGGCTATCCCTTCTATCTGATCGGTATACGTGTGGGCGCCTGTTCCCTGTGTCGGCCAATTGTAATATTTCATCAACTGGCCGGCTGCCGTTGCCACACATCCCACTGGCATCCTGCCGTCGTAGTAGGCGGATGCCTGGGAGTCTATGGGGCACAACGCATTATAATGACGGTTTTGATTCCAAGTCGTCGTCATTAAGGGACCAAGGAGAGGCGTCTCAGCGGCTGCATCAGCAGAGAGGCTTTGCAGGGTTCTTTCCGCAGTAAGCAATTTATCCCAGAAGACCTGATTTTTTGAAAGACGTGTCTTTTTGACGGTCCCATTTGCTGTTGTTTGGACAGTTAGGTCCGACAGAGTCTGGCGACAATAATCCAAATCCCCCATCAAAAGGGTTCTGAATGCATTATCCCGGCTATCCTGAAGATCAAGATCGCTTTGGGTGCTGAACGCAATTACCGGGGCAATGAGATCGTTGCCCGCAATGATCAGATATCCTTTAGGAGACAGATCAACATGGAAGGCCAAGGGGGCGTTTTGTTGATCCACGGCAATTGCGGATATTGTTTCCACTCGGTAGGTATTCCCCTTGGAGGCTTCCAGCTGAAACACTTTATTCAGGCCCATCCAGTTTCGGGCAGCCTGCAGGATTTGGGGTTCAGTCATCCTTGCAGCATGTACGTTGGCCGTGAGATAAAAAAATATCAGACAAACAACGACTGTTTTTAAAAGCCTGCTCATGCTCTTCTCCAATTTTTTTAATATCTTAGATTTCGAAGGTAATCTGAAACATTGCAAAAAAACAAGAATATATTTTTTGCTAATTTAAAATGACCCTATGTGACAGGAAAATGTGCAGCCTTTTGAGAGCAGATCAGGGCGTTTGAATCAACAGGTCATGAAACGCACCTGAGTCGGGGGTGACCACCTCTATTTCTCTGGATTCCTGTTTTTCGAATACGCTGATGGTGGTTAATGCACCGGCAGATGCTTTGGTGTATCCGGATGTGATTGTGGCGGCCAGTTTCAGGGCCGTCTCGTCAGTGTCTCCGAACACCAGGGCGTCCGGGCCGGGTAGGTGGGTACAGCGAAGCCGGATGTGGGTATCGGGATCATAAAGCTTCATGATTCGCTTATTTTCAGCCTTGTTTCTTCCCACCACAAGTTTGGCCCTGTCGTCCAGGCGGAAGTGCCGGCCGTGTTTGAGCAGGTGCAACTGGGTTTTATCTTCTGTCTTCTGGACATATAATAAATCTCTGAGACGCTGGGAATATCCCTTGTCCGTGAGCAGACATCCGCCGGCAGGCGACGGGTATTCCGTGATGCCGTATTTTTCTGCCAGGGCGACCTGGGGCTTTCTGCTTCGACCGCTGATGGACAATAAGCGACTTCGGTCCACAAGACCTTTTTGTTCGGCAATGGTTTCGGCAAGCAATCCTGCACTCAACGGGCGAAGGATCAGGCCGTCAAAGCCGCAATTTTTTTCGACATAGCGCAGGGAGTTTTTTGTCTGGGATTTTGGCCGCTGGCCGACCACCTCACCTGAAAATAAAAAGTCGGCTCCTAACTCCTGCATCATGGTGCCGGCCTTGGCAAACATCATTGTATGACAGTCCATGCAGGGGTTCATGTTTTTGCCAAAGCCTGCTCTGGGCGCCTTGATCATCTCCATGTAGTCATCTGTGATATCTTTTACAATCAAAGGAATCCCAATCTGCTTTGAGGCTTTTTGGGCGGCCTTGGCATCAAAAAAAGGGGTTTCAAAACTGATCCAGGTCACATCAATGCCCTGGTCTTTGAGTATGAGGGCCGCCAGCATGCTGTCAAGCCCGCCCGAGCAAAGTCCTAGGGCTTTGACCCGGCTTGTGGTTTTAATCATGTTCATATATAAATTTTAAATTATGGAAGATGTATCTAAATTTGTTTCGGTTATTATTGAAAGACTAAGGACACACTATCCGGTTGTCAATACACAGCTTGATCACGCCAATCCCTTTGAGTTGCTCATTGCAACCATTTTGGCGGCCCAATGCACGGATAATCAGGTCAACAAGGTGACAAAGGCATTATTTGCCCGCTACCCTGATTCCGGTAGCCTTGCCTGTGCAAATCTTGATGATATTAAAAAAATAATTTTTTCCACCGGTTTTTACAATAATAAGGCTAAGAATATCAAGGCCTGTGCCAATAAACTTCAAAAAGAGTTCGATGGCGAAGTCCCCAAAAATATCGAGGCGTTGATCAGTCTGCCCGGTGTGGGGAGAAAAACTGCCAATGTGGTTCGGTCTGTCTGTTTTAATATCCCGACCATTGTGGTGGATACCCATGTACTTCGGGTATCAAGGCGTTTGGGACTGGCCCGGGAAAAAGATCCGGTCAAGGTGGAGTTTGAATTGATGGATGTGTTACCCAAACGTGTGTGGAACGATATCGGGCTGCAGTTTATCTATTTTGGCCGCCGGATATGCCATGCAAAAAAGCCTGGGTGCGAACGCTGTTTTTTAAATGATCTGTGCCCCTCTGCCTTGGTTGCCGTTGCTCCGCCTGATGTTTTAAAAGGGTAAATGATATTAAGCCCGTTGCTGTGTCAGGCGGATTTTAACCTTGATGCCGTTTTGTTCGGTCAGGGTCTCTTGGGCGTGTGCCACCAGCTGTTGCAGATTTTTGATCTCATCTGAAAACAGGTTCTCGTCCATGGTCAAAGATATCAACAGCGTATCTGCACCGGATCGGCAGGATTTTTCCATGGTGCAGCGGATGTCCGGCATCTTTAATGCGGTTTTAAGGTTTTCTTTGACCTGGGTCTGGGATACCCGGATGCCGGATATGAGCATATAATTGTCGGCTTGTTCCGCCAGCCACTGTATCCGGATTGCCGTTGAACCGCAGGGGCAACTCTGACAGATAAATTTTGCCATGTCACCGGTGCGAAAGCGAATCAATGGGAATGCCCGGGCAGAAAGCGTGGTGAGAACCAATTCCCCTTTTTCTCCTGCCGGTGCGGGGCTGCCTGTGGCAGGATCTATAATTTCGGGCAGCAGGTGCTCGTCATTGATATGCAGTCCGTCATGATACCGGCATTCATATGCAATGGCAGGCCCTGGGATCTCGCTCAGGCCGTAATTGAGCCAGACATCCACATGGAGGCTGTCTTTGAGTTCGCAAACCGTGCGCCCGTCATCGGGTTCCCCCACAAGGATGACCTGTTTTAGATTCAGTTCATTGGGGTGGCATTCCCGGTCAAACATGTGGGCTGTCAGGTGCCGGGCAAAGACCGGGGTGGTGACCAGGGTGGTGACCTTGTAGTCCCTGAGGACCATCAGGGTCTTGGATACGGATAAAGGAGAATTAGGGATTACACCTGCGCCCACGGCCTCGCCCCCGTCTTTGTAGTCCCTCGCCCAGTTGGCAAGGCCCGCCGGCAGATGAACCAGGATAATATCTCTGTCCGTCACATGGGCCTGTGCATAGGCCAGGGCGACCATTTTCTGCCAGATCACCAGATCTGTCTTTGTGTACCCACTGATGGAGGGGCTGATGCCGGAGCCTGGCGCCGTGTGGATGCGCACAATATCCCGCAACGGTACTGCAAACAGTCCGTATGGGTAGTGTGTGGCCAGGTGGGTTCTGTCCATGAAGGGCAGTTTTTCAATATCCTCAAGTCTGGTAATATCCGATAGGTCTGCTTCCTGGATGCGGTTGCGGTGGAAGGGAACATTTTTACATGCCCGGTTCAATGTGCTTTGCAGCCGCTCAAGCTGGCGCTGGGCTTTGTCGTCGTCATCCATATCTGCCGTCGTGTTTATCTGTTCGGACATCATTGCTTCCTTTCGTCCAAAAAGTCACCATAATCCTTGCCAAGGTAGGCGCGCTTTACATCATCATCCACTAAAAGTTCATCTGCGCTTCCCTGGAGTACCATTTTACCTGTTTCAAGCACATACCCCCGGTCGGAAATTTTCAGCGCTGCCCTTGCATTTTGTTCCACCAGAAGAATGGTTACCCCGCTGCGCGACAGATCCTGGATGGTGGAAAAGATCATCTCCACAATTTTGGGGGCAAGGCCCATGGAGGGTTCGTCCAGAACGAGCAGGGCCGGGCGGGCCATCAACGCCCTGCCGATGGCAAGCATCTGTTGTTCGCCACCCGACAGAGTTCCGGCCAGTTGGTTTGCCCGTTCCTTTAAAATGGGGAACATGTGAAAAATCATATCAAGATCTTTGGCTACACTGCTTTTTCCGTCTTTTTTGAACCGGGTATATGCCCCCATTTTCAGGTTGTCCATTACACTTAAGGGGGAAAAGATCTGCCTGCCTTCGGGAACCATACTGATTCCCTGTCGAACAATAGCCGGGGCTGACATGCCGCTAAGGGGTCGGCCCTTAAACTCAATCGCCCCGGACCAGTTTTTCAACAGGCCGCATACCGCAGCCAACAGGGTGCTTTTGCCGGCCCCATTGGCCCCGATGATGGAGATCAGCTCCCCTTTTTGCACCGAAAGACTTACGGTGTGAACCACGGCTATATTTCCGTAACAGCATCTCAGATTTTTAATTTTCAGCATAATATAATTTTATCCATTACCCAGGTAAGCCGACATCACCGCCTCATTGCTCTGGATCTGCCGGGGGGTGCCTTCGGCCAATTTTTTGCCCTGGTCCAGAACAACCACCTTGTCAGACATTCCCATCACCAGACTCATGTCATGTTCCACCAGCATCATGGTGATCCCTGATTGTTTGATTTTCTGGATTAATTGGCCAAGGGCGTGGGTTTCAACCGGGTTTAATCCGGCAGCCGGTTCGTCGAGCAGCAGCAGCAGCGGATTTGACGCCAACGCCCTGGCGATCTGTGCGGTTTTCTGTCGGCCGGCCGGCAGATCGCCTGCCATTTTATGGGTATCCGCTGCAAGACCCGTAAACTCAAGCAGCTCTTCGGCACGCCTGCGGCATTGCCGCTCTTCTTTTTTCATAGCTGGAATCCGTGTGACAGCCGCCCAGAAGCCTGCTTTGGTGCGCACATGCATACCCACCATAATGTTTTCCAGCAGGGTCATGGATGAAAAAAGCTCCACATGCTGGAATGTTCTGGCAACCCCTGCTTTCACCAGTCTGTGAACCGGCGTGTTTTTAATATCCTTCCCATTGAATATCACCTTGCCTGCATCGGGGCGGTAAATGCCTGTGATCATGTTGAACAGGGTTGTTTTGCCTGCCCCGTTGGGACCGATCAGTCCGCACACAATGCCTTTTTCAATGGAAAAATTGATATTGTCCTGGGCCTTGACCCCGCCGAACATCTTGGTCAGATCCTGCACTTCAAGAATTTTTTCGGCCTCTGATCCGGTTAATTGGTGTGGGTGTGTCATGTCTTAACCCTCCGGGCTGTGCGGATCATATCCATGATACCCCGGGTCAACCCTTGGGGCATGAATATCATGACAACCATTAAGATGAGCCCGAAAATGATCATTTCATATTCGGCAAATCCGTGGAGCACTTCGGGCAGAAGGGTCAGTACGGCAGCACCGAGCAGCGCCCCCCAGACACTTGCCATGCCGCCGATCACCACCATGGTAACAATTTTTATGGAAAACATGAATCCGAACGATTCCGGGCTGATAAAAAGGACAAAATGGGCATACAAAAAACCCGCTACCGCGCCTAAGGCCGCTGAAAACATAAATATTTCAAGTTTGAGGAAATGGGTGTTGATGCCGATGGCCACAGCGGCTTTTTCCCCGTCATGGATGGCTCGAAGCGCACGGCCTGTCCGGGAGGTAAGAAGTCTGCGGCAAATGATCATGGCCACAAGCACAATGCCCCAGACAAGGAAATAGTAACCGGCTCCGGACATGAACACCAGGGAGCCTGCCTCCAACACCGGAATTCCCACAAATCCGGATGCGCCGCCGGTGACTTGCGCCCACTCCCGGATCACAATGTTGACAATCATGCCGAACCCAAGGGTTCCCATGGCAAGGTAATAGCCCGAGAGCCGCAACGTGGGAAGGCCTACAATAAAGGCAATGAACACGGCCGCCGCCACGGCGCACACCAGGGCCAGCCAGGG
>Ga0193955_1001691_pt1 | contig 10113 bp, 7 predicted proteins | sample BB_6_MG_FD_140343 | JGI IMG/M metagenome (GOLD analysis project Ga0193955, IMG submission 140343) | Microbial mat bacterial communities from the Broadkill River, Lewes, Delaware, United States - BB_6_MG | ecosystem: Environmental > Aquatic > Freshwater > River > Microbial mats | place: USA... | reverse complement strand
CAGCTAATATAATTACCCCAGTTAAGCACATAAAGATAATTTGATATATAACTGGTTTTATAGGATTAGAAATAAACGAGTTGTAATGTTCTGTTAATTCCACTGTTGTTTTTGAGTGAAAAGAGTTTTTGAAAGCCTCTATTACATATTCTAGAGTCCATCCTGCTACAGTACTATAAAAAGATAGAATTAAGATAGCTGCAATTATACTCAGAAACCCAAAGTTTTTCCATCCAGTACGTGGAGCAAGTTTTTTAAAAGCTCCAAATGGATTGCTTTGTGTGCGTCTTCCTATAGTAAACTCTGCTAACATAACAGGTAATCCAATAAGAATGATGAATCCGATATAGATAAAAAGAAAGGCGGCTCCACCATTTGTTCCAGCTTCATATGGAAATTTCCATATATTACCGAGTCCAACTGCTGATCCAGCAAGGGCAAGGATGGCACCTATACGAGAGCCGAATCCTTCTCTGCTTTGATTATTTTGCATAAAAAAAGGGCTTAATTAGTTAGTAATTAAGCCCAATTTAATGATTTTATCTCTGTATAACAAGAAGTTATATTAGATGTTTGATCTTTTTCTCTCTACTTCAGTAAGTAAAATCTTTCTGATACGCATAGAGTTTGGAGTTACCTCAACGTACTCATCACGTTGGATATATTCTAAAGCTTCCTCTAAAGAGAACTTAATAGGAGGAACAATTCTTACTTTATCATCATTACCAGAAGAACGAACGTTAGATTGTTTTTTAGCTTTTGTAACATTAACAACGATATCTCCTTGTCTATTGTTTTCACCAACAACCTGTCCTTGATATATTTCTTCTTGAGGAGCGATAAAGAATTTACCTCTATCTTGTAGTTTATCAATAGAATAAGCAAATGAAGTACCTGTTTCCATAGCAATAAGAGAACCGTTAATACGTCCTTCGATATCACCTTTGAATGGCTCGTATGCTTTAAAGATATGAGAAATAACTGCTTCTCCAGCTGTTGCTGTAAGTAGGTTGTTTCTTAATCCAATGATACCTCTTGATGGAATAGAGAAAACAAGATTTGTTCTGTCTCCTTTTTGTTCCATGCTTTCCATTTCTCCCTTACGTTTAGTAACGTATTCAATAGCTTTACCTGAACAATCATCTGGAAGGTCGATGTATAGAGTCTCTATTGGTTCACATTTTTTACCATCAATTGTTTTATATAAAACTTGTGGCTGACCAACTTGAAGTTCATAACCTTCTCTTCTCATTGTTTCAATCAGTACAGACAAGTGAAGAACACCACGGCCGAATACGTTGAATGAATCAGCAGTTTCACCTTGTTTTACTCTTAGAGCAAGGTTTTTCTCAAGCTCTAAATCTAGTCTGTCTTTAATGTGACGAGATGTAACGAATTTACCATCTTTTCCGAAGAAAGGAGAGTCGTTAATAGTGAATAACATACTCATTGTTGGCTCGTCAATAGAGATAACTGATAATGGCTCTGGATTTTCAATGTCGCAGATTGTATCACCAATCTCGAAACCTTCAATACCAACAATAGCACAGATTTCACCAGATTTTACTGATGATACTCTCTCTCTTGCTAGTCCAGTATATACGTATAATTCTTTAATTCTGGTTTTAGTAATGCTACCATCTCTTTTAGCAAGAGATACTTGCATGTTTTCTTTTAATTCTCCTCTGTGTACTTTACCGATACATATTCTACCAACATAAGAAGAATAGTCAAGAGAGGTAATTCTCATCTGAGGAGTACCTTCTATTACTTTAGGAGCAGGAATGAAATCAATAATAGCATCTAGAGCAGCAGTAATGTCAGTAGTTGGTTTCTGCCAATCAGTAGACATCCAGTTGTTTTTTGCTGAACCATAGATAGTTGGGAAGTCTAATTGCTCTTCTGTTGCCTCAAGGTTGAACATTAGGTCGAATACTTGCTCTTGAACGATATCAGGAGTACAGTTTTCTTTGTCAACTTTATTTACAACAACAACAGGCTTAAGTCCCATTCCTAACGCTTTTTGAAGAACGAAACGTGTTTGAGGCATTGTTCCTTCAAAAGCATCAACTAATAGTAGAACACCATCACACATGTTTAATACACGTTCAACTTCACCACCGAAGTCACTGTGACCCGGAGTATCAATGATATTGATTTTAACGCCTTTATATTCAAGAGATACGTTCTTAGAAAGTATTGTGATTCCTCGCTCTCGCTCTAAGTCGTTATTATCCATGATAAGATCACCTGGATTTTCATTCTTTCTGAATATGTTACAGTGCATTATCATCTTGTCAACCAATGTAGTTTTACCGTGGTCAACGTGAGCGATTATCGCAATATTTCTTAACTCTTTCATTTAAATTTGTTTAATTATTCCATTAAAATTGGGCGCAAAAGTAGCAATTAAATTTGAATTAGTGTTATTTATTGGTATTAATTATTTAAAACTGATTGCGAATTATCTTTTATTATCTATCTTTACACGCCAAATAGTAACACAACATAAGGTATGCAGGAAAAGATTTTAATTTTAGATTTTGGCTCGCAGTACACGCAACTAATTGCTCGTAGAGTAAGAGAGTTAAATGTATATTGTGAGATACATCCTTTTAACAAATTCCCGGAAATTGATGAGTCAGTGAAAGGTGTTATCCTTTCAGGTAGTCCATTCTCTGTAAGAGATGAGAATGCTCCTAAACCTGATTTATCAAATATTAAAGGTAAACTTCCTTTATTAGGAGTTTGTTATGGAGCTCAATATTTAGCTCATTTCTTTGGAGGAGAGGTTAAGGCAGCGAATAAGAGAGAATATGGTAGAGCAAATTTGGCTTTTGTTGATAATTCTTGTCCTTTATTCAAGAATATCAGTCAACATTCTCAAGTTTGGATGTCTCATGGAGATACTATAGAGCATCTTCCAGAGAATTATAAAGTGGTTGCTAGTACTAACGATGTAGAGAATGCAGCTTATTCTATTGAAGGTGAAACTTCATATGCTATTCAGTTCCATCCAGAAGTATATCATTCAACTGAAGGTCTTGAGTTATTAAAGAACTATGTTGTTGGTATTTGTGGTTGTAAACAAGACTGGACACCTGCTTCTTTTGTAGAAACTACTGTAGCTGAATTGAAAGCTAAGATTGGTGATGATAAGGTTATCCTTGGTCTTTCAGGAGGTGTTGATTCTACAGTTGCTGGTATGTTATTACATAAAGCAATTGGTAAGAATCTATATTTATATTTGTTGATAATGGTCTTCTTAGAAAGAATGAATATCACGATGTACTTGAAAACTATAAAGAATTAGGTCTTAATGTTATTGGTGTAGATGCTGGAAAGCTTTTCTTAGATAGATTAGCTGGTGTTACTGATCCAGAAACAAAACGTAAGATAATAGGAAATACTTTTATCGATGTTTTCGATGAAGAATCTCATAAAATAGAAGGAGCTAATTGGTTGGGACAAGGTACTATTTATCCTGATGTAATAGAGTCGTCTTCTGTAAATGGTCCTTCACAGACTATTAAATCTCACCATAACGTAGGTGGTTTGCCTGACTATATGAAGTTACAGGTAGTTGAGCCACTTCGTTTGTTATTTAAAGATGAAGTTCGTCGTGTTGGTTTGAGTATGGGACTAGATCCTAAATTCATCAACCGTCATCCTTTCCCAGGTCCTGGTCTTTCAATCAGAGTTCTTGGAGAGATTACAGAAGAAAAGATACGTATTCTTCAAGAAGCTGATGATATTTATATCTCAACTATGAAAGAAGATGGTCTTTATAGTGAAGTATGGCAAGCTGGAGCAATCCTTCTTCCTGTTCAGTCTGTAGGAGTTATGGGTGATGAAAGAACATATGAAAGTGTTGTTGCTTTAAGAGCCGTTTCATCAACTGATGGTATGACTGCCGATTGGTCTCATCTTCCTTATGAATTCCTTGCTAAGGTTTCTAATAGAATTATTAATAACGTTAGAGGAATAAACAGAGTTGTTTATGATGTAAGTTCTAAGCCACCAGCAACTATTGAGTGGGAATAGAAATATAAATATATTGAGAGGCTGTTTTTAAACAGCCTCTTTTTTTTGCCTGTAATTCTTTTAGTGGGTATTAATTTGCTAATTTTGGTATACACACTAAATTTACTAGAAATGAATTACTTAGATAATTACCACATTCTTCAAAAGGCAATGAAGGATATTACTGATGATATTTCAGTGTTAGGATTAGATATTCATAAAAAGCACTTCCATTCTAAATATTCAAAGTATCTCTCAGGGAATAAAGTTTATAAATGTGACTTACATCAACAGGAGTTTATAGAAAGTGACTTTTTGTATAATGATATAGGTGCTATTAGTGAAGATGTACATATCAACGATTCTGACGTTAAAGAGAATATAGATTTTCCATATTATATAATTAAGCCTAAGAGTGTTGAAATTGCTACTAAAACAATCTTTCTTTTTCACGGTTTTAATGAGAAAAGTTGGGATAAATACTTAACGTGGGCAGCTTATATAAGTGAAAATACTGGCAGTGCAGTGGTGTTGTTTCCAATAGCATTTCATATGCAAAGAGCTCCTGTGAAATGGAGTGATAGAAGAGATATGTTTAATTTAAGTGAGAAACGTAAGAAACGGTTTCCTAATATTGTCAATTCTTCGTTGTCTAATGTTGCTATAAGTATGAGACTTCATGCTATGCCTCAGAGATTTATATGGTCAGGAATAGAGTCGTACTATGATATCATTAATTTCGTTAATTTGTGTACGAAAGGTGAAATAGATTGTATTTCTAAAGATTCAAGTTTTGATTTCTTTGCCTATTCTATAGGTGGTTTTTTAGCACAAATATTAAAACTCTCAAATTATAAAGAATATTTTACTGATTCAAAAGTATGTTTGTTTTGTAGTGGAGCTGTTTTTAATCGTTTAACTCCAGTTTCCAGGATGATTATTGATAGTGAAGCTCTTGTTTCTTTGTATTCATATTTAGTTGAACATTTCGAATCATTCTTGAAGAAGGATGTTTTCTTGAATCATTTTATGAATGGTGACCACATCGAAGGTACCGTCTTCAGATCAATGTTTGATTATATGAAAATGAGAGATTACAGAGAACGATTGTTGAAAGATAATAGAGATTGTATTTATGCTATAACATTGAAAAATGATTCAGTTATACCTTCTGTTGAGATAATTAATACTCTAAAAGGGGCATATAGAGATATTGATATCAGGGTTGATGAACTTGATTTTGAATATGATTATACACACGAGAATCCTTTCCCTATTAAGAAAGTGGATGCTAGCTCAGTTGAATTGAGTTATAATACTGTATTTGGTAAGGTTTGTGATTTCTTTAATAAGTGATATTGTTAAAGATATTACATATTATTATCCAAATAATTCAAGTCTGTTGGCATCAAGTTTCAAGAATATAAAGATTAGAATCGTGAAACTCCATAAAGAAGATCCTCCGTAGCTAAAGAAGGGTAGGGGAATTCCAATAACTGGTGCCAGACCAATTGTCATACCTACATTTATAGCTAAGTGGAAGAAGAGTATGCATGCAACTCCATATCCATAGATTCTACTGAATGGTGATCTTTGGCGTTCTGCTAGGAATATCAGTCGTAATATTAGGGTAATGAATATTCCTATTACGAATGTGGTTCCGAGGAAGCCCCATTCTTCTCCTACAGTACAAAAGATAAAGTCAGTACTTTGTTCTGGTACAAAATCATATTTTGTTTGTGTGCCTTTTAGAAATCCTTTTCCTGAAAAACCTCCTGAGCCTATGGCTATTTTTGATTGATTTACGTTGTATCCTTTTCCGTATGGGTCAGATTCAATTCCAAGCATTATTTTAATACGTTGAGATTGATGTTTCTCTAATATATTGTGGAAAATATAGTTTACTGAAGAACTAAATCCAATTGAAGCGCATGTAAGAAATATTATCATGCCTGCGTATTTAATCTTGCTTCTGTATATATATGTTATAAATAATGGAATTGAAAGTCCAAATGAATATAATAGTAGTTTGAAGTCTTCAATTTTTAGTTCAAAGTACCAGTCGGCTGTTTTGAGTAGAGAGAATAACACTGCAATAAGTAGTGCTGCAAGTATTGTTTCTTTATTATTTTTTCGATATAATTTATATGCTAATAACCCTCCGGATAATATAACTATTGTTACTGTTAGTGGACTGGTCATTAGGCTGAGTATGAAGAGTGCGGCACATACAAAGCATAAGAATATTATTAATCCTGGTAAGCCTTCTCTGTATAATACTAATATAAAAGTAGAGTATACCAGAGCTGATCCTGTGTCATTCTGTAATATAATTAGAGCGGCTGGAGTAAATATTATAAGCGCAATAGTTATTAGTGTCTTGGGGCGCATTATCTTGAAATTGAATTTACTCATGTATTTTGCAAGAGCAAGACAGGTTGCAAATTTGGCAAATTCTGCGGGTTGAAATCGTATAGGACCAAGTTCGAACCATGAGCGTGCACCGTTTACTTCTCGACCGAGGACGAGTACTGCCATTAGTAGGAGTATGGTGCATATGTATATTATATTTCCAAATACTGAAAAGAATTTACTGTCTACTAATAGTATGACTATTCCAAGAAGTGTTGCGGCTCCAATCCACATTAATTGTTTTCCATATTTTTGTGATATATCAATGATGTTACTGTATTCTTCGTTGTATACAGCTGCATATATGTTTATCCATCCCATAAATACAAGTAGTAAATATAGAAATACGGTAAAGAAATCCAGATTCTTAATTATATTAACGTTTCTTCTCATTATCTTCCATTAGGATTTTGAATTAAATCGGCGTCTAATATTTTCTTCTCAAGCCATTTCTTTTTATTAGAGATTTTGCCTTTGAGATATTTTTCTACTATTAAGCCTGCAATAGGAGCTGCATATCGCCCTCCCCAAACACTATTTTCAACATATACAACAATTGCTATTTTAGGTTTGTGTTTAGGAGCAAAGGCTACAAAAACACCATGGTCAGCCATGTTTTTATGTGAATGTTGAACTGTTCCTGTTTTTCCACATAATTCAATGCTGTCAATTTTGGCTTGTTTGGCTGTTGCTCCTTCACAGGATGTTACTAATGCCATACCATCAATTACAGATTCGAAATTGGCTTTGCTAATATTAATCTTGTGTTTGTTTATATATGTGTTATCTAGTTCATAATCACTAACTTTTTTTACAATGTGAGGTGTTATGTATTCACCTCTGTTTGCTATGGCACAAACCATATTTGCCATTTGTAATGGTGTGATTAATAAATCACCTTGTCCAATTGCAAGTGATATGATATTTAATGCTCTCCATCTTTTGGTTCTGTATCTTTTGTCCCAGTATTTTGCTTCAGGTATGAGTCCTTTTCTTTCGTATGGAATGTCAACATCTAGTCGGCTTCCGAATCCAAATGCAGTAACATATTTTCTCCATACTTGATATGCGTCTCTTACACTTTTGTATTTTGCTTGCTCTAGTATGCTTCTGAATGTATATACGTAATATGCATTACATGATTGAGCTATAGAGTGTTTTAAATCAAGAGGTGATTTGTGGTTGTGACAATTCATGTGAAAATTACCAACTCTGTATCCTCCGTGGCATGGGAATTTTGTATTCTCATTTATTGTACCTTCTTCCAGAGCTATTAGCGCTTGCACTAATTTGAATATTGATCCAGGAGGGTATGTTGCCATCATTGCTCTATCGAATAGAGGTTTTAAGGTGTCTTTTTGTAGTATTCCGTAATTTTTACCTCTTTTGTTTCCTACTAGTAAGTTTGGATTGAAGCAAGGTGCTGATACTTTTGTAAGTATTTCTCCTGTAGATGGTTCTATTGCGACAATACCTCCTTTTTTGTTCTGCATTAGCTTTTCGGCATACATTTGCAGATCGATATCAAGACTTGTATATAGGTTTTTTCCTATTTCGGGAGCTATATCATAATTCCCATCTTTATAACTTCCTTTTATTCTGTTGTGTACGTCTACTACAAATATTTTTCTTCCTTTTTCTCCTCTAAGATATTTTTCATAAGTGTATTCTATACCGCTTTTGCCTATATAGTCTCCACTTGTGTAATATTTTTCTCTTTTAAGTTCTCGTCTGTTTACTTCTCCAATAAATCCTAGTACGTGGGCTGATGAGTTGTATTGATATTTTCTAAGTGTTCTTGTTTGCACAAAGAATCCCGAGAATTTGTGCATTTTTTCTTGCAATACGGCATATGTCTCATAAGATAGTTGAGGTATAAAGAGTGATGCTTTATATCTTGAGTATTTTTTACACTTATTTAATTTTTTCTTAAAATAGTCTTTATCTATATCTAGTATGTTGCAAAAATCTGTTGTATCAAAAGTTTTAACTTGTCTAGGTATTACCATCAAGTCGTAGGCTGCCTGATTAGAGACTAGCAATTTCCCATTTCTGTCATAAATTAATCCTCTGGCTGGATATTGGGTTATTTCTCGTTGTGAATTGTTTTCTGCTGATAGTTTATATTTATCATCAATGATTTGTATATAGAAAAGCCTAATAATAAATATTAGTGCTACTGCTATGAATATTAGTCCAATTGTAATCTTTCTGTCTGAGTATTGTTTCATAATATAGACTCAATAGTTTGTTAACGATTAGTTTTTGGACTTTTTAGTGCTATGATATAGTAAAATATCATTAAAAAGACTGATGAAATTAAGTTTGTAGATATTTTTCCTATTGTATGGAAGATGTTATTAAAGCTGAAAACTTCAAGCATAAATAGGCTGGTGTGGTGGATTAGTGTTCCTATTATTAGATATTTTAAGAACCATGGCATACCGTTTGTGTTTATGCTTGGACTTGAGCCTGGTTCGTGTGCTTCTCTTGTTGAGATGATGTTCAGAATACTTGGTCTTAAGAATGCAAGTAGGGTTGTTGCTGCTGCATGTATTCCGTATGTGTCTGAAAAGATATCTATTGTTAGTCCAGCGAAAAAACCAATTATTAATAATGCCGTTCTGTTTAAGTCGAATGGCAATATTAGAATGAATAGTATGTATATAAAAGGATTTATATAAGAACTAATCTGTATATTATTTACTATTAATACTTGTATTAGGGCTAATAGGATAAAATGTATTATATATTTATGTAATCTAATCATTTTTTAACTTGCTTTCTAATTCTTTTTGTTCTGCTTTTAGCTTATTTTCAATAATATATACATTATCAAGATTCTTGAAATCTATAATAAGATTTACTTTTATACTAAGGAAGTTGTCTCCGTCATCGTGAATGATATTCTCAACTGTTGCAATTGGAATGTTTTCTGGGAATATTGATGAATATCCACTAGTTATAATGCTATCTCCTTTTACAACTTCAGCATGGAATGGTATGTCATTTAAGATTGCTTGTTTGTAACTTTTACCATCCCACCATAATGATCCGTAAAAATTATTTTTCTTAATCTTTGCTGAAACTCTAAGGTCTTGGTTTATTATTGGAAGTACGGTTGAAAAATGATTGCTAACGCTAGAAATTATTCCAACCACTCCGTTGTGACAGACAACACCCATTTCTTTTTTGATACCGTCAAGTGCTCCTTTGTCGAGCGTAATTGTGTTGTTTAGTTTGTTTACGCTTTTGTTAATGATATGCGCATTTCTGTATACATATATAGAGTCTATATATGTGTTTAGTGTGTCTTTTGTGTTTCTTAGGCTTGAATTCTGATTTTTTAGAATTGTGTTTTCTTTAAGAAGCTTGTCATTTATTGACTGCAATCTAAAGAAGGATCCAATAGAACTTGAAAGTTCAAAGATTTCTCCAGATATTTTATTTGCAGAACTTAAATATACTGTTCTTTGAAAGTGATGATTTCTAACTATCAGTATGAAGCATATGAACTCAAGAATTATAAATAGAAAAGCTCTATGGTACTTTATAAATAGATTTAAAAGTTGTCTCATTGTATGCCATTATTCTTAAAAAAGTCCATTATTGGGAATAATATATTAAATGATATATCCTCAATAATGGACTAGTTATCCATAGATATTTGAGTTATAT
>Ga0193955_1001688_pt1 | contig 10123 bp, 7 predicted proteins | sample BB_6_MG_FD_140343 | JGI IMG/M metagenome (GOLD analysis project Ga0193955, IMG submission 140343) | Microbial mat bacterial communities from the Broadkill River, Lewes, Delaware, United States - BB_6_MG | ecosystem: Environmental > Aquatic > Freshwater > River > Microbial mats | place: USA... | reverse complement strand
CCTTTATTTTCTAATGTTTATATTTTTTAAATTAAAAGATTATAACAAAAATTTTGAAAATTTTTATTAAAACACTTGACAAATATTTTTTTTTTAATTATAATTCCAGTCCAATTTAAGAAAGAACACTTCTTAGAGACTACCAAATAGTGCGAGCGTGGCGGAATAGGTAGACGCGTTGGACTTAAAATCCAATTCCGGTTTCGGAGTGTCGGTTCGATTCCGACCGTTCGCACCACTTTATTAAAAATAAAATTTTATAGTTAGAGGGTTGCCAGAGTTGGTCGAATGGACCGGTTTTGAAAACCGGCGAGGTTCACGCCTCCGAGGGTTCGAATCCCTTGCCCTCTGCCACTATTATTAAAATAAATCATTTACTTTTATCATTGTTAATGGTTTATCTAACATTGGAGCTATAGCAAAGCTGGTAATGCCCCGGATTGCAAATCCGGTATGCGTTGGTTCGAGTCCGACTAGCTCCTCCATTTTCATAGAAAAATCATTTTTAACACTCATATTTTTTATAACTTTTTTACAAAAAACTATAATTTATCAGGATAAATTATAATTCTCTTCCGCGATATTAGGAATTTCTAAATTTGAATCTAGTATTTAAATTTAAGGGCTAATCAAAAACACCTAAGGAATATACCTAATGAATAGCACGACGAATAATTCTAAAAAACTGTTATTACTTAATAAGCCAAAGGGTTACGTAGTTACAAGATCTGACAATCTTGGGAGAAAAACTGTTTATAATCTTTTACCTGATTGGGTTTTTAATGATCAATGGATGCCAATAGGTCGTCTTGATTTAGAATCAAAAGGACTTTTATTATTCACAACTAATGGTAAAATCGGCAATGCCTTAACGAAACCTGGCTCTTGTATTAAGATATATGAGATTTGGGTTAGAGGTTATGTAACAGATGAACATATTGAACAGGCTTTAAAAGGTGTTGAGAGTAAATATGGTTTATTAAAAGCTCTTCTTGTTGAAAAAATAGGTACAGGTGGCGCTAAAACAAAACTTAGGATACAAATAGATGAAGGAAAAAATCGACATATCCGTCGGCTTTTTGGAGCATTAAAAGATCCAAAATTTGGTACACCTCTTAAAGTTTTAAGTTTGAACCGAATTAGTATTGGTAGTTTTAAGCTCAATATTGAAATTGGTAAGTGGCGTTATCTTTCTTTGGATGAAGAGAGAATGCTAATAAATCCAAAATTGATAGATGATGAAATAAATACTAGAGTTTTAAAAAGAGAAAAATAAAAATACTTATCTAAATACTTCAAAACAATTATTTTTTTCTTAATAAACCATTTAAAAACATGGTGATAGTATGATCTATAATATTTTCTATTTCATAGGGTTCTAAAATATAACTTTCAATAAAACCATCAGAAAATTTCTTAAATAATATTGCTATATGTTTGTAAGATATATGAGGCTCTTCTATTATTAATTTAAATTGATTTTCCAAATATACATATATATCATCAACTATAGGATGATTAGCTACGTCTAATGTATGAAAAAAATATGGGTCATTTGTAATTGGATTAGATTCGCTTTCATTGTTTTTTATAAAAATCTCATATTTATATTTTAAATAAACTGTTAAGTTATTATAAGGGTCATCTGTTTTTTCATTTTCCAAATTTTTTAGGAATCCTTTTAATTTATAAATTAAATATTCTAAATACAACTCTTCTTTTGAATTAAAAATATTATAAATTGTTCCTACTGAAATATCTAATATTTTGGAAATCTCATTAATTTTTGAGTTTTTAAAACCTACTTTGTCGAAGTATTCAATTGATTCTTGAAGATACAACTCTTTTTTTATTTTATTTATTTCTTGATTTATTTTATTCATGATGTTAAACCTTATTTTTTAGTATAACAAAATTTTACTTTTTTTTTTAGTTTAATCATTATTTTATAATTAATTAAATAAAATGAACTTAATTCATACTTAAAGATTATACCTTGTGATTTATTTAAAACTATACTTTTAAATATTTCTGAAAGTAAGTTAGCTGTATTCGATTTCTACAAAAGTGATAAAACAACTAAAAATCATAAGATATCAACCTTCTATAAAAACTTAAAAAAAAGGTATAAGATGAAATCAAATTTATTCTCAGGTATTGTTGTAGGAATTATTTCATTACCTCTGTCCATGGCTTTATCAATTGCAATAGGAACTCCTCCTGAAAATGGAATATATACAGCAATCATAGCAGGAATAGTAACCGCAATATTTGGAAGTAGCAAGGTAAATATTAGTGGACCAACAGCTGCCTTTGTTGTTATTTTAATACCAATCGTTCAAGAATATGGACTAAAAGGATTGTTGATTTGTGGTATTCTCTCTGGAATAGTACAAATTCTCATGGGCTTATTTAAATTAGGAAATTTAATAGAATTAATTCCTTATCCTATTACGGTGGGATTTACATCAGGAATTGCAGTTGTAATTGCAACTTTGCAAATAAAAGACTTTTTTGGTTTAAATATAGAACATTTTAATGGCGATTATTTAGAAAGAGTTCATATTCTTTTTTCTTCTTTAGATAGTTTTAGAATAGAAGAATTTATTATAGGCTTATTAACTATTTTGATAATAATTTTTTGGCAAAAACAAAATTATAAAATTCCTGCTTCTTTAATTTCTTTGATAACAGTTACTTTGATAACATATTTTTACAATAGTTATAGTGAAATGTATCAAATATTAACAATCAAATCAAATTTTAGTTATGAGTTAAATGGGGCAATAATAAATGGAATACCTTCTATTCCTTTACACTTTGTATTACCTTGGGAAAGCATTACTATTTCAAAAGAGTTAATATATAATTTAATTCCTCCTTCAATTGCAATTGCAATTTTAGGTTCATTAGAATCCTTATTATGTGCTGTTATTTCAGATGGTATGACAAAAAAAAGAACTAATCCAAATAAAGAATTAATTGGACAAGGTATAACAAATATAATCTTGCCATTTTTTGCAGGTATTCCTTCTACTGCTGCAATTGCAAGAACGGTTGTTAATATAAAATCAGGTGCCACTAGTCCTATTTCTTCAGTTATTAATTCTATATTTATTTTTATTGCAGTTTTATCTTTTGCACCAATCTTATCTTTTCTTCCAATGGCTGCTTTATCAGGATTATTATTAATTGTTGCCTGGAATATGTCAGAATATAAACACTTTTTTAATATATTAAAAAATGCTCCAAGACATGATGTTTATGTATTACTTACTTGTTTTATCTTAACTGTTTTATTAGATATGGAAGTTGCAATAGCTGTTGGAATGGTTTTAGCTTCGATTTTATTTATAAAAAGAACAATCGAATTATATTCAATTGAATTAGTAACTGAAAATCATAAAAAGAATTTAAATATTCCAGATAATATTTGTATTTATGATATTAATGGTCCAATGTTTTTTGGTGCAGCACAAAATGCGGTAAAAACTATATTAACAACTGAAGATAAATATGATGTAATTATTATAAATATGGAAAATGTGTCAATGATTGATATGACTGCAATGGTTGCCTTAGAATCTATATTAGAATCATTTAAAGAAGATAAAACATTGCTTATATTAGCAGGACTTGAAGAAAGAATGTTAAAAAAATTATCTAAAATAGGCTTTGTTTATGAGAAAGGTAAAGTTGAGTTTTATGATAATATTGAACTTGCAATGGAATTAATTAATAAAGATGTATAAAGTTAGTTGAAACTATTATAAAACAAAGGCTAGTTCAAATACTAGCCTTTTATTCTATTATTTTAATTTTGTAGCTACAAGCTCATTTACTATTTTTGGATTTGCTTTGCCAGCTGTTTTTTTCAATACTTGACCTACAAAGAAACCTAAAAGTTTAGTATTACCTGCTTTAAATTTAATCACATTATCTGGATTTTGCGTAATTACTTCATCTATAATAGGTAATATTATAGAAGGATCACTTATTTGCACTAGTCCAGAAGCCTCAACTATTTGTTTTGGGCTCTCACCTGTTTTAAGCATTTTTTCAAATACTTCTTTTGCAATTTTACTTGAAATTGTTTCATCTTCAAGCATTTTAACAAGTTCTACAATTTGCTTTGCACTAAATTTAAGTTCTTCAACTTGCTTTTCTTTTAATTCTCTAGCTACTTCATTTACTACAATATTAGCAAGAGCAATAGGGTTTACAGAAATATCAAGAATAGTTAAAGACTCTTCATAAAAGCAACAAAGACGCTCATCATGAGCCAAAATATTAGCAACTTCACTATTTAGTCCAAGTTCCTCTGTATATTTATTAAAAAATTTCTTTTGTTCTTCATTCATAGGCTCAACTTCTCCTACAACTTGTACTTGTTTAGTTTGAGCTTTAGGTTTAGCCGGGCTTTCATCTTCTTTCGTTTTTTTACCCCATGAATCTTTAAGTCCTACAATTTTATTAAATACGGGTGTTTCATCTGTGTAATCAATAGGGTCAGCATAAAAATACCCCTGTCTTTCAAATTGGAATCTCTCATCTGGTTTTTGGTTTATAACAGCAGGTTCAATAAGAGCATTTTTAATAATTTGTAAAGAATTTGGGTTTATATCTTCTATTCCTTCAGGTGCTTCAACTTTAAACAATCTATCATAAAGTCTTACTTCCACAGTCTTAGCTTCTTTAGCACATACCCATTGAATAGCACTTTTTACTTTGATACCACTAGTATCAGAACCACTTTTAGAATCAGGATAATATTCAGCTTTTATTTCTATTATTTTTTCATTTTCATCTTTGATGATTTCTTTACAAGAAATAATAAAACCATGTCTAAGACGTACAGGTTGCGTAGGTGTAAGACGGAAATAGCCCTTTGGAGGATTTTCCATAAAATCATCACGTTCAATATAAATTTCTTTTGAGAAAGGTATCTTTCTTGAACCTTCTTTTGGCACATCATGTGGATAGTATGGTGCATCAATCTCTTCAAAGCCTTCATAATTTGTAATACTTACTTTAAGTGGATCAAGTACACATAGAACTCTTGGTACTTTTTTATTTAAATCATCTCTTATACAAAATTCAAGTTGTGCCACATCAACCATAGAGTTTGCCTTAGCAATTCCTATTTGCTCACAGAAGTTTAAAATAGAAGAAGGAGTATAACCTCTTCTTCTATATCCAGCAATTGTAGGCATACGAGGATCATCCCAGCCCTTAACTTGTCCACCTTCAACTAATTCAATAAGTTTTCTTTTACTCATAACTGTATAGTTAATACCTAAACGTGCAAATTCATGTTGGTATGGTCTTGGTGGCTTAAGTTCAAGAGTATCTAATACCCAATTATAAATATCACGGTTGTTCTCAAATTCCAAAGTACAAATAGAGTGAGAAACCCCTTCAATATAATCAGATAAGCAGTGAGCAAAGTCATACATTGGGTAAATACACCATTCATCAGCAGATCTAAAGTGATTGGCATGTCTGATACGGTATAAAAGAGGATCTCTCATTTTCATATTTGCAGCACTCATATCTATTTTTGCTCTTAGTACATGCTCTCCATCTTTAAATTCGCCTTTTTTCATTCTTTCTAAAAGATCTAAATTTTCTTCAACACTACGATTGGCATAAATACTACGTTTTCCTGCTTCTTTAACAGTACCACGATATTCACGTATTTCTTCTTCTGTTAGACTATCAACATAAGCTTTACCCATTTTAATTAGAGTAATTGCATAATCATATATCTTAGGAAAATAATCAGATGTAAAATATAGATTATCCTTCCATTCAAATCCTAGCCATTGCACCGCATCTTTTAAAGCCTCAACATATTTTGTATCTTCTTTAGTTGGATTTGTATCATCCATTCTTAGATTACAATGTCCATTATAATCTCGCGCAATACCAAAATTTATAAAAATAGACTTAGCATGTCCAATATGGGGAAAGCCATTAGGCTCTGGTGGGAATCTTGTAATTATCTTTTTATATTTGCCTGACTTTAAGTCCGCCTCAACTATTGTACGTAAAAAATCTTTGCTCTCACTCATTATTAAACCTCTTGATTTTGAAACTCTTATAAGGTTTATATTTTATCAAATTAGTGCTTATAGCATCCAAGAATTGTTATTTGAAGTAAGTTAAGAGAATTTTAAAACATTATTTTTGGTATTAATAATCTTATTTATATCTTTTTATTCTTTTTTGATATAATAGTAAAATGCTAAGATAATAATTCATACATTTAGTAAAGAGACTCGAAAGGTTGCAAATGATGAAAAAACTGATATTACTAATAACTCTAGTATGCACCTTAATAGCCTCGAGTAAAACAAAAAATAATTTTACAAATGCAGAAAAAGAATATATATCTTCAAACACTGTTACTTTTGGAATGCTACTGGATTATTATCCTTTCTCTTTTAAGGAAAATGGCAAAATATCGGGCTTTTCTTATGATTTCATAGATTTAATTGTAAAAAAAAGTGGATTAAAAATAAAGATTGAAATTGATGATTGGAGTAAGACTCTTAACAAATTTAAAACTAAACAAATTGATCTAATAGATTTCATATCTTATGATAAAAATAGGGAATCATTTACAAATTTCTCAAAACCATACTTTGAAATACCAAATGTTATTTTTGCAAGAAAAGGGGAAATAAACAATTATACTGGCTTTGAATCTTTAAGAGGGAAAAAGGTTGGTGTTACTAAAGATATTTATTATTATGACAAGCTAAAGGCTTTAAAACTTTTTGAAATTGTGGAATTTAAAAATTCAAGAAGTAAAATGAAAGCTTTGGCACATAAAAAAGTGGATGCAATATTTAGTAATCTTAATAGTGGTCAAAAATATATTAAAAAAGCTGGGTATTTAAATATAATAATTCTTGATGAACTTGATGATTCAATAGTAAAAAAAGAAGACATAAGAATAGGGGTAAATAAAGAAAATGATTTATTATTTTCAATTATAAATAAATCTATGTCAGCTATTACTAGAAATGAAAAAGAGCTTTTATATAATAAATGGTTTACCGCAAAAATTGAATCACAAACTGTTAATAATAAGCTTGATCTATCCTCTGATGAAAAACAATATCTAAAAGAAAAAAAACAAATAAAAATGTGTATAGATCCTGATTGGATGCCTTTTGAAAAAAATGAAAGAGGAAAACATATTGGAATGAGTGCTGATTATTTTAAAATCTTTGAAAAAGAAATAGCTACTCCTATTCGTATGGTTCCAACAAATTCATGGTCTCACTCACTAGAATTAGGTCGAAAAAAAGAGTGTGATATTTTTTCTCTTCTAATGCAAACACCTCAAAGATTGAAATATCTTGATTTTACGCAAGCATATTTAAAAACACCCTTAGTCATTGCTACAAATAATAATGCTCTTTTTATATCAAATCTTTCTGAATTAAAAGATAAAAAGGTGGGTATTGTAAAGGGATATGCCTATGCGGAACTTTTAAGAATGAATAATCCAGAGATGAAATTTATTGAAGTAAAGACTTTAAAAGAAGGTCTTGATAAGGTAGATAGTAAAGACCTTTTTGCTTTTATAGGAGGTTTAGCTACGGTAGGATTTGAGATACAAAGAAGTTATATTGGTCGAGTAAAAATTGCAGGAAAAATTGAAGGTATGTTAGAGTTAGGTATTGGAACACGAAATGATGAACCAATTTTAAAATCTATTTTTAATAAAGCAATTTCAAAAATATCCACAGAAGAACATCAATATATCTTGAACAAATGGGTTTCTATAAACTATCAAGAAGGGGTACAATACCAAACTATTTGGAGATATTTAATTATTATGATTGTGATATTAATAGTGTTGGGTTTAATATATAGACAATATTTATTAAAAGATTTAAATAGAAGACTTAATGAAAAAGTAAAAATAGAGATTGAAAAAAATATGCGGCAAAACAAAGTACTTTCAGAACAAAGTAAAATGGCTGCTATGGGAGAAATGATAGGAAATATAGCCCATCAATGGAGACAACCCTTATCTGCAATTTCAACAGCAGCAACGGGAGCTAGACTACAAAAAGAGATGGATTGCTTAACTGATAGTCAATTAGATTCTATCTTAGAATCTATTAATAATAGAGCACAATACTTATCCCAAACAATTGATGATTTTAGAGGCTTTTTTAATCCAAATAATAATAAATTGCAGAAAGTTAATATCTCTAATACTTTAAATAAAACATTAAACCTAGTACATTCTGAGTTTATAGAAAAACATATAGAAATAATAAAAAATATAGAAGAATTTGAATTTATATCATTAGAAAATGAACTTATACAAGCTTTAATAAATATTCTAAATAATGCAAAAGATGCTTTAACTAAATTAGAAAATGAAAAAAGATTAATTTTTATAAATACCTATAAAAACGACAATAATTTTGTTATTGAAATAATAGATAATGCAAAAGGAATACCAGAGTATATAATCGATAGAATCTTTGAGCCATATTTTACAACAAAACATAAATCACAAGGTACTGGAATTGGATTATATATGAGTGAAGAAATTGTACGAACTCATCTTAATGGGAAGCTTATAGTTTCTAACGAAGAGTATAACTATGATGGTATTGATTATATTGGGGCAAAATTTATTATAGAAATTCCTATTAATTAAAAACTATTTTTCACTACTTTTTACCTTGACTCTCCATATTGAAAATTTAATTTTTATTTAGATTTTGTTAAAATAAACTTTTATAAAGGAATATAAACAATGCAAGAAAACCCAAGTATAGAAGAATATTTGAAAGAGGATGCCTTTCTTTTTGATAATATTTCAACAGCTATTTGTAAAGAAGAAAATCCAAATTATGAGTTACTATTAGAACAATGTAAAACGTTTGAAGAAAATGTAGTGTTATTTAAAATAGTTCCAAGTTATTATGTAATGAAAACAATACTTTGCTTTAAACTTAAAGATTATGAAACTGCTCATAAATATATTAATGGCTCTTTGAAATATTTATTATATCTTGCTAAAAATGCTAAAGAATTAACAAGTACAGAACAAAAGAATTTTGATGAATACAAAACAAATGTAATTAATCAATATAAAATATTAACACAAGAAAAACCTGAGTTTCTAGATACTAAAAAAGCAATACTCCCTCCTACTGTTAAATTTATTACTACTGAAGATGAGAACTTAATTAAAGAGGAAATAAATCTTAGAGTTAAGAAAAGAGAACAAATATTATAATTAAAATAATTTATAATTTAACTACATAAGAACTTTTAACTGATAGAATATCTTCTTTAGAAGGATAGAAATGAAATTATTATTTATACGGCTATTTCTTATATTTTGTTTTTCAATAGAAATCTTGGCGAATTCTATTAATTTTACTAAAGAAGAAAAAGAGTTTATTGAAAAAAACCCCTTAGTAAAAGTGGCTATGATGCCAGATTTTACGCCATTTAGTTATTATATAAAAGATACCTCAGTTGGCTTTGAACATGATTTATTAGAGATCATTTCTAAAAGAACTGGGTTAGAATTTGAAAAAACAATTGATAAATGGACTAGTATTTATAATACTTTTAAAAATAAAGAAGTTGATATGATAACTAGTATTTCATATAAAAAATTTAGAGAACCTTTTACTAGTTTTACAAGTTCTTATTACGATATACCTATTATGATTTTTGTAAAAGATAATTTTGGTGAATATAATGGAATCAAAAGTCTAAAAAATAAAAGAGTTGGTGTACTAAAAGATGTTTTTTATGTTAAAGAACTACAAAAATTAGGCACCATGAATTTAATTTTTTATGATAATTATGCAGATTTAACAAAAGATTTAGTCTTTGGTAAAATTGATGCCTTAATTCAAAATCTAACAAATATAAATTATTTAATAAAAAAAAATGTATACGCAAATATAAAATTAGCTAGCGAATTAATTCTTCCTAATACAAAAAAAGAAGATTTACGATTTGGGGTACAACCAGAAAATCCAATGCTTGGTTCTATTTTACAAAAAGCTCTTAATTCTATTACAACAAAAGAAAAAGAAGCTTTAGTAACTAAATGGATAGGTTCAAT
>Ga0193955_1001681_pt1 | contig 10135 bp, 5 predicted proteins | sample BB_6_MG_FD_140343 | JGI IMG/M metagenome (GOLD analysis project Ga0193955, IMG submission 140343) | Microbial mat bacterial communities from the Broadkill River, Lewes, Delaware, United States - BB_6_MG | ecosystem: Environmental > Aquatic > Freshwater > River > Microbial mats | place: USA... | reverse complement strand
ACTATCTGCTCTTCTAGGAGCAAATCTTTTCTTTGATAAGCTTTTTAAGTTTTGTAAATCTGCTAATGTATATTTTTTGTTATAGTTGTGGCTATTTTTATCTTGTGTAGGTTTATAATCTAATCTTTGTGGTTTCAAATCTTTAAAGGTAAAAATTATTCTTGCTATCATATCATTAAGATACTCTGTACCTTGCTTTGTACCAAAAAATCCATCTATCTCCCACGCTATGAAATATCCATAATTTGCATGTCGAATATATGATGGTGTAGGTAAGCCATATTCTAGCCATTCATCACCATTCCCATTGAAATAAAAATGTAGCCAAAATGTTTTATTAGATTTTTCTCTTAAACTCATTATACTATTACTCCTAAAATCAAGCTCTAAGTCGGCAAACTTATTTGAGCTTTTTCTGCTTTTATTACGCTTTAAATTATAGCCTAATATAAAAGTAAAAAAATGTTTCAAATGAAATATTTTTATTTTTTTTAAATTTAAATCACATTAGTATAAATATTTAAAATCCATTCAATTAAAATGAAAAACTCCAATCCAATAGTACCTAAGGGGTATATGCTCTTTATTTGGATTTTTATATTTAAATGCTTTTTGAATTAAAAGATTAATAAGTATAAGGTATGAGTATTTTTGTATATTTTTTAATTTTTTTATAAAAATGTATATCTTTTATATAAATATTTTTTTAAACTTGATACAATACACTTCTAGGATTAAGCTCTAGGTCGGCAAACCTATGATGAGCTTTTTCTGCTTTTTAATTTTAATATTCAATTCAAATGAAAAACTCCAATCCAATAGTACCTAAGGGGTATATGCTTTCCTAAGAGTATAAATAACAATCTTACTATCTATTAAGATAAGATATTGAGGAGTTTTTTAATTTTAAAAAAGAAAAATAAATAAAAAAAAGAAAAAAATATAAAAAGAAAAAAATATAAAAAGAAAAAAATATAAAAAGAAAAATAAATAAAAAGAAAAATAAAAAAATAAAAATATAAAATGTTCTTCTTATGTCACTATTTATACTTCAAAGAGAAGAGAAAAAAATAATTTTTATATTATAAATAATAAAAAATGTTCTTCTTATAAAGTCTTATGTCACTATCATACTTCAAAATAAAAATAAAAGTAGTAATTTAAAATATGGCAATCAAAAAAACAGAACTTTATAGCTCTTTATGGGCGAGTGCAGATGAGCTTAGAGGTGGTATGGATGCGAGTGAGTACAAAAACTATGTACTTACTTTGCTTTTTATGAAATATGTATCAGATAAAAAAAATGAACCTGAGTCACTTATAGATGTACCAAAAGGTGCTAGTTTTGAGGATATGGTGGCTCTAGGTGGAGATAAAGAGATTGGTGATAAAATTAATAAAATTATTTCAAGTTTAGCAGAGGCAAATGGACTTAAAGGTGTTATTGATACGGCTGATTTCAATGATAATACTAAGTTGGGTAATGGTAAACAGATGATTGATACACTTACCAAACTTATTAAGATATTTGATAACATTGAACTAGGGGCCAATAGTGCTGAGGGTGATGATTTACTAGGTGATGCTTATGAGTATCTTATGAGACACTTCGCTACAGAATCAGGTAAAAGTAAAGGACAGTTTTATACCCCCTCAGAAGTTTCAACTATTTTACCTAAAATTATTGGTATCACACCAGATACACCTCAAACACACTCTATCTATGACCCTACTTGTGGGAGTGGTTCACTTTTACTAAAAGCTTCTAATCAAGCAACCAATGGTCTAAGTATCTATGGTCAAGAAAAAGAGGTATCTACTACTGCCTTGTGTCGTATGAATATGATACTCCATAACAATGCAGATGCAGAAATTGCTATAGGTGGACAAAGCACTCTAGCTAGTCCAGAGTTTCGTGGAGAGGATGACAATAGCCTCAAAACTTTTGATTTTGTAGTAGCTAATCCTCCATTTTCACTCAAAGCATGGATGAATGGTGTTGAGTCTCCTGATAAGTTTGGGCGTTTTGATGGATTTGTGACACCACCTGAGAAAAATGGAGATTATGCCTTTTTACTTCATATACTCAAATCTATGAAATCAGATGCAAAAGGAGCTGTAATCTTGCCTCATGGGGTGCTATTTCGTGGTAATGCTGAGGGAACGATACGCAAAAAGCTTATATCCAAAGGCTATATCAAGGGGATTATAGGACTTCCTAGCAATCTCTTTTATGGTACAGGAATACCTGCTTGTATTATTATCTTGGATAAAGAGAACGCTCATGTACGAAGAGGTATCTTTATGATAGATGCCTCCAAAGGCTTTATGAAAGATGGTAACAAAAACCGTTTGAGAGCTCAAGATGTACATAAGATAATTGATACCTTTAATAAGCAACTTATAGTAGATAAATACTCCAAAATAGTCACATACTCACAGATAGAAGCCAATGAGTATAATCTCAATATCCCTCGATATATAGATAGTAGTGAGAGTGAAGATATACAAGACCTCTATGCTCATCTAAATGGAGGCATACCCAATAGAGATATAGAGAACCTCAATGAGTATTGGGAGGTATTTGAGAGGTTGAGAGATGAACTATTTGAAGATAGTATTGTTCCTGAGTATAGCCGTGCCAAACTAGAATCAAAAGAGATAAAGAGTTTTATACTAAAACATCGTGATTTTGAGAAATTTAGAGGTGAGGTATTTGGATACTATTACAATTGGAGTAACTACAAGAGATTTAAATCATTTACCAAAGGTAGCAATCCCAAAGCTTTTATAAATACCATAAGTGAAGATATACTCTTAAAGTTCAAAAATATAAAGCTCATTAGTCAATATGAAATCTATCAGATACTAATGGACTATTGGACTGAGAGTATGCAAGATGATTGTTATATGCTCTCAATAGATGGATGGGAGGTGGGTACAAAGATGCGAGAACTCATACCATCAAAAGATAAAAATGGTAAAAATAGTTATAAAGAGGCTCATGATTTTGAGTATGATAAAAAGAGATATATCGCTGACCTCATACCTCCTAAGTTTTTAATAGCTAGATATTTCCCAACAGAACAAAAGGATATAGACAAACTTCAAATGGAACTAGATAGTTTTACAAGTAGTTTAGAGAGCTATATAGAAGAGAATATCGGTGAAGATGGACTATTAGAAGATGCCAAAACAAGTAAGGGTAGTATTACCAAGACAAGTATAAACAATCGGCTAAAAATAGCAAGAGATAGCGATGAAATCGAAGCACTTGAAGAGTGTAAGAGGCAAATAGAGAAACAAGCCCTAGGCAAAAAAGAGCTAAAAGAGTTACAAGAAGAACTTAACCTTAAACTCTTTGATAAATATCCAAAGCTAACTATCAAAGAGATACAAGAGATAGTGATAAATGATAAGTGGCTAGAGCATATCTATAGAGAGATAGACGCAGAGATAGGCAGAGTAACGACAACTCTAGCCAATAGAATACAAACATTAGAAGAGCGATACCAAGAGCCACTCAAAGAGATAAGCCAAGAGGTAGAGAGACTAAATTATCAAGTGGAAGAGCATCTAAAGGCTATGGGGTTGTCATGGTAAGTTCAAAAGAGGATTGGCAAAAAATCATTATTGGTAATGATACCACTCTAAAAGCTAGAATTGGTTGGCAAGGTTTAACAACTAACGAGTATAGAGATAGTGGAGAGTATTATCTAGTTACAGGTACAGATTTTGAAAATGGTTTAGTAAATTGGGATAGTTGCCACTTTGTAGATAAATATAGATATGTACAAGATAAAAATATACAGCTTAAAGTAGATGATATACTTGTTACCAAAGATGGGACAATAGGAAAAGTTGGTTTTGTAGAAACAATTAGATTGCCTTCAACTCTCAATAGTGGTGTATTTGTAGTAAGGTCAAATAGTGATAAACTATATGCAAAATATCTATATTACATCTTTGTATCTAAGATTTTTGATGATTTTTTAAATAAATTAACAGCTGGTTCTACTATTAGCCATTTGTATCAAAAAGATTTTTTACATTTTAGTTTTGATGCTCCACCACTCCAAGAACAAAAAGCCATAGCCAAAGCTCTAAGTGATACCGATGCTCTTCTAACCTCTATGCAGAAGCTCATAACCAAAAAAGAGAGTATCAAAAAAGCTACTATGCAACAGCTATTAACTGGCAAAAAGCGACTTAGTGGATTTAGTGGAGAGTGGGAAGAGAAGAGGCTTGGGGATGTTGGTATCTTTAGAAGAGGTAGTTTTCCTCAGCCATATGGATTGACAAAGTGGTACGATGAAATAAATGGCTTACCTTTTATACAAGTTTATGATGTAGATAGTAATATGAAACTTAAGAAAGATACAAAACAGCATATAAGCCGTTTAGGAGAGAGTTGGAGTGTTTTTGTGAAAAAAGGTACAGTAATACTTACAATTCAAGGGAGTATAGGTAGAATAGCAATAACTCAATATGATGCTTATATAGATAGGACATTGTTAATTTTTAAAAGTTTTTTAATGCCTATAGATAAAGTCTTTTTTTCTTATATTATTCAAGAATTATTTAGTATTGAAAAAGAGAAAGCTGCTGGAGGAACTATTAAAACAATAACAAAAGAAGAATTATCAAGTTTTAAAGTATATTTACCAACTCTACAAGAACAAAAAGCCATAGCTCAAATCCTATCCGATATGGATAACGAGATAGAAGCTCTCAATAAGAAACTCTATAAACTCAAATATATAAAAGATGGGATGATGAGTGAGCTACTCACTGGAAAAATTAGACTTAAAGGAGTTAATAATGATTGATATAGGAGAAAAAGAGAGACAAACACAAGATAGAGTGGTTAAACTATTTCAAAACCAATTAGGATATGACTACTTAGGCAATCTTCAAAATGAAGAAAATCAAAATATAGATAAAACTATTTTAAACTTATGGCTTCAAAGAAGAGGCGTGAGTGATAATCTTATTATCAAAGCAATAAGAGAGATTGAGCAAGTATTATCTATTGGTGGAGGTAAAAAGCTATATGATGCTAATAAACAGTTCTATCTACTCTTGCGATATGGTATCAAAATAAAAGAAGATGTAGGTAGTCATACACAAACAATTTGGCTCATTGATTGGAAAGATATAGAGGCTAATCGTTTCTCTATCGCTGAAGAGGTAAGTATCAAAGGAGAGCATAATAAACGCCCAGATATTGTACTATATATCAATGGTATAGCGATATGTGTTTTGGAGTTAAAACGCTCGACTGTATCTGTGAGTAAGGGTATTCACCAAAATCTTGATAATCAAAAAAAGGATTTTATTAGAGATTTTTTTGCTACTACTCAATTACTTATGGCAGGGAATGACACTCAAGGGCTAAGATATGCTACAACAGAGACTACTGAGAGATATTACCAAGAGTGGAAAGAGGAAAATCCAAATTTTAATCCAAAAATAGATACAAAAACAGATAAATTTTTGTCCTATAGTGATGGTGGAAATAATCGTCTTGATTTTGATATTATCAAACTACTAAACAAAGAGCGACTTTTAGATGTTATCCATAATTTTATACTCTTTGATAAGGGTCAAAAAAAGACCTGTAGGCAAAATCAATATTTTGGTATCCAATCAGCCAAGAAGTATATAAAAAGAAGAGAGGGTGGTATTATTTGGCATACACAAGGTAGTGGGAAATCTCTTACAATGGTATGGTTGGCAAAATGGATAAAAGAGAATATACCTCATGCAAGAGTGCTAATTATTACAGATAGAACTGAACTTGATGAGCAGATAGAGGGAGTTTTTCAAGGAGCTGAGGAGAAAATATATCGTACATCAAGTGGTCAGGACCTTATAGCTACATTGGCTTCTAATATAGAGACGCTTATATGCTCACTTGTACATAAGTTTGGAGTGAGCGAGAAAAAATCACAAACTGATGAATTTATCAAAGAGATAGAGAGTAATCTTCCAAAAAACTTTGAGGCAAAAGGTGATATTTTTGTTTTTGTTGATGAGTGTCACCGTACACAATCAGGCGATTTGCACAAAGCGATGAAAAAGGTTCTCCCAAATGCGATGTTTATAGGTTTTACAGGTACGCCTCTACTTAAAAAAGACAAACAAAAAAGCATCGAAATTTTTGGGTCATATATCCATACTTATAAGTTTGATGAAGCTGTAGCTGATGGGGTAGTTCTTGATTTACAATATGAGTCAAGAGATATAGACCAATATATAAGTAATGAAGATAAAATCGATAAATGGTTTGAAAATAAGACAAAAGGACTTACTAAATTAGCCAAAACACAACTCAAACAGCGATGGGGAACACTTCAAAAAGTTCTCTCTTCTAAATCACGATTAGATATGATTGTACAAGATATATTGTTTGATATGGAAGATAAACCGAGACTTATGGATGGCAGAGGAAATGCAATGCTTGTTTGTTCAACTATCTATGAAGCTTGTAAAACCTATGAACTTTTTAGTAAAACTAACTTAAAAGATGCAGTGGCTATTGTCACAAGTTATAAACCCTCTATAGTTGATATAAAAGGAGTTGATAGTGGAGAAGGACAAAATGAAGAGTTACTAAAATATGAAATTTATCGTAAGATGCTCTCAAACTATTTTGAAGAGAGTGAAGATGAAGCCATTAATAAGATAGAGGAGTTTGAAAAGCAAGTTAAAGATAGATTTGTCAATGAACCTGCACGGATGCGACTTCTTATAGTTGTAGATAAGCTTCTTACAGGTTTTGATGCACCTAATGCTACTTATCTATATATAGATAAAAAATTAAGAGACCATGGACTATTTCAAGCTATATGTAGAGTCAATAGATTAGGTATTAAATATAAAAAGTATGGTTATATTGTAGATTATGAAGACCTCTTTAATAATATTGAGGGTGTTATAGGTGACTATACTAGTGGAGCATTAGATGGTTTTGATAATGATGATGTAAAAGGTTTACTAACTAATAGAGTCCAAAAAGATAAAGAGAGATTAGAAAATGCTAGAGAGAGTATCAAAGCACTTTGTGAGTTAGTAGAAGAGCCTAAGAGTATTATAGATTATCAACACTATTTTTGTGGAAAAGATACAAGTGATGAAGATAGTCTCAAAGATAATGAAGCAAAACGCCTATTACTATATAAAACTACTGTAGCACTTATCCGAAGCTATGCCAATATCGCTGGAGATTATGAGGAGGCAGGGTATAGTATAGAGGAGATACAATCTATAAAACAAGAGGTAGTGTATTATATTGATATAAGAGATACTATTAAAATATTTAGTGGTGATGCTATAGATATGAAACTATATGACCCTGCTATGAGACAGCTTATTGATATGTTTATCAAATCTGATGATAGTGAGGTAGTAATTAAGTTTGATAATATTGGACTTATAGATTTATTTCTCACTAAAGAGCAAGATGATTTTAATGAGTCATTGCCTAAAGGATTGAAAAACAATTATCCAGCTATGAGTGAAGCTATAGAAAATAATGTTCGTAAGATTATTGTAGATTCTAATCCTTTAAATCCTAAGTATTATGATAATATGTCAAAACTTCTTAATCAGATAATTGAGATGCGAAAAAAAGAGATTATAAATTATAAAGAGTATCTTGAAAAACTTAAAGATTTAGCTTTTAAAGTAAAAAACTCTAGTGATGATAGTGATAAATCAATACCTGACCGTATTGATACTTCTGGTAAAAAAGTTCTATATGATAATCTTGATAGTAATGAAGATTTAACTATTCGTATTGATGCAGCTATTCAACAGAGTAAAAAAGATAATTGGATTGGTAACACTATGAAAGAACGGAAGGTTCAATTTGCTATCTTAAAAGAGCTAGGAGAAGAGATTGATAGAGTAGGTGAAATTATGGATATAGTAAAGAAGCAATATGAGTATCAGTAATAAATTTAATTATTTTATAAATGTAAGTGGTTTAGATGTAGAGATAGATAGAAAAGATATTAAAAATCTTCACATTGGAGTATATCCACCTTATGGTAAGATACGCATAGCTACACCTTTACATCTTGATAATGAAGCTATTAAATTAGCAGTTATTTCTCGTCTTGGATGGATTAAACGCCAAAGAGCTAATTTTTTTGAACAACCACGCCAAAGTAAAAGAGAGATGGTATCTGGAGAGAGTCACTATCTTTTTGGTAAACGCTATTTGCTTGATGTTATATACAGACAAGGAAAACATCAAATAGTTAAAAAACACTCTAAATTGGAGTTATATGTCAAACCAAATACTACTAGAGAAAATAGACTTTTAGTTTTAAATGAATATTATCGTCAAGAACTTAAAAAAGAGATAAAAGCTCTATTATTAAAATGGGAGATAAAAATAGGTATTAAGTTTAACTTTTGGCAAATAAAAAAAATGAAAACTAAATGGGGAAGTTGTAATATTAAAGATAAAAGAGTATTGTTTAATCTTGAACTTTCTAAAGTTTCAATAGAGGCCATAGAGTATATTATTGTTCATGAAATACTTCATCTAATTGAGAGGCATCATAACGATAATTTTAGATTACTTATGACGCATTATTTACCAAATTGGAATAGTCTTAAAAAAGAGCTAAATAGTAGTTATTTATTAGATATTTAATATTTAATATAAAAAAGCTACAAAAAGCCATTTAAATCATTTTTTATATCTATGTATAGTAAGACATAGATAAGTATATAAAAGTCTTTTTATAAGCTATTTATGTCTCTTTAAATAGCATTTATATATATCTCCTCTCCTCTTCTTTCCTCTTTTTTTATAAAATGTTAAAAAATAATTAATATAAATTTTTTATTTAGTTTTTTACTTATACAGTATTGTATGAATACTGTATAAGAGTAGTATAGAGAAGGGCATTTTTTAGGGTATTATAGCCCCTCGATAGGGTATTATAGCCCCTCGATAGGGTATTATAGCCCCTCGATAGGGTATTATAGCCCCTCTTTTTCTTAAAAATAGGGTATTATAGCCCCTCTACTAGTAGCTTAAATATCTAGTTTTGGTTGAATTATTTGTTTAAAATTTATCGAATTATAGGTAACGGTTTTTTCTTGATTTGTTAAAACAATTCCAAACTTTTCTTTTAACATTTCTTGTGTTTTTTTTCTCTTTAATTCAGTAATATTATCCTTTAATTGCTCATTACTTATGAGGTCTTTAAAGGATAATTTTACTATTAATTTTTCAATGCTTATTTGACTATTATTTCCTTTGTGAGTAAGCATGTATCTTACAATTGAACTTATAAATGGATTTTTTATTTGAAGTATGTTTTCTACATGATTTGAGTAATCAATCATCTCATTTTTTGCCATAAAGTAAGAATATGTTGATAAAAACCGTATAGTAAATTCTTTTTCATCCTCTTTAGATATAGTTTCGATAAACCCAAAGTTAAATCTACGAGATTTTTTAGTATTATCCTGAAACTCTATTTCAATTCTACATTCTGCGATTTCTGAAAGTTTTTGACTTAACCACTTTTTATTACTTGTATATTTTCCTAGTCTTTTTAATACATGATAGGCAGTTACTTTGACTGAAAATGTTTTTTTCTCTTCATTATAGGTTTTTGGAGAAGTAAGTAAGATTTCTAATATATCTTTATGTGTTTGACATAAGAGCCTACCTCTTATTTCAACTTTATTAAAAAGGTCACTTTTTATCTCTAAAATTTGATTTTGTTCATAAAACTTTTTTTGTACACTACTCTTATCTAATCTCTTATGAGGTAAAAAAATTGCTGTGCTGTTTTCAATTACTGTACTACAGGCTCTATCAAGATTTTCAACATTTGCATAAAATAAATCTAGGCTTAGTATATTATTGCTTTCATTTTCTATATCACTTTTCAAAATTAAATCCTTTCTTTTTTAGTATATCTTTTTCTATTATTGATTTTTCTGTTTTTATCTCTTTCTTTTCTATCGTTATGTCAAATGTTTTATTCCAACTAGAATTTTTCTCTATCTCTTCAATCTCTTGCTTAGTTATATAGTTTTTTATTATTGGTTTTTCTCCAAATAATCTAATATGAAACTCTTTTTTACCTTTCCAATGGTTAGT
>Ga0193955_1001679_pt1 | contig 10140 bp, 9 predicted proteins | sample BB_6_MG_FD_140343 | JGI IMG/M metagenome (GOLD analysis project Ga0193955, IMG submission 140343) | Microbial mat bacterial communities from the Broadkill River, Lewes, Delaware, United States - BB_6_MG | ecosystem: Environmental > Aquatic > Freshwater > River > Microbial mats | place: USA... | reverse complement strand
TTATCAGTTAAATTCTGATAATATTCTAATAACATTATAGCAAGGATTTAAAATGGAAGAAAATGGTACAGTACAACAGTTAAGTAAAGCACTTAATCAACTTTTAGAAGCGTATGAAGTATTGCAGGAAGAATTGAGAAACTTAAAAGAAGAAAACGTAATGTTTAAAGAAGAAATTGATGATCTTGAATTGAAAAAGCAAGATCTTGAAGATAAATTAAGTTCGCTAACTGATACAACAGAAAAGAATTCAAATGAGATGGATACAATGCTTGGAAGAATAGAAAATATTTTGGGTCAAGTTGCAGAAAAAGAGATCGAAAATATGGAGTTAGAAACAGATAGTACTACTACTGTCGAAGAAGTTCAGGAAGAAAACAATAACAATACTCAACAGGGTGACAACAAAGAGATCGATTTAGGAAGAATGCAATCACTGCTAAATGGATTTGGTAATAATTGACAGTAAAATTAGATACAAGTTTACTATTTAATACTTTTAAAGTTGCTTCCTTTGAGCAATTAGAGCAAGGGATGCAATCATTAGCACCATCAATGATAGAGTATTATTTAAGTGACTTATCTTCTTCTGTCTCAGAATCTTTTTATATAAATAAATCAAATATACAAAAGACAATTTTTTTAGATGAATATTCTTTATATTTAGATTATGAAGATTTTGTTTATTTGGAATTTATTCAAAAAGACAATTTTTATGACACTGAGTCATTATGGTAATAATATAATAAACAAACAATTCATCAATGTTCTCATGAGATTCATTTTCTTCCAAAATAAAGAAAATGAATATCTGCTTTCCGCACAATCAATAACAACAATCAAAAATTTACTTTTCTGCTAATATTGTGACAAAAGCGAAATTTTGCCACATAAAGTTTAGTCTAGCTCTTGGTCAAGTAGAGCAGTTTTGAATGATCCTTGTATCTGTACAATAGTTTGGAAATTACAGTTTCCAATACTAAAATTAATATTCTATTGAAAAAGTGTGTTTATACACTTTTTCTCTCTAAACTAATATCTCTCGATTTCCTTTTGCATTTGGTGAAGACAATACACCGGACATCTCAAGTTGTTCTACAATTGTTGCGGATCTATTGTATCCAATTTTAAGTCTTCTTTGTAAATAACTAATTGAACTTTTTTTATCTTGAATCACTACCAATTTTGCTTGTTCAAATAATGCATCTAATTCACCAATTTCATTTGGATCATTACTCAAAGAACCATCTTCGGATTTTTCTTTTAAAATACTTATATCATAAGTAGCTTCTCTTTGTGATTTTAAAAATTCTGCAACTTCTTCAATCTCTCGTTCATCACTCCATGGTGCATGCACTCTAACTAGACCACTCATACCTGGAGGAGTAAATAACATGTCCCCTCTTCCTAATAATGATTCCGCACCCATAGAATCTAAAATAATTTTACTATCTACTTTTTGTCCAACCTTATAACTAATTCTACTCGGTAAGTTTGCTTTAATAAGTCCCGTAACGATATCAACGGATGGTCGTTGAGTTGCAACAATCAAGTGGATCCCACAAGCTCTTGCTTTTTGAGCAATTCTCGCAATAGAAATTTCTACCTCTTTCCCACTTGTCATCATCAGATCTGCTAACTCATCAATAATAATAACAATATAAGGAAAAGGTTCATTTTCATTTATTTTTGTTTTTTTATTATAATTTTCAATATTCTTTGTTCTCGTTTCAGCCATAAGAGTATATCGTCGTTCCATTTCCATTACCATATTTGCCAAAGCATTTATGGCTTCCATGGGTTTCGTAATAACAGGTGTCAATAAATGAGGTATATCATTATAAATAGAAAATTCGATCATTTTAGGATCAATCATTATAAGCTTTAGTTTATCTGGTGAATTTTTATATAATAACGATAAAATCATTGAATTTAATCCAACAGATTTTCCACTCCCTGTTGTACCTGCAATTAAAAGATGTGGTAATTTTTTTAAATCTGCAATAAAAGGATTTCCTACAATGTCTTTTCCTAAAATCATAGTTAAAGGTGAAGAAGCATTTTGAAACAACTCGCTTTCCAAAATCTCTCTCATATAAATAGTTTGTACTACATCATTTGGTACTTCAATTCCAACAACATCTTTTCCTGGAATTGGAGCTTGTATTCTAATAGTTTGTGCTTTTAGTGCCATTGCCAAATCATCTTGTAAATTAAGAATTTTAGAAACTTTAACATTTGGCGCTGGTTTAAATTCAAAAGTCGTCACAATTGGACCCGTATAAGTTCGCACAACATCACCATCAATTTTAAACATTTTTAATTTTTCTAAAAGATCTCTAATTTTTTGGTCAATCACTTCTTCGTTGATTTTGTGTTTTGATTCTGTGGGTGCTTTTTGAAAAAATTCAGTGGATGGAAGTTGAAAATCTTTTGGTTTTTCAACCTCCCCTACTTCAATATCTTCTAGAAGTTTTTTATTTTCCTCTAGTTCATTAACAATTACAGAGTGTTTTTTTTCTTCTAATTCTAAAATTGGTTCTTGTACATTTTTGATATTATTTACATCTAAATTTAATTTTAATGTCTCTTTTATTTCACTAACTTGTTTTGATACTTTTGATGGACTATTTATTTCCATCTCTGCCTCAATTATCTCTTCTTCTTGTGGTTTCAAAATATGCTGTGGCTTTGCTTCATCCTCTTTTATTATTGTTTCAAAAATAGGTTTTTCATTTTGAATTGGTTTTTCAAACTGAGATAAGGTAGGTTTTTCTATCTTATCATTATCACTTATAGAAATTTCTGCTGTATCTCCTACTTCTTTTATAAAAACTCTTTGCTCTTGAGTTCTATGCAATTTGGTTGGTATATTTTTAACTTTATTTTTTGGAGAATTAAAATTAAAAAAATCTTCAATTTCTGACTTAATATCTTTACTTTCGAAATTATGACTTTCAATCAAAAGAAGTATAGATATTAAAAAACAAATAAGCACAAATATCCACAGACCAGCCAGTCCTACAAGTGGAGACAAATCAGCAACAACACTATTTCCAAAGTTTCCTGATAATGGTCCATCCAAAACAAGTGATTGTAATAAAATTGTTGCTATAAAAAATAATACTGTAGAAATAGTTTTTACAGCAATGTCTTCTATTTTTGAAAAATTTATTTTATATAAAATAAATAAGAAAAAAGGTAAATATCCATATGCAATAAAACCTAAGTAGTTCTTTGAATATGAGGATACAACAGAACCTATTTTACCTACAATATTTATATCTGAAATAAAGATAGAAAGAGATAAAAAGATTAATATAAATGCCATGATTATAGAAGCGATTTTGAGAACTATAATTTATCCTTTGAGAAGTTTTGTAATTCGACCTTGAAGTTTAAGCCAGGCACGATGCTCCATTAATGGAAAACCTGCCCACTGTTTTTTTGGTTCGATTATAGATTTGGAAACAACACCACGAGCAGAAATAGTACTATAAGGAGCTATTTCTAAATGTCCTGTTGTTCCACTTTGACCAGCCATAACAACATATTCACCTAAAATAGTAGATCCAGATAGCCCTGTTTGAGTTACAAGAATAGACCCTTTTCCAATTTTACAATTATGCGCTACATGAACCAAATTATCTATGCGAACCATATCTTCAATAATAGTACTAGAAAACACAGCTCTATCAATAGTACAATTTGCACCTATTTCAACATTATTCCCTATTTCAACATTACCATTTTGGTAGATTTTGATGTGTTCACCTTTTTTTGTTGTAGCAAAACCAAAACCATCACTCCCAATAACAGTACCTGAATGAATAGTACAATTATTTCCAATAATACAATCTCTATATATAGTAACATTGGGATAAATAATTGTGTTGTTGCCAATTATTACATTATCACCTATAAAAGCACCATACATTATCGTACAATTGTCACCTATTTTTGTATTAAATCCCAAATAAATATTTTGCATTATTCTACAATCAGAACCTATTTTAGGAATATCGCCAGTACTTTCTAAAATTTTAGGTGCAAAATATTGACTAGCTTTTGCCAAGTAAATATATGGTTCTTTAACAACAAGTGCAATTGAATTGCTAGGAACATTATCTTTAAACTCTTCTGTTACAAATATTGCACCTGCTTTTGAATCTTTTAAATCTCGAAGATATTTTTTATTTTCAAGAAAAGAGATTTCACAAGATTTTGCTTCTTTTAAATTATTGAGTCCAGTAATTAAGTCGATATTTTTATAAATATCTAAATTTATATCTAAATTTTCTAAAATAAATTTTAAATCCATTTTTATAATTATCTTTCCATAGCAACAACGCCACTTCTTACAATCTCTATAGGTTTATATTTTTCTATAAGTTTAATAAAACTTAAAATTCTAGCTGGGTCATCAGTTGCTGATATAACTATAGCATCATCAGTTACATCATGAATTGCACCATTATAAGATCGTGCCAAAACATCAATATCACTTAAACTTTGATCTAAAGATATTTTAATCAAAACTGTATCTTTTTCTATAACATTATTATGTTCTATTACTTTTAATACAGGCACTAATTTATTTAACTGTTTTACAATTTGATCTATAGTTCTTGCTATTCCTAATGTAACTACTGTAATTCTTGAATATTCAGTATTTGGAATTGGGGCAACAGTTAAACTATCTATATTGTATCCTCTTGCTGAAAAAAGATCCACTATTCTACTTAAAACAGAATCCTTATTGACTACAATAATAGATAAAACTTCTCTTCTCTCTTCACTGTCATAAAAATGGTTAAAGTTATTCATTACTATTCTCCTTTCTTTTCTAATAAAATCATCTCATCTAAAGCATGACCATTTGGTACCATAGGAAGAACCTCTTCTCTTCTTTCTATAATAACTTCTATCATAGCAACTTTATTTGAAGCAACAGCATCTTTTAATGCTGCATCAAATTCTTCTTTTGTGTGAACTTTGTATCCAACTCCACCCATAGACTGTGCTAACATTGTAAAATCTGCTTGAATATCCAAATTTGTTTCAGCCAAACGATCTTCATAAAATCGTGTTTGCCATTGTCTTACCATTCCTAAATAATTATTATTTAAAATTATGTTTATATGTGGTAAGTTATACTGAGTACAAGTGATAATCTCTTGAATATTCATCATAATCGAACCATCACCTGTAAAATTGACAGATATTTTATCTGGATTTGCTCTTTTCACACCCATTGCATAAGGAAGTCCAACTCCCATAGTTCCCAAACCACCACTTGTCATCCATTGTCGTGGATAATTAAATGGATAAAATTGAGCAGTCCACATCTGATGTTGTCCAACATCTGTAGAAATAAGTGCATCATCACCAAGTAATTCACCTGTTCTTTGTATAACCCATTGTGGTTTTAATCTATCACTATCTTCTATATAAGTTAAAGGATGTTCATCTTGATATCCTTGTAATCTATCAACCCATTGTGTATGATCATTAAATTCAAAATTGTCTAAATACTGTAAAATTTGTTTCATCACAATAGCTAAATCACCAACAATTGGATAATTAGGTTTTATGATTTTAGCTATACTTGCAGGATCAATATCCACATGCACTACTTTCGCTTTTTTAGCAAAAACATCAAGTCTTCCTGTTACTCTATCATCAAACCTTGCACCCAAACAAATAATCATATCTGTTTCACTCATTGCCATATTTGCTGCATATTCACCATGCATACCTAACATACCAAACAAAAGATCATCATCACTTCTCATAATACCTCTTGCCATTAATGTTTCAACAACAGGGATATTGGTTTGGTGTGCAAATGCTCGTATATCTTCATAACAATTTGATAATACAGCTCCTCCACCTACATACAATAAAGGTCTTTTGGACTCACTTATATGCTGCAAAGCTGCTTTAATTTGACGTACATTTCCTTTTGTAGTAGGCTTGTATGTCGGCAATTCGAACTCTTGCTCATAATTAAAATTAGCAAGTTCTGCACTTACATCCTTAGGAAGGTCTATATGAACGGGACCAGGTCTTCCTGTTTTTGCAATATGAAATGCAATTTTTAATACTCTTGTTAAATCTTTTACATCATTTACCAAAAAGTTGTGTTTCGTGCAAGATCTACTTATACCAACAGCATCTATCTCTTGAAATGCATCTGTACCAATTACAGTTGTAGGAACTTGACCACTTATTACAACCATAGGGATACTATCTGTGTATGCTGTAGCTAACCCTGTAACAGCATTTGTAAAACCTGGCCCAGAAGTAACAATTGCTACTCCTACTTTTCCACTTGATCGTGCATAAGCATCTGCTGCATGAATAGCTGCTTGTTCATGTTTTGTTAATATATGTTGAAAATGATTTTGTTTATATATCTCATCATAGACATTCATAATTGCACCACCAGGATAACCAAACACAACTTCTGTATTTTCTTTTTGCAATGCTTCTATAACTATTTGAGAACCTGTTAATTGTTTTTCTATTATTTCTTTTTCCATATGTTACACTCTTTAATTAAAATACAATTATTTTACCTAAAATGTTATTAAAAATATATGAGTTGTGTTAATTAAGTTAGGATTCGAGTTAATTAGTATAGCTTTGGATTATTTTATAGATATAAAATGATTAAGTTTTGAAAAAACTATAAATCAATAATTAATGTATCATCAAAATAAAATAATACATTAATGAATAAATCTCATTAAGGATGAGGAATTTTTACTTTTGAATTTAAAAGATATCCTATCCCTACAACTAGTAGTAAAATTATATTTTCATTTGGAATAATTTCATATATCCAACCTAAATAAACAGCCCATAATAATATAGCTCCTAATGGAGTAGGAACACCGGTAAAATACTTACTAACTTCTCCAGCATCTGTGTTTATATTAAACTGAATTAATCTTCTTAATCCAGATATAACATAATATACAAATGTAAATGCGACAAATACAGTATTTAAAAAGTGTAACTCTTTTCCATCTATTATGGCAAAATATACAAACATTACAGGTACAATTACAAAGGAAAGAAAATCACCAAAAGAATCAAGTTGAACACCAAATTCTGTTGATAAATTAAATTTTCTAGCTATTTTTCCATCCAAAATATCAAATGCACCTGCAAGCCATGCAAATAATGCTGCTCCAAAAAATTCTTGGTGGGTAATAAAATATATTGCTAATACCCCCGCTGTTATATTAAAAAATGTAACTATATTTGCTAAATTAAAATGATTGTTTTTATCAAATAAAAATGTCATAATGTATACTGATCCCTTCCATTTTCTTTAGACTGATATAATTTTTTATCAGCCAATTTGTAAATATCTGTTTTTGATAGAGAATAAATATTCTTATCAATCAAAACAACACCCATAGATAGAGTTAAAAATGATGTCTTACTCGCTTCATGCTTTATTTTTTGAGAAGCAATAGTTTTTTGAAATTTTTTGAGTCTCTCTTCTAAAGTACTTCTTTCTATATTAAATATTATTATACCAAATTCTTCTCCACCTAATCTAAAAGCATAGTCATATTCTTTATTAAATATCATATCTAAAACATGAGAAACTGTTTTGAGTGCAACATCTCCTGCATCATGCCCATAAGTATCATTAAATTGTTTAAAAAAATCTATATCCATCATTACAAAAGCATTGCTCCAATTATTTTCTTTACTTATAATAATTGTTTCATCTAAAATAGTTTCAAAATATTTTCTATTATACAAACCTGTCAAGCCATCTGTAATTGAGTCAGATTTATATTTATCTACAAGATGCTCCATTTTATTATTATTTTTAATAATAATTAATACTATTGTAAAAATAAAAATTATTATAGAAGCGATAATAAAAATTTGGTTATAAAAGAGATAATTATTAACCTTTTCAGACTGTATTAAAAAATCTTTCCTTTCTTTGTATGCTGAAGAAACTTCAAATTGTATTAATAGATCTATCTGTTTTATTATATATTTATAAAATTGATTATTTCTCTTTTGAAATGATTTTTTTACTTGATTATTGATTTTTTCTACAATTTTTCTCTCTTGCTCAGATTTATATTGACTATTATAATAATTCCAATTTTTAATAATAATTTCTTTACTTGCAGAATAACTTTTTGAATTTATAATGATTTTATTATATTCTTCTTTAATAATATGTAATTTATGTACTGGAACAAAATTTCCAAAATATATACTATCAATCTTTTTTTTCAATTTATCTATTTCAGATGAAAATATAAAAGTGATATATACAAGAGCAAACAAAACTGCTAAAGGAAGGGTAAAAAGTTTGTAATTAATTTTCATATTCTACTTTCTCATATTTTTTGAATAATTGATAATATATCTAGCTATTTCATTGAGATGACATATCTCTTTTATAGCACCAGCTTTGATGGCTTGTGCAGGCATACCAAATACTACACAACTCTCTTCATTTTGAGCTACTGTATATGCATTGTTTTTATAAAGTTCTAACATTGCAATTGTACCATCATCACCCATACCTGTCATAATAATAGCCATTGCACTTGCACCGGCACTGTTATTTATACTTCTAAACATAATATCAACACTTGGTTTATGTCTACTTACCTTTCCAATATCTAATAATCTACCTAAATAGTGTGAACCATTTTTTATTACCTCCAAATGCATATTTCCAGGGGCTAAATAAGCATGTCCTATTTCCAAAATAGTTTCTTTTTCAACTTCTGTAACAATTACAGCAGAATTATCATTTAATCTTTGAGCAAAAGAACTAGAAAATCCATAAGGAATATGCTGAGTAATAACAATGGGTGGTAATCCTGATGGTAACTCTTTAAACACAGTTAATAGAGAATCAATTCCCCCTGTAGAAGACCCTATTCCTATTATTTTATTGCCACCTATAAGTGCGGGATTACTCGAATAAACTTCATCTGGATGAACTTTTCTTTCAAGTAATCCTTCTGAAAGATCAACTTTTTTGATTTGTTCAGTAATGGGTTTAATAGGTTTTGGTTTTTTTAAAGTATATTTACTTAATAAAAAAGTTAAACTCAATAAAGTTTCATTAATTTTTGAACTAAACTCAACTAAAGATTTTCCAATTTCGGGTTTTGAAACAAAGCCAATTGCACCATCTTCAAAAATATCACTTCCCCTCACCGCTTCACCTGAAATAACTATAGCAGGCATTGGATGTAATCGCATTAAATTCCTTAAAAAAACTACACCATTCATTTTAGGTAAGTTGATGTCTACAGTAACAAGATCAGGTTCTAGTAACTTAATTTTCTCTCGTGCATCAAACGCATCTGATGCTGTATCTACTACTTCAAATTCATCTAATTGATTAATTATATCCTTAATTATATTTCTCATAGAGATAGAATCATCTAGTACTAAAACAGTATACATTAAAAAAACTCCATCTCCATAGTTTCCTCTTTTTTAGAGTCTTCATCAAAAATTCCAGTACCACATACATATTCAGAAGTAGCAGGCTGACGTATAGAAAGTTCATCTTGAAGTTTTCTTTCATCTGATGCAACTTTTTTCGAAGTATTATTGTTATCAACATTTTTAATGAAAGTTTCAAATCTATTACCCATTAAAATTACACGACCATCATTTCCTCTTGTATGATCAGAAAGGATTCTAAATCCCTCTGAACGACAAAAAGTATGCGCAAACTCAACATTTCTATGTCCAATACTCTTTGTTGTCATTAACATATTCATAATATCAGCACCTCCAGAAATTTTCGCTGCCATATTTTCTTTTTTACACCCTAATTTATACATTTCATTGAGCATTGCTTCTACAGAATAAAGACCATATTTCATATCTTCATTTGAATTATCAGTTGCAGGTAATAAAAAATGATTCATACCTTTGACTTTTGTATTCTTATCATAAAACATAATAGCAACACAAGACCCAAGAAGCGTTTTAAAACCAATCCCTTCACTATCATTAACGACAGCAAACTCTCCACCAATAATAGTATGTGTTCTCATCCCTTTAACAATCTGTGTAATACGAGAATTGGAAATATTTTCAATTGAACCATCTTTATGACCAAGT
>Ga0193955_1001677_pt1 | contig 10149 bp, 9 predicted proteins | sample BB_6_MG_FD_140343 | JGI IMG/M metagenome (GOLD analysis project Ga0193955, IMG submission 140343) | Microbial mat bacterial communities from the Broadkill River, Lewes, Delaware, United States - BB_6_MG | ecosystem: Environmental > Aquatic > Freshwater > River > Microbial mats | place: USA... | reverse complement strand
CTCCAGAATCTCAGATTTAGATTTTTGACTCAATTCAATAATCCGCCTCAATTCTTTCTCGAATCCACCTCCGAATTTAATTTTGTAAGCAATAAGATCTTTTATTAGCTGAACTGCCATATTATCGATAGAGTTATAGTATCAAATCTTTTTTATCAACTTGCGTCAATCTCATTAAGAATCTTTTGTGCTGTTGAATCCTTATCCTTAGTATCTAAATAGGAAACCATTAAATTGAATTTGCCCGCAGCCGTTTTAATAATCTGATCCTCACAAATTTCATTATAATGAATCTTACAATCATCACCCAACAACTGATTGAGATTACCTAACAATTCATTCTTATTTTCAGTTGTGAATCCAAAGTCAGGAATTATATTCAAGTCGATTTCACCTGCTACTTTTTGTACGATCTGAGCAGAAAAAATATTCTTAACATTATTAAAATTGAAGGCATGATCGAGTAAACCAATTTGTTGTCCGTTCTTTAGTAAAACATACTGATTGTCGCGACCTAAAATACTACTGGTACAACATCGAATGCAACTGCTATCGCATTTCAGTTTAATTACATCATCAATTTTATATCGAATCAAGGGAAAGGATTTGTTTATAAATCCTGTTGTGATAATGTGATTCTCACGCACTTCGATATGACCATACAAGGGAACATCCTGATACAAATCTTTTTTCACCTGTCCCAATGCGATGGTTTGCTCCGAATTGCCATACCAATCCATTAATTTAGTATGCAGCACTTTTTCAATTATCCGTCTTTGAAAATCATGCAATACTTCTGATGATGTGAATGCCAAAGGAATATTTAGATTTAATCCTTTTTTATACAATTCTGTTGACAAAATCTGTAAAGAACTTGGATATGCCTTCACCACTTTTGGTTCAAAATCACGAATCAATTCATAGTATTTCAGAATATTTTTTTCGTTGAGATTATAACTAGACAAATGCAAGGTGTTTAATGCTTTGTCGTATCGGAATATTTCATCCTTATCCAAATCTCCTTTTATGGAGATTACCTTATCTCCCAACTCATATCCATGAATATTCTGAAAATGATATCCATAAGAATACTCCTTACAAACCGATCGATAATCTCTGTAAAGCTTTAAAGGCGAACCCGTGGTACCACTGGTATATGCTTTATACAAAAACAATCGATTTGTGGTCAACAAATCATCTACTCTATGCCTGATGTCCTCCTTGGTTATTATTGGAATTTTTTCAGCATCATCAATTGATTTTACTGAATTTAGGTTTAAACCGTGTTTGCGATACAATTCATTATAAAATTTTGAATGTAAAAATGCATTACGGTATTGTTTTACGAACTCTTTGTGTTTTAAATCTGATAATTGAGATTCACTAATTGAGTATAACTCCTTAATTCTTTTTAATTCTCTTTCAAATCCTATTCCGAATTTAATTTTGCTCAAAAAGTAATCCCTTATTCCCTTGTAATTCATGGTAGATTGAGAATAATGATTTTAATACGCTTTGTGGATAATAGTCAACAACAGCTTTGCTCGACTTTTGTGAATAGATATCACAGAGATCTTTATTGGTCATTAGTTTTTCAATTGCATTTTTAATGGCTATCTGATTTCCAGGTTCAATTAATATGCCATTGCGGCTTTTATAAATCAAATCCGGAATGCCTCCCACTTTACTCGATATAATCGGCAATCCATAACTCATAGCTTCCAAAATTGATAAGGGTAACCCTTCCTTATAAGATGGTAAAATAAAGGCATTGGATGATCGAAACAACTGCTCTTTTTTTTCAGAATCAGCCCAGCCTTCAAATTGGACTATATCTTTCACTTTCCATTTTTCAATGGTTTCCTTAAAGCGATCCACTTCTCCATTACCAGCCACTTTCAATTCCAATTTTCCTTCGAATAAGTCTCGATTTTTAGCAATTACTTTAATCAAATCAAAAATTCCTTTGTTATCACCTATTAAACCCAAAAAGAACAGAATAAACTTACCCTCCTTTTCATTTCTTTCAGTGGTAACGGGTGGAATTATCATGTTGTTTACAATTTCAATTCGTCTGCTTTTAAAAGCGCTTGCGAAAAAATGCTTCCATTTCTCCGATAAGCAAACCAAAACATCTGATGAATTGATTACATAACGAACACGCTTTTGAATAAAAGGGGAAGATTTAAGATAGAAATCCCGAAAACCTCCTCCATGTACATGATAGATTATCTTTTTAGTAAAGAAAATTCGAGCTATAGAAAACAAGATGTATTTTCTGTAGAAGCTTCCTTTTGAAGCTCCATGAATGTGCAATATTTTAATATCCCTGTCTTTTAACAATCGAATAATGAATTCCAAAACACAAATTGGAAACCAAAGCGTGTTCAAAAACTTAGACTCATACTTATGAGTTACCAAAACCTTAAAGTCGATCATATACCGAGAGTAATTGTTAACACATAAACCAATTCCTCCCTTACTGTTTTGATTTCCCGGAGCTATGTAAAGTACTTCTTTCATTAAATAATTCAGTTTTACCTACGTTTTTGAAAAATTAATTTTTAATATTCGATATGGACTTCTTATTAGTTTAAAAGGCTGAACAAATCGATGCCAAACTCCTAACATTCGTGCAATATTCTCATAGGTTCCTCCATTCGAATTTATAGACACCCTGGGTATTTGAAATACATCTCCTTCAATTGACAGATTCGGATTGGTTGTGAATGCCATTTTATATCCGCATTCCTTCAATAAATTGATATCTCTTTGATCAAAATCCCCATTGGGATAAGAGAAAGATTGTATTTCTGTATCTAACCATTTTTCCAGTGTTTTCTTAGATTCCCGATATTCAAAATCCAACTCTTCATTTGAACAATTAAGAGTAATTGGATGATGGTAAGTATGAGAACCAATTGTGATTAAAGGATGTTTATTGAAGCTCTTTAGTTCGTTTAAATCAACACATGACCTTTTCAAATCATATTTTGATATGGCGGAATTAATAAGCTGTAATCGTTCTGAATTTGAAATTTTCTTTAAATCTTCAACACTTAAAAAATTTATATTATCAGTCAAAACTGCCGGAGTGTATTCCCACCAAAAATTTCCTGTAACAACTGGCTCTACCGGAATAAAAAAGGAGACTGGGATTTGGTATTTCTCTATTGTCTTAATCAATTTCAAATTCCCTTTCCATCCATCGTCAAAGGAAATAAACACCATTCTCTCCAAAATAGAATAACTTTCCTCTACAATTTCTAAATACTCTTTTTCGGATATAAATTTGAATTGGTAAGCTTTAAGAAATCTTACAATACTTTTAAACAATACTGGAGATGGATTGTGAAAGTAGATTGAAAGCACATGATTGTTAAATCGCTTTAAAGCTGACTTTTTAAAAATCAACAATAGTAAAATACTAATTGCATCTCTTATGTATCTTTTCAGACTAAACATATTCTTGAATCTCTTTAAATTGCTTCGAAACCTGATGATTTGTTTTTACAACTTTATAGTATAAATAAGGTAAAGCCAATAAGGATTTTAAACGATATCGGTAATCAAAACACATGTAAAAAGGTGCCGCTCTATCTGTAAACTGAAATTTATAGGCATCCAAACCAACACCAAAAGAAAATTTCTTTTTACCTATTTTAAAACTATTTCGAATGTTACAATCCATGCATTGAACACCAACTCCATAACTTCTAAAATCACGATCGAAAGCACAATCAACGGCAATACGAACATCATCACACTCTATGTTAGCCACATATGCTACAGGCGTTTCGTTAAATTTTGCAAAGAGTACATGCGAAGGAAAATTATCGTACAATTTCAAATGAAAGTTCTCTTTATTTTTATCACCATACACATAATTCTTGCCGTCGATCTCTTTTGATTTTGCAATTTCTTTAATGATCTCAAAATTAGTATCATTTATTTCTTCGTATGATAATTTCAGATTAAAACCATCTCTTTCAATTTTTCGAATTGTTCTACTTAGCTTCTTTCTAAATTTTTTAGCATAAACCTTAAGCGAAAAATCCTCATAAGAATCAAAATCAGCAATTGGAATTACGGGAGCTCCTGAATACCTATACATTTTAAACTTCTGATTTAAAATAGAAGTCTTAGGCACATATTTAAAAAAGATAAAATGATAGTTGATCTTTTTTTTAATCCATCGCAACAATTCTTCAATAAAATCAGAATCCAAATCTTTCATTATAATCAAATCGTGACCAATACAAGACCATTGCTGACCTAAAAACTCAACGAATTCAAGTTTTATGCATTTACAATATTTTCGTATCAATTTTATCAGAGGAATAATTGCAACTAAATCCTCTCCCTCGTAGGCTGCAATTATTAATGGTTTCTTTTGAAATCCAATTGTGTTGTTTTCAACCTTTTCGAAAACTGAATACCAATCGGAAATCCATTTGTATTGGTTACTTGGAAAACTTGCCTTATAATTTATGCTCTCCAATTCTTTTAATGAGATGGAGCGAAAGTGATACATGATAGTTTGATTTTGGGTTAAATTGGGCTTGGTAATAAGGCTTTTAACCTTCTCTGTTGGGTAGATTAAAGATCATTAATTGCTATATTCTCTAACTTGATTTTTGTTTCGTTTGCTTTTCTTTTGTGATTATTCCTTCTTTTTTTTCGATTGGCAAATGCATTATCCAGAATCTCCCCAACCATTTTATCTGTTTTCTTCAATCTATAATACATATATGGCAAAGCCAGTAAAGACTTTAGCCTAAATTTAAAGTCAAAACACATAAAAAACTCTTCAATTTTATTACAGTATCTAAACTTATATGAATCAAGACCTAAACCGAAGGAAACCAATTCAGCTCCTTCTTTAAAACTATTGCGAATCACCTCATCAATACAATGAATTCCTATTCCATACTTACGAAACTCTCTATTAAAAGAAGCATCAACGCCAATTCGTTTTCCATTAAAATCAATCTCGGTAGCATAAGCTACAGCTTTGCCATTAAATCTTATAAAAATCACCTTCGATGGAAAATTTTCATACACCTTAAGGTGAAAACTCTCTTTCTGATTGTTTCCATATAAGAAACTTTTTCCATCAATAATTTTTGATTCTGCAATTGCCCTAATATGTTTTAGACTGGATTCGTTAATTTCTTCAACACTTGTGCTCATTTCATGCCCACTTTTGGTAATACTTCTTAAAGTTCTACGCAATTCCTCTCTAAACTTTCTTGAATATACCTTCTTCGAAAAATCCTCATAATCGGCAAAAGCAGAACAGGTAATATAAGGAGCACCAGCGTATCTGTAAAGCTTAAACTTTTGTTTAAAACTAGTAGTTCCAGGGAGGTATTTAAGAAATAAAAAGTGATATGATATATTGTTTTTTATCCACTTAGTGAACTCATGAGAAAAAGAATCATGTAAAGGTTTTAATTTTATGATATCATACCCCAAGCCGGACCATTGTTGTCCTAGAAACTCTAAAAAATCTACCTTAAAAAAACCAAAATAGCTTCGCGTTAATTTTAAAAGAGGTACAATAGCAACAAGCCTTGTTCCTTCATGAACCGTTATTATATATGGCTTTTTAGAATATCCTATAATATTGTCCTCAACCTTACTAAATGTTTTGTACCAGTCAGATATCCACTTGGCTTGATTTCCGGGAAACATTCCCTGATATTCAATCTGTTCTAAATCTATTATAGTAATTAAGCTAAATCCGTACATGTATTCTCATTTAATTAACGACGATAAACAGGTTGATGAGTCTTTATATTTTCATAAATTTTAGATTTCCTCTGATAATCAATAAAGCGATTTACCTTACTCTCGATTACAGATATTCCAATGTAAATAGAGAGGAAAACATCTACTAAAAAATAATTGGCTTGTTGTGTTGCCAGACAAGATAAAAACATAAAAAACAGAGCAACCGTTAACTGGTTGTGAGAACTCTCAGAACCAGCAATCGAATTATAAATGGTAAGTAAAAACAGGATATATAGGAGAAATCCTAAAATTCCATTATCAACTAAAGTTTGGATAAATCCATTATGTGCAAACAATGGCATTCCATCTTTTTGCTCGTATCGGCGCATCGATTCTTCCATGCCCATACCTACTAAATAAGTCACAAAATTACTTTCGTACAAATTCTCCAAATAGATTTGTGCAATTTGTAATCGACCTGAACCAACTGTTTCATAAGCCGATTTATCCTCCTGTCCGGCTCTGTCATCCATTACCCTTCGTCTGAAGCCTTCATTCGTCTGAAAAAGAAATACCAAACCAGCGAATAATAAAGCTCCTGCAATTGCAATCTTACCTAAATTTCGAAATGAAACTTTTCTGATAAAAAGAACTAATATGCCTACAACAAACATCAGCCAACCAGTTCGGGTATAAGTTTTAAATAGAAAAAAAACCCCAAGAAGCAGGATAGGAATCATGATTAAATTAACTCGTAAGTTCCCTCTTTTCTTCACGATTAAGTCCAACACAATAATAGATGCGACTGCTAACACTGCAGATGTATAATGTGGAGCTCCCAAAATTCCTATTAATCCATCTAAACGTGTATCTTCCATCCATAACATGGTTGTGCTAGCTGGTGCTGAAAACACACCCAAATAATAGGGCAGATTACTCAAAATGAAAAATGCAGCCATAAACACTGGTACAAGTCGCAAATTTTTTAGAGCCTTTGCACTATTAATGTTCAAATAAATCCAATGAACAAATAATGGAATGGTTAAATATTTGGTAAAGTTGATTATTGAATCGATAGGAAATTTAAAAAAGGCAACATGTACCAAATTCTTCGCCGCAAACAGATAACCTAATACTAAAAAAGCATGTTTTGTTTCCTGTCCAACCACCCTTGATATCAGGAATAAGAGTAAGGGCATTTTCCACAGGTAAGCCAATTCCTGACCTCCAATGGTAAAGCTTTTCAAATAAAAAGCCACAAAAAAGATTAAAAACCAAATTCCGATTTCTACATATCTCATTCAGCAACAGTTTTTAAAAGAACATTGCAAATTCTATCCATATCTAAAAGACCATATCTCTGATCTACTGGAAGTGGAAGTAGATATTTTGCCAGTTTATATTCCGTACTTTCGGGTTTACATTCCTGCAAAACATTAGACCAATAACTGGCAACAAATATCTTTTGTCGAATAAGTTCATCTCTTAACAACTCATTCTCAATGTAAATTGGATAAACCATTGGTCCATCAATTTCAGCATCGTTAAAGGTCAATTTATTTAATGACTTTAGTTTTAAATGTAAATATTGAAAGTTTCTATTTCTTCGGTTCTTTGCTGAAGTATAATTGATTCCAGCCAGTATTTTCTGCGTAAACTCGGACATTAATCTAATTTCTTTTCCACACAAATACTCCTCATTCTTTAGGAATGCAGGATATCCATCATTGGCACCATTCTCAAGTCTTCTTAGCAGATGTTCACTGCGTTTCCATGATATTTCCTGTTCAAAATCCATAAAAGTATTACAGTCTGTACTTAAATAAGCACCATCAGCAACACCGAAAAATTTACGAGCCGAATAAAATGTATCTACACCTTTTATGGGAGGTTCGAAAAACGCCTGCGAATTATCAACTATTAAATTGTTTACTCTCTTACTAATGTTTGAAATGTATTTGCCTTTCATTCCAAAATAATTGACTATCAGAATGCATTCATCATCTTTTATTTCAAGAATGTGTTGTGGTTCCAAATCCTTTGTAATCAAATATTTTTCATATTCAATATCCAATTTCAAAATCGGTTCCATAATAGCATGGCAGCTGTATTTAGGTAGATAAATTTTCCGGTAATTTCTCGCTCTTAGAATATACTCCAGACAGTTTCGACCCGTATTAAAACGAATTAAATTAGAATACAATTCTGATTCAAATCGATTCTCCAATTCAAAATATCCACCAATTGCTTTACCCATTCTTCTATTCCAGTTCAACAGCTATTAATTCCTCTATTTTGTCCATCATTTTGTTTCGGACATTCAAATTGGGAAATTCTAATAAGCCTACTCCAACCGTACAATTCGATCCATTAAACTTATAAACATCACCACCCTCTTTAACCATTAACCTAATATCAAGAACATATTGAGAAATGGAATCATCCAATTTTACAGATTTGAATTTGCCATCCTTATTGGAGTGGATCACATAACTTGTATAAAACTTCTCAATATTCTTACGATTCAATATTTTAGGCTCTACTTCCATACTCGCATCAACACTCATTTTTATCATGTCTACATTACTGGCGCACTTAATGATATCGGGTATGCAATTGCCTCCGTTCCTAGCACCAATTTCAATCAGATAAATTTCATCTTTCTCATCAACAATCACTTCGATATTAAAACCTCCAAATTTTATCTTAAGAAGATCTATGGCTCTCTGCAGTTCCGATTTAATTTTATCATGAATAAAATCAGGCAAAAGCGAGGGATAATTAATACTGGAGGGAACAAAAGGATTGATGGCAACATCATTTCGCTGATCACCCAAGTAGTAAGCAATAATTTTCCCATTGTGCACAAAAATATCTCCATCGAGCTGAGGATACTTTTTCTCAATAAACTCTTCAACGATAAACCTATTTGAACGGGAGAATTGAGTGGCATGAGTAATTGCCTTATCCATTTCCCAAAAATCGTTTACCGCACTTATTCCTTTGCTTCCACTCGAATCAACAGGTTTTACAATTACCGGATAGGTAAACTGTGAACTTGAACTGGAAAAATCTTTTAAAGTATTAAACCCGCCATACCATGGTGTATTAAATTTATTCAATCTCAAAAAAGATCTGTACAAATCTTTCTCTGATAATGTCTTAACCGATTTATAGGGATTCCCTGGCAATCCCATTTTTTCAGCAACAAAAGCTGCTGTTGGTGCTGCAGGATCGGATGCATAGGCTAAAATTCCATCAATTTCTAATTTGCGGGCAAGTTTTAAAACCAACTGCAAATCAGTAGTACTTACATTATGATATTCATCGGAATATTTATGTCCAGGATTATCAGGACAATAATCGCAAGTAATTACATGGTAGCCTTCTGACTTTGCATATTTTATGCAAGGTATTTGAAAACTACTAGCTCCCAACATGAGTAACTTTTTCTTTTCTTGCATAACTATTGATTTTTCTAATACAATTAAATTGTATCTATAGGTTGATTTGGGAAATTAATATTTCAGGGTACTACAAAAAATCATACTCCTTCAAAAAATTCAACACCGTATGCTTGTCGTTATACATTAGTACATCAATAATAGATAGATAGGGTACAAATTCCTTAGAAGATTGCCTGTACTTTATGTTGCCTGATTTTAAAAAACGCAAATCAACTCCCTGATTTTTAAAATATTCTTTCTGATAGATTTCTTTTCCTCCAATTGGATTAATATATCTTTTATATCCCAACTGTTTTGTAATTTCGATTAAACGATCTGCTTTGTCAATTCCTGCATTTTGAGAAAAACTTACCGATGATTTCGTCCATTGAACTGTTTTTCCAAGATATTCGAACACCGCTAAAACAGATTGAATTCCCATATCGCCAATATTTTGATAATCTCTTTCAAAAGTATCAATCAATAGGTTGGTTACTTCATTATAAAACGGAGCTTTTGAGTAGGCAGATTCCAGTTGAAGGAATAATTTTCTTCTATAATTATCATCGATGGCAGGAACAATCTCATTGATCTTTTTATTCTGACTTGCTTTCTCTACAGGAATTGTAAAAAGAAAATCTCGATCATTTAATAAAATCCTATTTCGATTTACCCAGCCTCTTTTTATGTAATTCACATCGTCATAAAACACAATTTCGGTAGATGCTTCAATCAGCTGAAAATACCCAATATAAGGAAATACGTAAGGCTGCATAATCGACAAACAGGTCCCAACTTCCTCTGTTGATTTTTCCTGATTACGACCAATTACACTTATTTCCGGTTTCTGATTGGCATTCCGCATTGCTTTCTAATAAACTGGTTAAACGATAGTTTTAAGTTTTTTTCTTGATGAATACACAAAGCAATAAAGAGCATCAAACACTTTGAATTGCGATAACAAACG
>Ga0193955_1001676_pt1 | contig 10150 bp, 5 predicted proteins | sample BB_6_MG_FD_140343 | JGI IMG/M metagenome (GOLD analysis project Ga0193955, IMG submission 140343) | Microbial mat bacterial communities from the Broadkill River, Lewes, Delaware, United States - BB_6_MG | ecosystem: Environmental > Aquatic > Freshwater > River > Microbial mats | place: USA... | reverse complement strand
GTTGATCTCCAGGCCGGATTCCAGGGCGTGCAGTTTGGCAACATTCAAGGGTGCTTCGCCCATGTCGATACCGCTGACCTGAGCGCCGCGCTGGGCCATGGCCTCACTCAAGATTCCCCCGCCGCAGCCGACGTCGAGGACGGTTTTCCCTGCCAGATGCGCCAGGTCGTCGATGTAGTTGCAGCGCAGCGGGTTGATGTCATGGAGTGGTTTGAACTCACTTTCCGGGTCCCACCAGCGACTGGCCAAGGCTTCAAACTTGGCAATTTCACTGGCGTCGACGTTCTGGTGCGTGGTCATTGTGTGTTTCCTTGTTCGAAAAATAAGTATTGGTTAGCCGCTGATGCTGCGCTGCCAGGAATGTGCCTGTGCGAGCAGTTCATCCATGGGAAGGGTGGTGAGCTGTCCGTCTTTTAACAGGCATTGACCTGCCACCCAGACATGGGAAGTGAACTGGCTGCTACCGGTGTAGACCAGTTGCGAAATCGGGTTGTACATCGGCTGCATCGCAATATCGGTCATGTTGATGGCCTGCAGATCGGCGTATTTTCCGGGTTCAATCGAGCCGGTCTGATCGCTGATGCCCAGTGCTTTGGCTCCACCGATTGTGGCCATTTCCAGAGCCTGCCAGGCAGGCAATGCGCTGGCGTCGCTGGCGACGGCTTTGGCCAGTAGTGCGGCGGTTTGCATTTCAGCTTGCATATTCAGATCGTTGTTGCTGGCAGCGCCATCGGTGCCCAATCCGACATTGATGCCGGAGGACAGCAGTTGTGCAACCGGGCTGAAGCCGCTGGCCAGTTTCAGGTTGGACTCCGGGCAGTGAACAATGCTGGCACCAGACTGGCGGAAAATCTCCAGATCGTCGTCGTTCACCTGGGTCATGTGGGTGCAACTGACGTGTGCATCCAGAAAACCGAGCTGAGCCAGTCGCTGACTCGGGCGACAGCCATGTAATTCCAGGCTCTGGCTAACCTCGAAGGCGGTTTCATGCAGGTGAATTTGCACTGGCATGTTGAATTCTGTGGCCAATATGCTGATTTGGCGCAGCGGCGCATCCGAAATGGTGTAGGGCGCGTGAGGCCCGAGACCAATGCTGACCAATGGCTGATGTCGATACTGTTCATGGACAGTCAGTGCTTTTTGAATGTATTCATCCGGGTTCTGGCCGTAGGCGCTGGGGAAGTCGATAACCGGTGTGAAGCTGACACAACGCATGCCCGTTTCAATGGCGGCATCCAGTACACCATCGGGGTAGAAGTACATATCTGCAAACGTGGTGGTGCCGGAGCGCAGCATTTCGGCAATGGCCAGTCGCGTGCCCTGGTAGACAAAATCACGATCAACCCAGCGGCTTTCGGCAGGCCAGATGTGATCCTGTAGCCAGGACATCAGTGGCAAGTCGTCGGCCATGCCACGAAACAGGCTCATGGCGGCATGGCCGTGTGCGTTAACGTAGCCGGGCATCAGCAACTGTTCGGATAGATCCACTTCTTCATCAAATGGCTGATCAGGGGCGTCCATTGAATGAATGGCCAGTATCTGACCGTCTCGAATATAAACCCGTTGGTGTTCAAGCACTTCCGGAGGCGAGGTTTGCATGGTGATCAGCCAGCGGGCGTTCAGACGAGTGGTTCGGGACATTGAGTGTCTCCAGGATGCAGAGGAACCAAAAAGGGCGGCAGTATATCAAGCTCTGCGGTGCGGCGGCGAGCTTGTGGCCCGAGTATCTTGCTTAGGCATCCCTGTAATCTGTGCTACCATTCGCGGCTTTGATTTGACTGGGCACAGGGTGCTTATCACGGCTTTATGTACCAGAGCCGAACGGGTAATGGGTTGAATATGGGTGAAATAGCCAAAGAAGTCCTTCCGATTAACATCGAAGACGAATTGCAACAATCCTATCTTGATTACGCCATGAGCGTAATCGTAGGACGGGCCTTGCCCGATGTACGAGATGGCCTCAAGCCAGTTCATCGACGTGTGTTGCATGCCATGAACGTGCTTGGCAACGACTGGAACAAGCCCTACAAAAAGTCCGCCCGTGTGGTGGGTGACGTCATCGGTAAGTATCACCCTCACGGTGATTCTGCGGTGTACGACACCATTGTCCGCCTGGCTCAGGATTTCTCCATGCGTTACATGCTGGTGGATGGTCAGGGGAACTTTGGTTCCATTGATGGCGACTCCGCTGCTGCCATGCGTTATACCGAAATTCGTATGAATAAAATCAGCCACGATATGCTGGCTGACATTGACAAGGAAACGGTCAATTGGGTGCCTAACTACGATGGCACCGAACAAATTCCAGAAGTTATGCCAACCCGTGTGCCGAACCTGCTGGTGAACGGTTCGGCCGGTATTGCGGTGGGGATGGCAACCAATATACCGCCGCACAATCTGACTGAAGTGATGAACGGCTGTCTGGCTCTGATTGATAATCCCGAGCTGGATGTGGATGCGCTGATGGAATTCATCCCAGGTCCTGACTTCCCGACCGGTGCATTTATTAATGGCCGAGACGGCATTGTGGAAGCGTATCGGACTGGCCGGGGTCGTATTTATTTACGGGCTCGTCATCATTTTGAAGAAGATGACAAAAACGGCAAGGTCAGCATTATTTTCACCGAAATTCCTTACATGGTGAACAAGGCGCGGTTGATTGAGAAAATTGCCGAGCTGGTCAAGGACAAAAAGATTGAAGGCATTACCGAATTGCGCGATGAGTCCGATAAGGACGGCATGCGCATTGTCGTGGAGTTGCGCCGCAACGAAATGCCAGAAGTTGTGTTGAATAATCTGTTTGCGCAGACTCAATTGCAGGGTGTGTTTGGTATCAATACCGTCGCTTTGGTCGACGGTCAGCCGCGCACGCTGAATCTCAAAGAGCTGCTTGAGGCGTTTGTTAAGCACCGTCGTGAAGTCGTCACGCGTCGCACCATCTTCGAATTACGCAAAGCGCGCGAGCGTGGTCATATTCTGGAAGGTTTGGCATTGGCACTGGCCAATATCGACCCGGTGATTGAATTGATCAAGGCGTCTCCCAATGCGGCGGATGCGCGTGAAAAACTGATGGCCGCCGCCTGGATGCCGGGCGATGTGCTGGATATGCTGGAGCAAGCGGGTGAACACGCGTGTCGCCCGGATGACTTGCCGGAGCAATATGGTTTCCGAGATGGGCAGTACTACCTTTCTCCGGTTCAGGCGCAGGCGATTCTGGATTTGCGTTTGCAGAAATTGACCGGGCTTGAGCACGACAAACTGATCGAAGAATATCAGCAGAAACTGGCCGAAATAGCCGAGTATCTGGAAATTCTGGGCAGCCCTGAGCGTTTGATGCAATTGATTCGTGAAGAACTGGAAGCGATTCGTGCCGAATACGGTGATGAGCGCCGCAGCGAAATTCTGGCGGTCAAACGTGATTTGAGCATGGCGGATCTGATTCCAGAAGAAGATCTGGTGCTGACGTTGTCTCATGGCGGTTACGCCAAAACCCAGTCGGTGGATGTGTACCAGGCTCAGAAACGCGGTGGTAAAGGCAAGTCGGCGACGTCCGTGAAAGATGAGGACTTTGTTGAGCATCTGCTGGTCGCCAACAGTCACGATACCGTGCTGTGTTTCACCGATGCGGGCAAGGTGTTCTGGCTGACGGTGTACGATATTCCTCAAGCGGGCCGTAACGCAAAAGGTCGCCCGATTGTGAATGTTTTGAACTTGTCGGATGACGAACGTGTGACGGCTATTTTGCCCGTCGATGAATACAGCGCTGACCGATATGTCTTTATGGCGACGGCGCGTGGCACGGTGAAGAAAACCTCTCTGGATCAGTTTTCTCGTCCGCGCAGCAGTGGCTTGATTGCGTGTGAACTGGATGATGGTGATCATCTGGTGGGCGTGGCCATTACCGACGGTCAGCAAGATATCATGCTGGTGACAGACGCTGGCAAGGCTGTGCGTTTCTACGAAGGTCAGGATGCGGAAGGCAAGGGCGGTGTTCGTCCAATGGGCCGAACCGCACGCGGTGTTCGTGGTGTGACGCTGGGTGAAGGCCAGCGAGTGATGTCGCTGATCATTCCTCAGGAAGGCGGTCAGTTGCTGACGGCTTCCGAGCGTGGCTTCGGCAAGCGCACCGACGTGTCGGAATTCCCGACCAAGGGACGAGGCACCCAGGGTGTGATCGCACTGGTTACCAATGACCGTAATGGCCGCCTGATTGGCGCAGTGCAGGTGTTTGACGGCGATGAAGTGATGTTGATCAGTGATCAGGGTACGTTGGTTCGTACGCGTGCTGATGAGGTGTCCAGTCTTGGTCGAAATACCCAGGGCGTCACGCTGATCAAGGTCGCGGATAAAGAAAAGCTGGTTGGTCTTGAAAGCATTTGTGAGCCATCGTCCGATGTGGACGATGATGAAGCGGGAGCGACAGTTCCTGACGCTGCAGATGCCTGATTGGCCTTCTGACTAACTATTGACAGTAATGAGTAATCGAATGTACCGAGCGTATAATTTCTGCGCAGGGCCTGCCGCTCTGCCGACGGAGGTGTTGGAAAAGGCCAGTGCCGAAATGGCTGACTGGCAGGGCAAAGGCCTTTCCATTATGGAAATGAGCCACCGCAGCAAGGAAGTTGTGGCGGTTGCAGAACAAGCAGAAGCGGACTTGCGTGAGTTGATGTCAATTCCTGACAACTATCGCGTTCTGTTCATGCAAGGTGGTGCCAGCCTGCAGTTCTCGGCATTGCCTCTGAATCTTGCGAATGGCTCTGGTCGTGTGGATCAGATTGTGACCGGCCAATGGTCTAAAAAGGCGTTGGCAGAGGGCAAACGCTTTGCGGATGTTCATGTCGCCGCCACAACCGCCGCCGAAAATTTCTCCCGTGCGCCCTCTCAAGCTGAGTTGAATCTTTCGGCTGATGCGGATTATGTGCATTACTGTCCGAATGAAACCATTGGCGGCGTTGCATTCGATTACATTCCTGAAACCGGTAATGTACCGCTGGTGGCGGATTTGTCGTCGGCTATTTTGTCGGAACCTCTGGATGTCAGCCGCTTTGGTGTGATCTACGCCGGAGCGCAGAAAAACATCGGCCCGGCCGGGCTGTGTGTGGTGATTATTCGGGATGATCTGATTGGCAAGGTGCGCGACAGTGCACCGACCATGCTGGACTACAAGGTCATGGCGGATAACGCTTCCATGTACAACACGCCGCCAACGTATAGCTGGTATTTGGCCGGTCTGGTCTTCCAGTGGCTGAAAGCGCAGGGCGGTGTAGCAGCCATGGCGGAGGTGAATCAGCGCAAGGCCAAACGCTTGTACGATTTTATCGACGGCAATGCGTTTTATGCCAATCCGGTTGCGATCAATAATCGTTCGATCATGAACGTTCCTTTTACGCTGGCGGACAGTGCGCTGGACAAGACGTTTCTGGCGGAAAGTGAAGCCGCAGGTCTGTTGAATCTGGCGGGTCATCGAAGTGTTGGTGGTATGCGTGCCAGTATTTATAACGCTGTGCCGGAAGAAGGTGTCATCGCATTGACAGAATTTATGGCGGATTTTGCACGTCGCTATGGTTAATGCGATGAGTGATGACGTTTGAAATACTAACGAATGGCTGGCTCCCCGGAGTCAGCGATGATTGCTGCAGGAACGGATATGAGTGAAGCTCAAGAGCTGGAACAGCTAAGACAATCTATTGACGCAATTGACCAGCAGATTCACGAGCTAATCAATCAGCGTGCTCAGTGTGCCCAGAGCGTGGCTGAAGTGAAGCAGAAATATGCAGCTCCTGGTGAATCTGTTGTGTTCTATCGTCCAGAGCGAGAAGCTCAGGTGCTGCGCAAGGTCATGGCGCGAAATCAGGGGCCGCTCAGCGACGAAAGTGTTGCGCGCCTGTTCCGCGAAATCATGTCTCAATGTCTGGCGTTGGAAGAGCCGGTCAAGGTGGCTTATCTTGGCCCTGAAGGCACATTTACTCAGCAAGCGGCAATCAAGCACTTTGGCCATGCTGTCGTGTGTCAAAGCCAGATGTCCATCGCAGATGTGTTCCGTGACGTGGAAAGTGGTTGCGTTCAGTACGGTGTGGTGCCAGTTGAAAATTCCACAGAAGGTGTGGTGACGCACACGCTGGATGGCTTTTTCGAGTCGAATCTTCATATTTGTGGCGAAGTCACGCTGCGGATTCATCATCACTTTATGGCGCGCGGCGACGCACCGATTACGCGTATTTTTTCTCATGCGCAGTCACTGGGGCAGTGTCGTCTGTGGCTGGATCAGCATTATCCGGGGGTTGAGCGTGTTGCGGTCAGCTCCAATGCGGAAGCGGCTCGCCTGGCCAGTGAAACACCGGGAACGGCAGCCATTGCGGGCGAGGTGGCGGCTGAGTTGTATCAACTGGAAATACGTCATGCCAAGATTGAAGATCGGCCTGATAACACGACGCGCTTCCTGATTGTTGGGCAGCAAGAGACATTGCCCAGTGGCGACGATAAAACATCCGTGATGGTGTCGAGTCGTAATCAGCCAGGAGCCTTGTATCTGTTGCTGGAGCCGTTTCGGCAGTCTGGCATCAGTCTGACGCGCATTGAAACGCGTCCTTCCCGGTCAGGTACCTGGAATTACGTCTTCTTTATTGATTTTGAAGGGCATCGGGACGACGCAGACATTGCCCCGTTGCTGGAGCAGTTGCAGGGGTTGGCCGCAGATTTCAAGTGGCTGGGTTCCTATCCTCAGGCGGCGTTGTAACGCACACCGGGTGGTGCGGGGCGGTATTGGGTTGTTACACCATCGGCCGCTTTGTATCAGGACATCATTGTTTTCAGGGTAATCAGAATGTTTGAATCTATTGCAGTGGAAGGCGTCAAGGGATTGCAGCCCTATCGTCCGGGAAAACCGATTGATGCCGTGGCTCGTGAGCTGGGGTTGAACGAAGCCGATATTGTCAAGCTGGCATCGAATGAGAACCCGTTAGGGCCTGGTGATGCTGTGCGTCAGGCACTGGTGGGATGTGTCGACGAGCTGTCCCGTTATCCAGATGGCGGCGGTTATGCTTTGAAAGAAACGCTGGCGCGACACTTGTCGGTAGATGCCGATCAGGTCACGCTGGGTAATGGCTCCAGTGACATTCTGGATTTTATTATCCGGGTGCTGGTAGATAAGGGCGATGAAGTCGTTGTATCCCAGCATGCCTTTGCCATTTACGGTCTGCTGACCACCATTGCAGGCGGCAAGGTGGTTGAGGTGCCTGCGCGTGATTTCGGTCATGATCTGGATGCCATGGCGGCAGCGATCACAGACAAAACCCGCATTGTGTTTGTTACCAATCCCAACAATCCAACCGGAACCTGGAATACTCGCACAGAGCTGGAAGCGTTCTTGGCTCGTGTGCCTGAGTCCGTGGTGGTGTTGCTGGATGAAGCCTATTTTGAGTACGTCGAAGAGGCGGAGTACCCGGATGGCATTGAGTTGCTGTCTCGTTTCCCGAACCTGGTGGTGACGCGTACTTTCTCCAAGGTGTATGGCTTGGCTGCTTTGCGTATTGGTTACGGTGTTTCCAGCCTGGAGTTGGCCGATTTGATGAATCGTGTACGTCCGCCATTCAACACCAATGCGTTGGCTCAGGCGGCGGCGATTGCTGCACTGAATGACAAGCAGTATCTGGCTGATAGCGTTGCCATGAACAAGCAAGGCATGGCTCAGCTGGAAGCGGGATTCCATCAGCAGAATCTGGACTTTATTCCATCGGTTGGCAACTTCATTGCTTTTAAGGTGCCAGCAGAAGCCGATGCTATGCAGGTGTATCAGGACTTGTTGCAGCACGGTGTGATTGTACGCCCGGTGGCCAATTATGCCATGCCAGAATATCTGCGTGTTTCGATTGGTACTGGTAGCGAAAATGCAGCGTTTTTGACAGCGCTGGAACAGGTGTTGGCTTGACTGCTGCTGCACCTTTGATGCTGGGGCGTGTTGCCATTATTGGTTTGGGCCTGATTGGTTGTTCCTGGGTGAAAGGGCTGAGGCAAGCGGGTGCTCTGGATTCCGTGGTGGGGTACGACCGCAATCTGGATTCCATGCAGTTGGCCCGATCTGAAGGCTTGATCGATGGCTATGCCGATACCCCTGCTCTGGCGGTGGAAAATGCCGATTTTGTTATTATTTCGGTGCCCATTTTGGCCATTCGTGGTGTGCTGGAGGCGATAAAGCCTGCACTGCCAGCTCATGCTGTCGTAACGGATGTCGGCTCGGTGAAGGGTTCGGTAGACCGGGATGTGGCGGCCACACTGGGCGAGGAGTTTCCCCGGTTTGTGTTGGGTCATCCTATTGCCGGTTCTGAAAAAAGTGGGGTAGCTGCTGCGGACGTGACCTTGTATCAGGATCACAAGGTAATTTTGACGCCAAGGCCCTTTACGGATGCCGATGCACTGGAGCGTGTGGCTCGTGCATGGGAATGCGTAGGCGCTGTGATTGAGTGCATGGACGTTGAGCACCATGACGAAGTGCTCGCGGCAACCAGTCATCTGCCTCATTTGTTGGCGTATTCTCTGGTCGATACCTTGGCCTATAGCCATGAAAACAAAGAAATTTTCAATTACGCTGCTGGTGGTTTTCGCGATTTTACCCGCATTGCTGCCAGTAGCCCGGTGATGTGGCGAGATATTTTCTCAGCCAATAAAGATCAGTTGCTGGCGACTCTGGATTTGTTCTCCAGAGATCTGGGGTATCTCCGTGCTGCGATCGCGGAAGGCGATACCACTCAGGTGGTCGGTGTACTCACCCGAGCCAAGGCGGCTCGGGATCATTTTTCCAAAATTCTATCTCGACGGGCATTTGTTGAAGTTATGAAAACCAGCTCCCTGACGTATGTGGCCAAACCTGGCTCGTGTCTGAACGGTACGATTCGTGTGCCGGGCGACAAATCCATTTCTCATCGCTCTATTATGTTGGGTTCGCTTGCAAATGGTGTGACCCAGGTGAGCGGCTTTCTGGAGGGCGAGGACAGTTTGGCCACCCTGCAGGCATTTCGTGATATGGGCGTGGTGATCGAAGGGCCGCATCGTGGTCGAGTAACGATTCATGGCGTTGGCCTTCATGGCTTGCAAGCGCCGCCGAATGCCTTGTATCTGGGTAATTCTGGCACCTCGATTCGCCTGTTGTCCGGTTTGTTGGCGGGTCAGCGATTCGATGTGGAAATGACCGGAGATGAATCCTTGAGCAAGCGTCCGATGGGGCGTGTGGCTGATCCATTGAAGTTGATGGGTGCTGAAGTGGAAACTGCAGAAGGCGGTCGTCCACCTCTGAAAATCAAGGGTGCTGCCAGTTTGGCGGGCATTCATTATGACCTGCCCATGGCCAGTGCTCAGGTGAAAAGCTGTGTATTGCTTGCCGGTTTGTACGCTGAAGGGGAAACCTCAGTGACAGAACCTGCGCCAACCCGTGACCACACCGAGCGCATGTTGAAAGGCTTCGGTTATGACGTCACGGTCGAGGGCAATCGGGTTTCCTTGCGTTCTGGCGGTGAACTGACGGCCACTGAGATCGATGTGCCATCGGATATTTCATCGGCTGCGTTCTTTATGGTGGCGGCCAGTATTGCTCCGGGTTCTGATGTGACGCTGGAACATGTTGGTATTAATCCGACCCGTGTGGGTGTGATCAATATTCTGCGGGAAATGGGCGGCAGTATTGAGCTGTTGAATGAGCGCGAAGTGGGTGGTGAACCCGTTGCTGATATTCGTGTGCGCAGCGCCCGGTTAAAAGGCATTCACATTCCTGAAGATCAGGTGCCGCTGGCGATTGATGAGTTTCCTGCGTTGTTTGTGGCCGCTGCTTGTGCAGAAGGCGAGACCGTTCTGACGGGTGCGGAAGAGCTGCGTGTTAAGGAAAGTGACCGCATTCAGGCCATGGTTGATGGGTTGGTGATTCTGGGTGTGGATGCTCGTGGAACACAAGACGGTGCTGTTATTCAGGGCTTTGGTGCTGGTGGTGCGTTTGGTGGTGGTGAGGTTGAAAGTCACGATGATCATCGCATTGCGATGAGTTTCGCGATGGCGTCACTGAGAGCATCTGAAGTCATTCGCATTAATGAATGCGCCAATGTAGCGACGTCTTTCCCAGGGTTTGTTGAATTGGCGCATTCATTAATGCGAATGACTTCGGATG
>Ga0193955_1001673_pt1 | contig 10158 bp, 10 predicted proteins | sample BB_6_MG_FD_140343 | JGI IMG/M metagenome (GOLD analysis project Ga0193955, IMG submission 140343) | Microbial mat bacterial communities from the Broadkill River, Lewes, Delaware, United States - BB_6_MG | ecosystem: Environmental > Aquatic > Freshwater > River > Microbial mats | place: USA... | reverse complement strand
TTCTTGTTGGAGATCCTGACAGAGTTGATATTATTAGTAAGTTTCTTGATTCTATTGAAGTTCAAAAATGTAATCGTGAGTTTAAGACTATAACTGGTTCTATTAACTCAAAAAGGATTAGTATTGTTTCAACAGGTATTGGCACTGACAATATTGATATCGTTGTTAACGAACTTGATGCTTTAGCTAATATAGACTTTAGTACCCGTTTACCCAAGGATAAAATTAAGAGCCTTAATCTCATTAGAATTGGTACATCTGGTTCTATTCAGAAAGATATTCCTGTTGATAGTTTTGTTTTAACAACTAAGTCTATTGGTTTTGATGGGATGCTTAATTTCTATGCTCAAAGGGATTCTGTTTCTGATATTAATTTTGAGAAGACTTTTATGGAGAAGACTTCATGGAATAAGCAGTTGGCTCATCCATATATTGTGAGTGCGTCTGAAAAACTTATTAGTCTTTTTAATGATGAAAGCACAGTTAAGGGTGTCACAATTTCTGCCAATGGTTTTTATGGTCCACAGGGTAGAGTTCTTCGTCTTCCCCTTCAAGATGCTAATCTTAATAAAAAGATTGAAGATTTTAGATATAAGGGCTTAAAGATTACCAATTACGAAATGGAAAGTTCTGCAATTGCCGGACTATCTGCACTTATGGGACATAATGCCATTACGATTTGCGCTATCATTGCTAACAGAGTAACAGGGGATGCTAGTCCTGACTATCGTAAAACTATGGATTCTCTGATTAAATACACACTAAATAAAATAAGTAATTTATAATTTAAAACATCTTAAAATGAAAAAAGGACAACCAATAATTATAGTTGCAGCTGTTGTTGCTGTTATAATTTTATTCTCTGGAATGGGAATGTTTTATACTATTAAACCAGGAGAAAGAGCTGTTATATTCCGTAAATTCACAACTGGTCTTGATAAAGAACATGTATTACAACCAGGTTTTCAGGTTATAGCACCATGGAATTCTCTGTATCTTTACGATGTAAAAGAGCAAAAAAGCGAAGAGACAATGGATGTTCTTGATAAGAATGGTCTTTCTGTTAATATCGATGTTTCTGTACGTTTCAATCCTGTTTATGATAAGATTGGATATTTACATGAAGTTTTTGGAAAGAATTACGTAAACCAATTAGTGGTTCCAGAGGTTCGTTCATCTGTTCGTCAAGTAGCTGGTAGATTTACAGCTGAGGAAATATATTCTACAAAGAGACAAGAAGTTGAGACTGCTATTATTACTGAAACTTCAAAAAGTTTAAAGAATAATAATATCGATATGAGAGCTTTATTAATTCGTTCTATTAATCTACCTGCTAAGATCAAACAAGCTATTGAAAATAAACTTAAGCAAGAACAGGAAGCTTTAGCATATCGATTTAAACTTGAAAGAGAAAAGAGTGAAGCTGAAAGAAAGAGAATTGCTGCTGAAGGTGAAGCTAAAGCTAATAAGATCATCAATAGCTCTTTAACTCCTGCGTTATTAAAAATGCGTGGTATTGAAGCTACTATTGAATTGTCAAAATCGCCTAATTCTAAAGTTGTAGTTGTTGGTGGAGGTAAGAATGGTTTACCATTAATTTTGGGTAATAATTAATCATATTTGATTATATTTGTGCGTCAAATTTAAAACTAAAAATAATGTTACAACGAATTCAATCTTTATACTTAATTATAGTAGTAATTGCATTATCATTAATGTTCTTATTTCCAGTTGCCAATATAACTATGTCAACAGGTGAAATTTACGATTTCTTCATTTATGGAATATCTTCTAATGGAAATAGTGCAAAAGCGTTATCTATTAACTGGACAAGCGTCGCTATGATTTCTATTTTGTTATTAAACGCGTTAGTAACAATATTTATGTATAGAAGAAGATTAGTTCAGGTAAGATTAACTATTGTAAATATCTTCATGATGCTTGGTTCTATCTTCTTGTTATGGTATAACATTAGTAAGCAAGCAGAAGTTGCAGGTGCTGATATTCGTTATCTGATACCTATGATTATTCCTATACTATGCATCGTTCTTTCATACCTAGCAATTAGAGCTATTGGTAAAGATGAAGCTCTTATAAGAAGCATGGATAGAATACGTTAATACTATATTATTACGATTCTTAACAAAAATATAAAGTTTATAAAAAATCCGATTCACGTCGGATTTTTTTTTATATTTACGCGACGTGTAAAAACGTATTGGGGTAAATAATATTAAACGAACATAAATACAATAAAATGAAAAAATTATCACTAGTACTGTTTATCACTGCAATTTTAGTTGCAGGTAAGGTAAATGCATGTACAAACTTTATTTTTACAAAATCAGCAACCAAAGATGGTTCTGTTATGGTAACATATGCAGCTGATTCTCATATGTTATTCGGGGAATTATATCACTGGCCAGCTCAAGATTGGGCAGCAGGTAGTATGTTAAAGGTATACGAATGGGATACTGGCAAATATTTGGGAGAAATTCCTCAAGTTGCTCATACTTATTCTGTAATTGGTAATATGAACGAACACCAATTAGCTATTGGAGAATCTACTTATGGTGGCAGAAAGGTATTAGGAAAAGCTAATGGTATTATGGATTATGGTAGCCTTATCTATATTGCACTTCAAAGAGCTAAAAATGCTCGTGAAGCTATCAAGGTTATCGTTGATCTTGCTAATACATATGGATATGCTAGTTCTGGAGAATCTTTTTCAATCTGCGATCCAAATGAAGCTTGGGTTATGGAACTTATTGGTAAAGGTGAAGGTGAAAAAGGTATTGTATGGGTAGCACGTCAGATTCCTGAAGGATATGTATCTGGACACGCTAACCAAGCTAGAATCACTCAATTTCCTCTTAAAGGGAAAACATCTATCTCTTCAGAGAACTTAGATAAAATCTTTGACAAAGATGTTACTACTGTTTACTCTAAAGATGTAATCTCTTTCGCAAAAGAAAAAGGATTCTTCCCTAAGGATGGCAAGAACAAAGATTTCTCTTTCTCTGATTCATATGCTCCTGTTGATTTTGGTGCTGCACGATTTTGCGAAGCTAGAGTTTGGGCTTTCTTCAACCAAGTAAAAGGTGGAATGGATAAATATTGGGATTATGCTAAAGGTAAGGTTAAGCATGATAAAAAAGGTTATGCTACAAACCGCATGCCTCTTTGGATTAAACCAGATAATAAAATTGACGTTCTTCAAGTTATGGATTTCATGAGAGATCACTTGGAAGGAACTGAACTTGATATGAGAAAAGATGCAGGTGCTGGTCCATTCGGTTGTCCTTACAGATACAGACCACTTACTTGGAAAGTTGACGGAAAACAATATTGTAATGAAAGAACAGTAGCTACTCAACAAACAGGCTTCTCTTTTGTTGCTCAGTGTAGAAACTGGCTACCAAACGAAATTGGTGGTATTATTTGGTTTAGTGTTGATGACGCTGCTACATCGGTATATTTCCCTATGTATACTTCATCTACAAAAACACCTAAGTCTTTTAAAGCTTACGAGAAAAACGATATGATGAGTTTCTCTGGAAGACATGCTTTCTGGGTTTTCTCACAAGTTACTAACTTTGCTTACACTCGTTATAACCTAATTGAGCCAGAAATCAGAGTTAAACAAAAAGAACTAGAAACTAAATATCTTGCTTATACAAAAATGACTGATGCTGCTGCGTTAGCGATGTTAAAAGAAGATAGAGCAATGACTATTGATTATATAACTGATTTTTCTTGTAATACAGGTAATAACCTAACAAAAGAGTGGAGAGGTATGTATAAGTATTTATTCGCTAAATACATGGATGGAAACGTTAAGACTTTCAATCCAAACCAAATGAACCCTGATATGGTACAACCTGGATATTCAGAAAAGTTCTTAAGAACTGTTGTAAAAGATCATGGTAAATTACTTGAAATGCCAAAAGGTGCTCATTAATAATTCACTAGATAATTTTTGAATTAAGAAAATTATATTATTTTTGTGCCCAAATTGCCGTACGTAATCTATGTCGTAATAAGATAAGCGATACATTGCGTTCGTGAAACATATTAAAGCAAAAGAAAATGGATTTAATTAAAATTGCAGAAGAAGCTTGCAAATTAGAAGGACTTCACGAAGTTCCTGAGTTTGGTGCTGGTGATACTGTTTCTGTATCTTACAGAATTAAAGAAGGTAACAAAGAAAGAATTCAGTTATACCGTGGTGTTGTTCTACAGGTAAAAGGTACTGGAACTACTAAAACTTTCACTGTTAGAAAAATCTCTGGTAACGTAGGTGTTGAAAGAATCTTTCCATTAGATTCTCCACTTATCGAGAAGATTGAAGTTAACAAAAGAGGTAAAGTTAGAAGATCAAGAATCTTTTATTTACGTGAACTTACTGGTAAGAAAGCTAGAATCAAAGAAAGAAGATTCTAGTCAAATCCAAAAGATATTAAAAGCTCCCAATATTGGGGGCTTTTTTTATATATATACTTTTATGAAAATTTATATCTTTATGAAATTAAATAGATAGAACATTTTATTCAACAAAACAACAACTATATAATGAATAAAGATATAATCAAAACAGTAAAGGCAAAAGCTAATGAGTGGCTGAGCGATGCATATGATACTCAAACCCAGAATGAAGTAAAAGCCTTACTAGAAAACAAAGACAATTCTGAACTTATTGAATCATTCTATAAAGATCTCGAATTTGGAACGGGAGGCCTAAGAGGTATTATGGGTGCAGGTAGTAATAGAATGAATATCTACACTGTTGGTGCTGCAACTCAAGGTCTGGCAAACTATATCAATACTCAATTCCCAGATATAGCAAATAAATCGGTATGTATTGGCCATGATTGCCGTAACAATTCAAGATTATATGCAGAGACTGTTGCAGATATATTCTCAGCAAATGGCATAAAAGCCTATCTTTTTGAAGATTTACGTCCAACTCCTGAAATGTCTTTTTGTATTAGAGAGCTAGGATGTCAGTCAGGTGTTATTATTACAGCTTCTCATAATCCTAAAGAATACAACGGATATAAAGCATATTGGGAAGATGGTGGTCAACTTGTTCCTCCACATGACAGTAATGTTATTAACGAGGTGGCTAAAGTTAAAGCTAGTGACATTAGATTCACTCCAAATAAAGATTTAATTGAGATTCTCTCAACTGATTTCGATAAGAAATACCTTGATAAAGTTAAGACAATCTCATTATCTCCTAAGTCTATTGGTAATCAGAAAGACCTAAAGATTGTCTTCACTCCTATTCACGGTACTACTGTAAAACTAGTTCCTGATTCTTTAAGAAATTGGGGGTTTACAAATATTTTCAATGTTCCTGAACAAGATGTTCTTGATGGAAATTTCCCAACTGTATGGTCGGCTAATCCTGAGGAACCTGCAGCTCTAGAAATGGCTATAAACAAAGCAAAAGAAGTAGATGCAGAACTTGTTATGGCATGCGACCCTGATGGGGATAGAATTGGTATTTCTGTTAAAAACGACAAAGGAGAATGGACTCTCATTAATGGTAACCAGACTGCTTTATTATTTACTTGGTATATTATTCATCAGAGAAAAGCACAGGATAAACTTATTGGTGGTGAATATATGATTAAAACCATTGTTACCACTGAGCTTATTAAAGAGTTGTGTGATGTTAATAATATTGATTGTTATGATGTTTACACCGGATTTAAGTGGATTGCTGCAAAAATTGCAGAACTAGATGCTGATAAGTATATTGGGGGCGGTGAGGAATCTTTTGGATACATGCCGGCAGCTTTTACTAGAGATAAAGATGCCGTTGCTTCTTGCTCTTTAATGGCAGAAATTGCGGCATGGGCCAAAGACAATGGTAAGACTCTTTTCGATTTACTTAGAGATATTTATGTACAACATGGCTATTCAAAAGAGAAAATGGTTTATGTTGTAAGAAAAGGAATGAGCGGAGCTGAAGAGATAAATAATATGATGAAAGATCTTAGAAATAATTCTCCTCTAACAATAGGTGGAGCAAAAGTTTCAATAATAAAAGATTATTTATCTCTAGATGCAAAAGACTGCATAAATGGAACTTCTGAAAAATTAAAGTTCGATACAACATCTAATGTCCTACAATTCTTTTTAGAAGACGGTACTAAGATTTCTGTTCGTCCTTCTGGAACTGAACCTAAAATTAAGTTCTATTTTGAAATAAAGGATAAAATGAATTGCGCTGATGATTATCACAAGTTAGAGGCAAATAGTGATAAAAAAATCGATGCGATTATGCAGGAATTAGGACTTGCATAAATTATTTATTTATGAATTATGAATTAACGCTTATTATACTGCAATAATTCATAATTCATAAATTTATTATTCTTCTATAAAAAATTCATTATTAAAATTTACAAGATATAGTTTTTCTGTTGCACGCGTAAATGCGGTGTACAACCATCTCATATATTCTATATCCGGAATTTCTGTCGGTATCCAGCCCTGATCTACAAATACTGAGCACCACTGCCCTCCTTGTGCTTTATGACATGTGACTGCATATGCAAACTTAATTTGTAATGCATTGAAATATTCATTCTCTCGGATTTTCTCAAATCTCTTTTTCTTGTTTCTTATATCCAGATAATCCTTTTCTATTTCACGATACAACTTTACACTATCATTATAAGATAATGATGGACTCTCACTGGTCAAAGTATCTAACAAAACAACTACATCCAATTCTTCGTTATAATCTATGAATTCAACGGTAAGCTTAGCGAAACGAAATCCATATAATTCAACAATACCACGGATTCTTCTTACACAAACAGTATCTCCGTTAGCTATAAAATCCATATTTTCAGTTTCAGCCGACCAATAGTAGTTATTCTTAACTATCATCAACATATCACCAACAGAAAGTTCTTCCTCTCTATATAGAATAGAATTTCGAATTCCCATATTGAATTTATTTGCTCTACTATTTGAACGACATACAATTATTGTCTCGTCCTCGCCATAATTACTATATGATGTAGATATTTCGTCAATTAAATCAGCTCCGGAAATACGAACAATATCAGTATATGAATTAAGTTCAAACTTTGGAAAACAGTCTACTCCATTAGCCATAACCAACCTTAGAAGTGTTGCATTATATAAAATTCCGGAATCTGCAGATTGTCTTACTACTTCTTTTAAATTTGACTCATATACTTCTTTATAATAAGCTGCCTCAATCTCCTGTTTATTAAGTGCGGGACTAATTTCTAAACCTACTGGAGGTAATTGTGCTATATCACCAACAAGTATTAGTTTACAGTTATTACTGTTATATACATACGACATCAGGTCGTCAAGAAGAGAACCTGAACCAAAAATAGTTCCGTCGCGAGAACCATTTCCTATCATTGAAGCTTCATCAACTATAAAAATTGTATCAGAGAACTTATTATAATCGATAGAAAAGACTCCAAAACCGTCAGTAGTAGATTTTTGGCGATAAATAACTTTATGAATCGTAAATGCTTTCTGAGATGAATATTTTGAAATCACTTTAGCTGCTCTACCAGTTGGAGCCAAAAGTTGTGTTTTTATTTCATGCTTTTTCAATGCATTAACGAGTGCACTGATTACTGTCGTTTTTCCAGTACCAGCATAGCCTTTAAGAATAAATACACTATCATCACTTCCTTCAAATATAAACTCCGAAAGATTATTAATTAACTCCTTTTGGTCGGAGGTTGGCCTAAAGTTTAAAGCCTCAAAAATTGAATTAGATAAATAATCCTTTAACATTTCTTAAAATTCTATGCCCGAAAAAAAGCAATTATTATTCTTTTTTTATAAATTTGCTCCAAACTTAATTGAAAACAATAGTGATTATCAACAAAATTAGTTATAATTACTGATTATTGGGAAAATATTTAAAGATTGAAAAACTTATACCTATGAAAAAGACATTAATTCAAGTTGGCCTTTGGATTCTTATTGCACTATTTGCATACTTATGCGTAATGAGTATCATGAGACCAATCGAATTCCGAAAAGTAAAGAAACAACGTTACGAAAAGGTAATTCAAAAATTGAAAGACATCAGAACAGCTCAGAATGCTTACAAAGATGAATTTAATACTTACATTGCTTCATTCGATACTCTTATTGACTTCATCAAGAACGACTCTATTAAGTATTTAAGAGCTATTGGTTCATTAACTGACGATCAGTTAGAAGCAGGAATGACAGAAGCACAAGCTGTTAAAAGAGGTTTAATCATTCGTGATACTATTAAAGTATCTGCACTTGATACACTATTTGGAAAAAATTATCCAATAGATGAATTAAGATATGTTCCTTTTACTAAGAATAATAAAGAATTTAAAATGGCTAAGGGTGTTGTAAAAACAATGTCTGGTGTTAAAATTCAAGTATTTGAAGCAAAAGTTTCTACTACAGATATCTTTTATGGTGTTTATGACAATTACCGTGAAGAGATTTTAGAATTCAATGGTGAAAGAATTAGAATCAATAAATACCCAGGCCTTGCTGTTGGTAGCATTACTGAAGCTACAAACAACGCAGGAAACTGGGAGTAAAAATATAGGATGCAAGATATAAGTGTATTAAATAATGAAATAGACTTTAATTGTACTGAAAATTTTAGATTATCCATTCAGCTTTGTCTGAATGGATTTTCTTTTGGTATAAAAGATGATGCAAATAAAGAGTTTGTATTACTGAAACACTGTCCTTTTATCAATAATAGATCTGAATATCTAATTGATAACATTAAACATACTCTAGAGCAAGAACCTATACTAAAAAGGAATTTCAAGCAAACACAGATCATATATCAATCTGAGAAAAAAACTGTAATACCTGAGCAATTCTACTCTAACAACTCAGTTAGCGACCTTTATAGTACAAGTAATAAAATTGAGAGTAATGAATTTCTTTGTATAAATAAAGAACCTTATTCAGGTAGTATAATAATCTTTTCCATTGCTAGTGACTTGCACCAATTTTTAACAAAGACATTCAAAAATTGCAGAATAGTATCATCTATAATTCCATTGATTCACTACACCGCAATAAAGGAAGGAAATACAAAAACAAGAATACTAATAGATAACTCACCCAAAAGTTTCTTTGATATAATTATATATGAAGAGGAGAAGTTACTACTAGCAAATACTCAGCATTACGTTAAGGATATAGATATCGCATACTACATTCTCAATACAATACACACTCTTAATATAGACATACATAACTGTGAACTAATTTTTACAGGAGAATACAAAGAAGATTCTGAAGCATTATCTATTCTAAGAAAACAAATCAGACACACTGGAATTTTATCTATTATTAATAATAGAAAAGAATTTAAAAACACAATAATTAATAACATTTTTGCAAACATATTAAATACAGACGAGTGCGAATTATTAGTGGAACACATAAAGGAAGAAGAATAACTCCTGATAAGAAATTTAAAGCAAGACCAACTACTGATTTTGCTAAAGAAAATTTATTCAATGTTATTAACAATTGGTATGACATTGATGATTTAGATGTATTAGATCTATTTTCTGGAACAGGGGGAATAAGCTATGAATTTGCATCACGAGAAGCAAAATCAGTAATTTCTATTGAAAAAGACTTCAATCATCAAGCATTCATTAAAAGAACAATTTCAGATTTAGGCTTTAAAAATGTAAAATCAATAAAAGCTGATGTATTTAAATACTTAAAATCATGCAAAATAAAATTTGATCTGATTTTTGCTGATCCACCGTTTGCTTTAAAAGAAATTGACACTATTCCCGATGCAGTTTTCGAACAAGATTTACTGCAAGACAATGGTATTCTGATAGTTGAACATTCAAAAGATACTAATTTCTCTGCACACCCTATGTTTACTGAGCAGAGAGTATATGGAAGCGTTAACTTTAGTATCTTCAGTAAAAAATAAAAAAAGTGCTTTTTTTGCACTTTTTTTTAGTCAAACTATTGCAGAAACAAAAACTTCACTTATCTTTGCAACGTCTTTAGAAACAAGGAGTGCTCAGAGGAGCAAACAACACACTTGGTCTGGTAGTTCAGTTGGTTAGAATACATGCCTGTCACGCATGGGGTCGCGAGTTCGAGTCT
>Ga0193955_1001671_pt1 | contig 10163 bp, 10 predicted proteins | sample BB_6_MG_FD_140343 | JGI IMG/M metagenome (GOLD analysis project Ga0193955, IMG submission 140343) | Microbial mat bacterial communities from the Broadkill River, Lewes, Delaware, United States - BB_6_MG | ecosystem: Environmental > Aquatic > Freshwater > River > Microbial mats | place: USA... | reverse complement strand
TTCCAGGTAACTTAGCTAAAAATTCTAAATCAGCGATATCATTATTTCGTGTAAAGGTAAGAAGTTTACCTGATGTTGTTGCACATCCAACATAAAGTAAATCACCTTCTTTTTTAATATAATCAAACTCTTCACCCAAAATTGCAAATTTTGGATGATTTGGAGATATTAATACATTATTAGCACGACCTAATATTTGATAATCTTGATAGTCACCTATTTTATTTATTACTAAAACATCTGCTTTAGGTCCAATTTTAATAGATGAATATCTAGAAAAGTCTAACTCTTTGAAATAATTTTCCATTATTTTTTATTTTTCTCTTAATTCTTTATATTCATTAGGAATTAAAAAATCTTCTGATTTTACTAAGTTTTCATAAAAACCATTTTTATATCCTAATTCAAATAACTTATCTAAAGCTTTGTATTGAATAGGACTAAGTTCAACTGAATTATCATTTGCATAAAGGTCTAAGTATATATCCAAAGTGCTAGCATCAACACGAATTAAACCTTTATCAAGTAACATAGGAGCTAATACTTTTCTATTTTTATTTGCTACATCCACTGCTTTAATCAGTGTATTTTCATAATCAATCGCACTATGAAGTGGAATTGAACGTCTTATACACATTCCACCAAGGGGTAATGGTAAATCTCCGCCACTTAACTCAACCCATACATCCCATAATTCACGTTCAACTTCAAGTTCTTCACTAAAATTTAAAATTGATTCATGTATTAAAACACCAGCATCAACAGTACCATCAATAACTGCTTGTTCTATTTCTAAGAAATTCATATATGTAATTCTTGCATTTGGATATGCTATTTTAAATAAAAGACCATTTGTAGTGAACTCACCACTAAGAGCAACTTTAAAATTCTTTTTAAGTCTAGTACCTTTTTTCTTTATAAGCTTTGGTCCATAGCCTTCACCAAAAGAAACTGCTGTCTTTAGTAAAGCATAATCATCTTTAACAAAAGGATAAAGAGCAAAAGAGATAGCACAAATATCGTATTCGCTTTTTAAAGTAGCTTGGTTTAATGTTTCAATATCATCAGCAATATTAGTAAATTTAGCATCATTAGGAGTTACCCAACCAAATTTAATCGCATAATACATAAATATATCATCAGCATCCGGTGAATGTGCAACACTTATAGTTTTCAAAAGCAGTCCTTAAAATTTATTAGTGTGATTGTATCAGGTTGTGGTTTATTTTTTGGTTATAGATGAGTTTATTATTTTAATTCGAGAATACAAAAAGAAGTTTTTCTTCTTTTTGTATATTGAGATATTTTATTAAAAAGTAAAACCAAAATTAATTTTGATTCCTTTTTCTTTATCTGAAGTTAAGTAACTAAGACCTAGTTTTAAATCTTTTTTATAAGCATATTTTTCAGTTTCTGATAAAATATTTATATTCACTTTGTTGTATCCAAAACTAAATCCAAATTCATTATAACTATCATTATAAAGTTCTGTTCCAGTATATTTAGTATTAATTGCATATATATCAACAGATGTATTATCAACTATATTGTTTGTATCTAATGAATACATTAAAGCATTTCTAAATACAGTGTTAGTTATCCCTGGATCGTAAGCATAATCTCCATTATAGAATTTTAGTGTTGTATAATAACCAACCATATTACCCATACTGATTCTATGCTTATTAGGTAATTCATATGTATAACTACTTGTAACAGAAGTTCCTCCTAATTGAGCTAAAGTTGCAAGGTCAGCAGAACCTGCTATTGTATAGCTAAGTGCTGGAGTTACTATCCAACTATCATTTATTGGTAAAGAATAAGAAAAACCTAAACCAAGACTATAACTTGTAGCACCTTCAACTTCTGTGTATGAGATAGGAAGAGAAATTGAAAATTTTCTATCAATATTTTCATCAGAAACAAAAGAGTAAGAAATAGGCAAAGAATAACTTGAACTACTCTTATCATCTACTTCTAATGACTTATATGTCGGAGATATAGATATAGTATTTCCATTTTTTGTACTAGCTGATGAAACTTTTCTTTTTGTTGCAGTATCTAAGAAACCACTTGTAAAATCTGATTCAACTGACTTTGCCATAGCAGAGTTTGAATTACCTGCAATAGGATCAACAGGTGAAACTTTTCATTTTATTCCTTATTTTTATGTACTTTAATTCAATAATTGCATTTGTAATTGTAAAACATATATCATTTTGTATTAAGGTTAAAGAAGTAGAAAAGAGAGTTGAAAAGAAAGTATTAATATAAAGAATATTTTTCTTATAAACAGATTTTACTATAATTCCAAGCATTTAATCATTTATTTTTAAATGCTTAGAATATCTATCTAAAACCCTGTGCTAGTAACGTAGTATGTGATAACTTGAAGTAATGGCTCAATAGTTAATACTGAAATAATTGCAAGGAATACACAAATACCAATTACTGATTTCATTGGTGTTGATGCATTTTGCATAAACTTTTTATTTGCACCTTCAATTGGGTCTTTTAAGAACATATACGAAATAGGTCTTAAGTAGTAATAAGCAGCAATTGCTGAGTTTAATACAATAATTACAGCAAGTGCAATTTGACCTGCATTTACAGCACTTGCTACTAAATACATTTTTCCCCAAAATAGTGCAAAGGGAGGAAGTCCTGTTAGAGCAAAAAGGAACATAGCTAGAATAGAGGCGGCAAATGGTGAAATTTGAACTAATCCTGAATATTTCTCAAAAGTATATGGTGATTCATAATCCTTTTGTTCTTTTCCTCTATTTAACCATAACATACCAAAGGCACCAAAGTTAGTTATTGTAAATAATATCCAATACAAAAATAATGCTGTAGTTGCTTGTGTTGTTCCGATATAAACCGCAGCCATTGCCATACCTGCATTTGATATTGAAGAATAAGCAAGCATTCTTTTAATATCTGTTTGATGTAAAGCTATTAAATTTGGAATAGTAATTGTTAAAACTATTGTCGTATAAAGCATCGTTTTGATAATAATATCATCACTTGCAATAAACACTTCAAAAAATCTAATTGCTACAACAAACCCTGCCATTTTAGGAACTACTGATAAAAACCCTGCCATCGCTGAACTTGAACCTCTATAAACATCTGGAACCCATACATGATATGGAAATAAAGATAATTTAAATCCAAGTGCTGCAAACATAAATACAAAACCTGTTAATATAAATACATAGTTTGCATAGTTTTCACTTGATAAGAAGTTTTCTTGAACAATAATTTGTGAAATTTCTGATAAATCTAAAGAACCTGTTAATCCATAGAAAATCATAGCACCAAAAGCAAAGAACGCTGCTGCTAGTGCTCCCATAGTAAAGTACTTAACAGCAGCTTCAATTGATGTCATTCTATTATGCATTGCAATCATTGTATATAAAGATAATGATGCAGTCTCTAAACCAATAAAGATTAATATTAAAGAATCAGAACTTACCATAAACTGGAAACCAGCAATAGTAAATAAATAAAGAGCAAAGAATTCTGCGTATCTAAACTCTTGGAATCTTAACTTTGATAAAGATAATAATACAAAAAGTATCGCACCACCAATAATAATACATTGAGATAATATTGCTATTCCATCAAGATGCATTAAATCAAACATACCACTAGGATTACCTGTATGTGCAAGAAGCGTAAATAAATCAAATACTAAAAATAGTACAACTAAAATTACATATAATGATTTATGCTTTTCTTTATTAAAAAGATCTGTTAATAAAATACTAATAGCACCAATTATTGTAATAAACATTGGCGCTAGAGTACCTAAATTTAAAGACTCAATATTAATTGAAATAGGTTCCATTATTTAACCTCCCCAATTGAATTTAAAGAACGAAGTCTTTCTTTTGTTTTCTCATCTACAGATTTCACATCCATAATTTTTACAACTTTTTCAACTGAAACATTTAGTGGTTCTAAGATAACTTTTGGATAAACACCTAAAGATATAATTAGAAATACTAAAGAACCTAAAGCTAAAAGTTCACGTCCATGAATATCTTTCATAACTTTATTTTCATCTTTAATAAGTTCACCAAAGAAAGTTCTTTTATACATTCCTAACATATAAACAGCACTTAATACAATAGTAAGTGATGCTATAAATGTTAAAATAGGTGAAACTTTAAAGAATCCAAGTAATGATAAAAACTCTCCCACAAATCCAACTGTAAGAGGTAATCCAATAGAAGCCATTAAAACAACAGCATAAACAAGCGCGAACATTGGCATATTTTTTGCTAATCCACCAAACTCTTTTATCATCTTTGTTTTTCTTCTATCGTAAAGAACACCTACACTCATAAACAGTGCTCCTGAAACAACTCCATGTCCAATCATTAAGAATACTGCTCCTGAAATACCTTCAGTATTTAAAGCAAATACTCCAAGAATAATTACACCCATATGTGAAATTGAAGAGTAAGCAATCATTTGTTTCATATCTTCTTGTGCGTAAGCTACCATTGCAGTATAAATAATTGCAATAATCCCTAACGTTGCCATAAATGGCATAAAGTAAACACTCGCATCAGGAAATAATGGAAGTGAAAATCTAATAAATCCATATGTTTCCATTTTTAATAGTACTGCTGCTAATACAATAGAGCCAATAGTTGGTGCCTGACTGTGTGCAAGTGGTAACCAAGTATGGAATGGGAACATTGGTACTTTTACTGCAAATCCAAAGAAGAATGCAATAAATAGCCATAATTGAACATCAAATGGTAAAACAACACTATACCAATCAAGTAAATTAAAACTCCAAACTCCTGTTGTTTCGTGATAAATATATCCAAAATACAACATACCAATAAGCATAATTAATGAACCTATAAATGTATATAAGAAAAATTTAATAGCCGCATGGAATCTTTTCTCAGCTCCCCAAAAACCAATGATATAAAACATTGGAATAAGTGTTAGTTCCCAGAAAATATAGAACATAATTAAATCTAAAGATACAAATACTCCTACCATTGTCATTTCAAGGTAAAGAATTGTAATAATTAAGTTTTTAACTGCTTTTTTCTCTGTAAGTCCAATTACTGCAATCATAGTCATAAAAGTAATCATAATAACTAAGAATAATGACACACCATCAACTCCAACTACATAATTAATTCCATACGAACTAATTAATGGCAATGTTTGAACAAACTGCATTTGAGCAACTTGACTATCAAAGTGATACCATAATAAAAGAGCTAATACAAACTCAACGATAGTAACTACAACTCCAAACTGTCTCATAGAATCTTTGTGAATCATAAATCCTACAGTAGCAGCTACTGCTGGAAAAAATATCAGCATAGATAAGATATTTTCCATTACTTAACTCCTCCAAATAACGATAACACTAAAGCTAAAACTAATCCTAAGATTAATCCTAAAACCATAAGTCTTAATGATGATGATAAATTACCTGATTGAATAACTCTTGCTTTTCCACCTGCTCTATTAATCAGTCTTGCAATACCTTCAATTGTATTATCAATCAGTTTTATTTCAATAACCTCAAATACCCAAACTGAAAGTTGATGATATGGTTTTGTAATATAGTTTTCATAAAAATGTGGAATATAATATTGGTTAGATAAAAGTTTATAAATACCTTTTTCTTCCCAATCTTTACTAAACCCACCATTTCTATACTTAACAACTGCATAAACTATACCAGCAATTGCAACAGCACTTGTTACAATAATTAGAATCCAAACTGTAGAGGAAGCAGTATTACTAGCTTCCCATGTTGGTAAAGTTTTTGTAGCAAAATCTACAAATGAATGTTCAAACCATCCAGCAATTACTGCTAAAATAGCTAATGGAATCATTGCTGCAATTACAAAAGGTTTTGCTTCATGAGGATGGAAGTCTTCATTTGAATAATTTTGTTCTCCATGGAAAACTTTCATCACTAATCTAAATGAATAGAATGCTGTTAAACCAGCAGTTATCCATAATATAAGCCATAAGAAATAAGCATCTCCATTAAATGCGGCTTCTAAAATTTTATCTTTTGAGAAGAAACCTGCAAGTGGGAAAATACCAGCAAGTGCAACAGATGCAATTGTCATAATAATTGAAGTAGACTTCATTTTATTATGTAAACCACCCATTTTTCTAATATCTAGTTCATCATTCATAGCATGCATAACATTACCAGCACCTAAGAATAATACTGATTTAAAGAAGGCATGAGTTGCTAAATGAAATAATGCAACCCAATAAGCTCCAAGACCAGCAGCAACAAACATATATCCTAATTGTGATAATGTTGAATAAGCAATAATTCTTTTCATATCATTATGAACAAGTGCCATTGATGCTGCAAAAATAGCAACAAATGCACCAAGACAAGCGATAGCATATCCAACTTCTGGAACTAATACATATAATTCATTTGCTCTTACAACTAAATAAACACCAGCTGTTACCATAGTTGCAGCATGGATTAATGCAGAAACTGGAGTTGGTCCTTCCATTGCATCTGCAAGCCATGTATGTAATGGGAACTGTGCAGATTTACCCATAGCTCCAACAAATAATAAAATACCAATCCAAGCAATTGTACTTGTTTCTAATGTTCCTATAGTTTCAAATACATGTGAATATTGAAGAGAACCTAAGTTCCAGTAAATTAAGAACATACCAAGAAGTAAACCTAAGTCACCTACTCTATTCATAATAAATGCTTCATTAGCAGCCCATGATGCAGATTCTTTTTTATACCAGAATCCAATTAATAGCCAAGAACAAACTCCAACACCTTCCCATCCAATAAATAAAACAGCAAAGTTATCACTCATTACAAGAACAAGCATTGAGAATACAAATGCTGAAAGGTAAGAAAAATATCTATTAAAGCCATCATCATTTTCCATATAACCAATAGAGTGAATATGTACCATTGTAGAAACAACAGTAACTACACTCATCATAATTACACTAACATGATCAACAACAAATCCAAAAGGAATATCTAAACTACCAGTTTTTATCCATTCAAAAAGTGTTAAATTTATAACAGTATCTGTTGAATAAATATGAACTAAAAGATTTAAAGAAGCAAACATAGAAACAGCTAACATAAATGATGTAAACCATCCTGTAAACTCTATTTTTCCTCTCATAGAAAATAAAGCTGCAACTAAAGAGCCAACTAGTGGAGCAAAAAGTGCGATATATACGTATTTTTCCATTATTACCCCTTCATCTTAGCAATATCATCTAAGTTAATAGAACCTGTTCTTTTATACCAAAGAATTAAAAGACCTAATCCAATAGCAACTTCACTAGCAGCAACTGCAATAATAAAAAATGCAAACATTTGTCCTGTTAAATCTCCATGGAATTTAGAGATTGCTGCAAGACCAATATTTACTGCATTTAACATAATTTCAGTAGAAAAGAAAAGCATAAGAACATTCTTTCTTCTTAATACTCCAATTAATCCTATTGAAAATATTATTGTTGATAGTATCAAATAAGCGTTAAGTGTCATTTAACATCCTTTTTTGAAGCTTCAATTTGCGCTTCTTCTTTAATATGAGCATCAATTTCTTCTTCAGTCATATCAGAATAAGATACTTCCATTTTCTTTCCTGCTAATACAATTCCACCAATCATTGCAACAAGTAACATAATTGCTGCTAATTCAAATGGAACTAAATACTTAGTAAATAGAACTAAACCTACATCTACTGTATTCCCATAGCTAGGATTAACTGGTACCCCAGCTTCTAAATTTTCTCCTAATATTGGAGATATAAAAATAACTACAACAATTAAGGATACCATTCCTGATAATAAAAATACTAATCTTGGATTTTTAACCTTTTCTTTTACTTCTGATAATGTATCAAAGAACATCATTCCAAATGCATATAAAGACATAACGGCACCTGTATAAACTACAATTTGTACAGCACCTAGGAAATCTGCATTTAATAAAAAGAAAAATGCTGATATAAAAATCATTCCAGCTGCCAATGAACTTAACGCGTACAATGCATTGTTTGTTAATACTGTAATACTAAACATAGTTATAGTTAAAACTGAAAACAGACAAAAAGCTACTATTTCAAACATCTATACTCCTTAGTACGACAATGGTGTTTTTTTAATTTTTTCATCAGCATCTATTGATACTGAACCAAAACCATCAAACTCAGTTTGTTGGTTTAACTGATCAAATGGTGTTAAAATATCTTCTTTAAGTGAAAAAGATGCTCTTTGTTCTGAAGAGTTTTCATATCTTCCTCCATGAACAATTGCAAGCTCTGGACAAACTTCTGCACAATAACCACAAAAGATACATCTACCCATATTAATTGTATATTCTAAAACTTCTTTCCTAGAATTTTCATCAACTCTAGTTTCCATTCTAATACAATTTGCAATACAAATCTTTTCACATAAACCACAACCAATACATCTTTCTTCACCAGATTCTAATAATACAAGTAATCTATGTACAGCTCTATATCGTGGACCAATTGGTAATTTTTCAGCTGGATATTGTACTGTTGCCATTTCACCTTTAAAAAGTGCACCTGTCATCATCTTAAAAGTGATTTTTAAACCTGTAAATAATTCACCTTTAACAGATCTTTTAACCACTTGTTTAAATGAGTCCCAAGATGTTTTAGGATAATTATCTTCTTGAACTACTACATAATCTTCTGATATGTTTCTATTTTTAAATTCTTCAAATCCCATTACTATCTCCTAAATCATTATCACTAAAGCAGTAACTAAAATATTTAGAAGTGCTAAAGGCATTAATATTTTCCAACATAACCACATTAATTGATCAGGTCTAATATGTGGCCAAGATGCTCTTGTCCAAAGAAAAAGGAAAATTAAGAACATAACTTTTAATACAATTGCTAAGCCACCTGGAATAAACCATAAAGGCTCAAAACCACCTAAGAAAATTAATGCCGTTAAGAAAGCAATTGTAAATAATGCTGCATACTCACCAATAAAAAACATTCCCCATCTCATACCTGAATACTCAGTTGCATAACCAGCAACTAGTTCTGCTTCATGCTCAAGTAAATCAAATGGCGTTCTATTTGTTTCTGCAAAACCAGCAATAACAAATAAAATAAACGCTAATGGTTGAGACCAAATAATCCATTCAGTAATTCCACCTGCTTGATAGTTATTAATATCAATTAACGATAAAGAACCAACCATCATTAAAGGAGCTAAAAGTGAAAGTCCTGATACTACCTCATAAGATAAAAGTTGTATTGCAGTTCTTGCACCTCCAAGTAATGCCCATTTATTCGCAGAACTCATACCTGCTAATAATGGTCCATAAAGTCCAACACCACCAACTGATAGTACAAATAAAACACCAACATTAATATCACTTATAATTGGTCTTACTGTATAACCAAACATCTCAAATTCAGGGAAGAAGGGAATAGCACTCATTGAAATAAATGCTGTTGCAGCTGTAATAATTGGTGCAATCATAAAGATTGGTTTATTTGCATTTGCAGGAATAAAATCTTCTTTTGTAAAAAGTTTAATACCATCAGCTGCAATTTGTAAAAGACCATAAGGACCAACGTTTGTAGGCCCCAATCTTCTTTGCATAAATGCTAGAATTTTTCTTTCTATATAAGTAGTAAATCCAGCAAGTGCTGAAAATACTGTTAAAACTACTATTACTTTGATAATTGTTTCTATTATAATACTTGTTTCCATATTACACCTTTTCTATAACAGCTGTGTTATATCTGAATGTATCAAATAATTCTTTTGAGCTTGAGTTTTTATCAAACGTTGATACATAAGCAATTTCACCTGTAATTTGAATATCTGTATACGCGTTTAATTCTAAAGTTTGATTATTAGCAGTAACTTTTACCTTACTTCCAGCTTCTAATTCTAAACTTTCAAATTGTGCTTTTGAGAAGAAAATTCCTGCTTGTAAATCATCTTTAAACTCATGTGATATTGCTGTAAATTCATTGAATTGATTAATTGGATTTGCTTTATAAATCACAATTTCATTTTCATTTACTTCTAGTTTTTTAAGCGATATTTCACTTACTTTATCATTTGAATCAACACTTGAAGAACTTAAATCATAACCT
>Ga0193955_1001669_pt1 | contig 10169 bp, 6 predicted proteins | sample BB_6_MG_FD_140343 | JGI IMG/M metagenome (GOLD analysis project Ga0193955, IMG submission 140343) | Microbial mat bacterial communities from the Broadkill River, Lewes, Delaware, United States - BB_6_MG | ecosystem: Environmental > Aquatic > Freshwater > River > Microbial mats | place: USA... | reverse complement strand
CCATAGAGTATCGTGAGTATCGAAGCCGTCATAGCGGCAAGTCCCCATGATTTTAAAATCGATCTACAATAGAGAAAAATCAATGAAATGGTCATCCCAGCCGCTAATAAATAAGCCAAGTCGAAATACATTTGCTCGCTAAACGCCAACATTAGTATGTAAAAAAGAATCAAGGCAATCCCAACTAATATATATTGTATAGGATGAATTAATATGCGATTCAATATCTCCACAAAGAAGAAAACCAAATACGTCAATACAATAAATAAAATTGCATACTTCGCAACACGCATCGACTTTTGATAGACATCCACAGGCAAACGCATATTCACTCCAAAACGAGACCCATTAATGTGATGTTTTGCTCCCACCCAACTTTGAGGGTAATTGCGATTCAAATGCAAAACTTTCCAATTAGCCGTAAAACCTTTTTCATCAATATGTCTTTTCGTAGGTAAGAAATTCCCGTCAAAACTCGGCTCTTTCCATGGAGAAGTTAAATCAACGTTTGTTACTTTACCGATTGGAGCAAACATCAATTGTTCAGACCCATTCAACTTCAAGTTGAAATTGAAATCCATTTGCTTAGGCACTTCCTTGAGCGGGTAACGAATATGTAAGCCCGAAGAGACGATATCATCTGAGAGCAATCCCGGATTGCACATCACAGTAGAATCGTTCATATTAATTTTCACTTGATCCGTAACACCTTTTAAATCAGCTATACCGATTGTGACAAAAGCTTTATTGAGTTCAAGCTCATCCTCATTGATTCCATGATCCTCAAAACGATATGAATCGAAATGACCGTTAACCTTCAGATCTGAGCTGTAAACAACAACTTCAAACAAGCCACGTTTACGTTTCTCAGGAGTAACCTGCCCTTGTATGTTTAATTCTTCAGGAAGAATATGATAGTAATAACGTTCTTTCGCATCACGATATGTTCCATCAGCATTCTTCACTTGCTTTGTAACAACATAGGGAATGGTTAAAACGGGTCCTGTGATTGATTGACTCTCTGCATGTTTTGAACTAACCTCAAAAACAGCTTCATCTTGTCGAAGCATTCGCTCATGAATGAGGTTCTGAACCATCACTGCAGGGATTAATAGAATTAAAATGAGGACGAAGATCATCCCCATCTTGAAAAAGACATTTTGGAATAGGGTTTTCATAGAATTGGTTTTTTGATTTTAAGGAAAACGCAATTATTTCATTTACATTTCATTAGAATCATTCATTTAACTTGTATTAACATTAGACTTAAATAATGAGAAAATACTTGTTTCATTGGTAACATTGATTTCATACAAAAAAACGCTGTCTCCCACTAGATTTGCAGAAAAAACAAGAAATGACAATTAAAACATCTCCAATTCTTATAGCCATTTTTTCTCTAATATTAATTTCCAGTTGTTCTGAAAAAAGTGAATTTACAGGTTCAAAACAAGTACTTATTTCTGGTTCAGATTCTGAAGCATTGATTTCAAGAGCATTAATAGAAGCTTACAAAGAACAAAACGGTCACAATTCCGCGATTAATTTAATATCAACAGGAACATCTCAAGGTATTTCCGACTTTATAAATGGAGAATGTCAAGTTGCGAATGCTTCTAGACCAATGAACTTCAATGAACGACGCCAAGCAAAAGCCAACGGAATCAATCCTGTAGAGGTAATCATTGCATACGATGCTGTTGGAATAATAACCAACCCTAGACTAGGAGTTGATAGTTTATCCATTGATGAAATTCGTTTAATTTATACCGGGAAAATAAAAAACTGGAAAAGTGTAGGAGGACCCGATTTAGAAATTCAATGTTACGGAAGAGCTCAAGGTTCTGGTACCCGAGAATATATTGAAACACATGTGCTTCATTCAACTTCAATGCCAACAACAATTTCAATGACTTTTACAGAAGAAATTATAGAAGCAGTTGAAAACAACTTAAACGCTATTGGCTATGTTGGGGTTGGATATATTATGGAAGATGAAGGTAAACCACTCACAAGCATTTGGCCGATGAATATCTATTCAGAAGATTTTCCAGCAACATCCCCATGGGAGAAATACAAGATTCAACAAGGGAAATACCCACTTTGTAGATACTTATTACAGTATTTTAATGGTTTCCCAGAAGGAGAAAGTATGGATTTCCTACAATTTGAACTATCATCAAAAGGTCAAAAAATTATTAACTCTACCGGTTATTTTAGCTTAACGGAAGAACAAAAAACGCTGAATTTGCAAAATGGCATTCTTTGCTTTGCGGATTCTATTCCACAAAAAAATAGCACCTACAAATAATGGAGGTGCTATGCTTCGAGGATCAACTCTTTACACTACTATTTTATTAACGGCAATCGAATAGAATAAACCGAACCTGCACTTCTCATTTTTAGGATATAAATTCCATTTTCATTATTTGAAATATCCAATAAGAGTCCTTTTTGTTCTGTAAAATCAAAACCGACCGTTTTTCCTTCCATATTTATCAAAGTAATTTCTTCTGGAGAATCAATTCCATTTATCTCGAACACACCATTCCCAAAAGACTTTAACGCGTAGTCGTTTGAATATTCATTCAATCCTGCCGTAGTAATTACAATATCGTATTGAACCGAATCGATATCACAAGGACTCTCAGCAATTAACGTTACTGTATACGTATCATTTGAAAAGTATGTCACGGATGGATTTTCATCCTGGCTTGATCCAGCATTTCCAAAGTCCCACGAATATGCAGTTGCATCTGAACTTAAGTTTGTGAAATCCACTGTTCCATCAGTAATTGTATAGGAAAAATCAGCTTGTGTATATTCCGACATAGGATGTAAGTTCCATTGATCCAAACTATCCAAAACTGCTACAGCTGCTGCATTTTGAAGATCTGCGGCCACTTGTGCAGAAAGCGAACCAATGAAAGGTGCACCCACAGGGCTTTTTCTAAAAACAGATGCATAAAACGTACATGCTGCTAAATAAGAACCTTCGTAACTTGGGTGTGAACCATCACCAGTGTACAACCCGATTGTAGGATGATTGTCACGCACATATTTCCATGCTACTCCAACAGGACTAACTGAACCATTCACAGAATCAGCCATTCTCAAATAAGCGCTTCGCAATCGAGCATTCATTCCTTCAAACGTAGAAATTGGTCCCCATTGTGGATCTCCATTTTCTCGCCCCCATGTCATAAACATCATCACTTCAGAGCAATAATTATTAGCATAAACACTATCGGCCAATTGAATCGCATATGGAATCGTATTGGCATCAACTTGTGCGTCTGGAAATGATGGTTCCTGACTTTGCGCCTGAAGTACTACATAATCCCAGGGTTGACTATTAATTTTTGTATATACAGCTGCATTTGCCGTATGAGCTTCCAAAGTAGACCCCCCCGCAGTTTGTGAGTCGAATTGAACATGATCCCCCAACGATGTAGATAAATCCCCTAGCATATTAGGTAAATCATTTACATACGTGTAACTATTCCCAATAAACAGGACGGTTGCAGTATCTTGAGCATTCACTTGAGTTAGGCCGATGAATAAAAAAACGGCAGAGAGTATTCTTTGAAACATTTTCAATATTTTTTAGTTGTTTAGACACAAGACTGCTAACTTTAGATGCAGTTGCTTCGTCTAATTGTTATAAAAGCACCCAATATTGAAATGCTAAAACACATATGAGGATTGATTTACGTATTCCAGTTATCGTTACTACACTGTTATTCAGTATGGTAAGTGCAAGCTATGCACAATTTGGATTTGAATATGATGACACAATTATTGTAAAAAGGGGGGCGGATACCTTAGACAACCCTTGGGGTGGCGGTTTGAATTATGCTCAGTTCTCTGATTTCGATTATGATTTTGATGGCGACATGGATTTGTTTGTCTTTGATCGAAGCAAAAACAACATTCGCGTATTTACCCAAGAAACGGATGGTGGGTTACACTATGAACTGGCTTACAACTCGAAGAATAAATTCCCTGCAGACATTCGTTACCGCGCCACCATGGTAGATTATGACAATGACGGTAGGAAAGACTTATTCACACAAGGAACAGGTGGTCTAACCGTTTATCGCAATGTTGGAAGTGTTGGAACTGGACTTCAATGGGAGTTAGTCGAAGATTTAATCTATTCTCAATACACCAATAATTTTAGTAATCTAATTATTAATTCAAGCGACATTCCGGCCATTGTAGATGTAGATGGTGATTCCGACATTGACATCTTAACATTTCATCAAGGAGGTACAAACTTAGAATATCATCAAAATCAAAGTATGGAACTTTATGGGATTCCAGATTCATTGACCTTTGTTTTAAAAAACCAATGCTGGGGAAAATTCTCTGAAGACATCAATACCAATTCGTTATTTTTGAATGATCCAAATTACCCTTGCCAAGGTGGTGATATTACCAATCCGGAATTTACCAATGATGCTTCAGAAAAAGCAGTGAGACATGCCGGATCGACTATACTCGCATTCGATTATAACAACTCGGGAGTTTTAGATTTAGTTCTAGGTGATGTTGCTTTTACCAATATGAATTTATTAATCAATGGAGGGACTACCGTTAACAGTGATTCACCAATGATTTCAGTTGACAGTTCATTCCCTTCAAACACAACTCCAGTTGACATTCAACTGTTTCCTGCAGCTTATTTAGTAGATGTAGATTTTGATTTAGTAAAAGATTTAATCGTCTGTCCAAATGCAAAGAACGTTTCCCTTAATGAAAGTAGTGTTTACTTTTACAAGAATGTTGGAACCAATTCAAATCCAACGTTTGTATTTATTTCGGACAACTTTCTACAAGATCAAATGATTGAGCATGGGACCGGTTCTATTCCGACATTTACAGATATCAACCAGGATGGATTGGAAGATTTAATTGTGGGTAATTTCTATCGTTACAAACCTATTTTGGATAAAGAAAGCACCCTGGCGTATTATCAAAACACAGGAACTTCAACCCATCCTGTTTTTACCTATGTTGATTATGATTATTTAAATTTAAGTACCGCAAATTATGGATTACGTTCGGTTCCTGCTTTTGGTGATATTGATGGTGATAATGATGATGATTTAATTCTAGGAACTGAAATAGGAACATTAGTTTACTTCGAAAACACAGGCACAGGTGCTGGAGCCGTTTATGGAAGTGGTTCAATCAACTTTCAAGACAACACTGGTACAACGATAAATGTGTTAGCATATGCTCACCCTCAGTTATTCGATCTAAATAACGATGGACTGCTGGATTTGATTATTGGCAACAAAAATGGTGAGATTTTCTATTACGAAAATGTTGGAACGCCTACTGCTCCATCCTTTCAACTTGTTAACTCCATGCTTGGAAATATAGACATCAATCCAACCTTGCCAGACGGTTATGCCGCTCCACATTTCTTTCGCTTAAATGGAGAAACACATGTTTTTATTGGTGGAATCAATGGGAATTTGAATTATTACAATAACATTGATGGAAATTTAAGTCCAGGGCAAAGTTTTGATCTTGTCTCAGACTCCTATTTAAATATTGACGTAGAAAGTTATAGCTCCTTTGCGGTAAATGATATCAATCAGGACGGAAATTTAAATCTCTTTGTAGGTCAAGACTTGGGAGGATTATTTCACTTTGAAGCAAACCCAAACAGTAACGCTTCACTTTTTGAAAAAGAACAACAATACTTAGTTGCTTTGTATCCAAATCCAGCGAATGAACACGTAACAATCGTTTTTGATAATGTTCAAGGAAGCGAATATGTTATACGCAACATGAATGGTCAAGTGATGATGCAAGCTCCGATCACATCTTCAAAAACACAACTCGACATCAACACGCTATCAAAAGGGGTTTATTTTGTGCAGATTCTGCTCGAAAATGGCGATGTAGTTACGAAGAAGCTTGTAAAACACTAAATCTTTAGCACTTTTTCATAATAACGAGGAAAAGAATATTGAGGTTCATTTGAATATATTCCAAATAAAGTAGAACCACTTCCTGTCATTGAAGCATATTCTGCTCCTTCTTTATAAAGTTTATTCTTTATCGGTTCAATTTCTACATGATTTCGAAATGCAGTAGATTCAAAACTGTTTGTTAAATCCAACTTCCACGTTTCGATGGGTTGTTGTAAAACGTTTGCTACTGGTTTTGCATGCGCGAATTCAATATTTGCGTACGCTTCTTTTGTTCCGATGTGTATTCCAGGATTGACAATTTTTAAATACTTCCCTTTCAGTGAAAAATCAATAGGCTTTAGGATTTCTCCTCTCCCTTTCGCAATTTGAACAGAATGCTCAACAAACAAGGGGCAATCGCTGCCCAATTCTCCGGCTAATTTTCGCATTTCATCATTGGAAAGATTCAATTCAAACAATGAATTTAATTCTAAGATTACGTACGTTGCATCCGCTGAACCACCACCTAACCCCGCTCCCATTGGGATCGATTTCAATAAATGCATGTAAACATTTCCAATAGAAAACCGTTCTTGCATCAAACGAAATGCTTTAACAACAAGGTTATCTTCTTGCTCAGAATCAACGGTTAAGCCAGTCTGTACAAATTTAAATGTGTCATTCTTTAGAATCTCCAACGAATCAAAAAGTGGAATTTGATACATACACGATTCAATTTCATGGTACCCATCTTCACGCTTGTGTAACACGTTCAGTCCCAAATTGATCTTTGCTGGAGGAAATAATATCATAATACAAAGTTAGAACAACTAAACAATTTTTGTAACTTTCGCCCTCCAATTACAAGATAATATGGCTACTTATTTAGATTTTGAAGAACCGTTAAAAGAATTAGAAGACCAAATTGCTCAAACCAAAGAAATTGGTGAGAACACTGAAGTCGATATGACGGATAAGATAGGAGAACTTGAGAAAAAGTTAAAATCGAAGACGAAAGAGATTTTTTCTGGATTAACTCCATGGCAACGTGTGCAATTGTCACGTCACCCAGACCGTCCGTACACAATGGAATATATTGGTGGAATTACCGATGGTGCTTTTCAAGAGTTACACGGAGACCGTAATGTAAAAGACGATAAAGCCATGGTTGGTGGATTCGGATTACTTGATGGTGAAACGGTAATGTTCATTGGACAGCAAAAAGGTGTGAACACGAAAATGCGTCAGTTTAGAAATTTCGGAATGCCAAATCCAGAAGGATACAGAAAGGCGCTTCGATTGATGAAAATGGCTGAAAAGTTCAATAAACCTATTGTAACATTCATTGATACTCCAGGTGCATTTCCAGGATTGGAAGCTGAGGAAAGAGGTCAAGGAGAAGCTATCGCAAGAAACATCTACGAAATGATGCGTTTGAAAGTTCCGGTAATCTGTGTGATTATTGGTGAAGGTGCATCTGGTGGAGCTTTAGGAATAGGTGTTGGTGATAAAGTGGTTATGATGGAAAACACATGGTATTCTGTTATTTCTCCTGAGTCTTGTTCATCTATTTTATGGAGATCTTGGGAGTTCAAAGAAACTGCTGCTGAAGCATTGAAGTTGACATCGACAGACATGAAGAAGTTAGGAATCGTTGATGACATCATCAAAGAACCATTAAACGGTGCGCATAGAGATCATGCTGGAGCAATTAAAAATGTTAAGAAAGCGATTAAGTCATACTTAGCTGAATTGAAAACACAAAAACCAGAAGATCGTATTAATGCACGAATTGAAGCATTCTCTAAACGAGGTGTTTGGAAATAATTCTGTTTTAAATCCAATTATACTAAGTCGTTATCATTTATTTGGTAACGACTTTTTTGTTTCTTTATTAAAACTTTCGACACTTTTTCCAAAAGATGAAAAAATGTGTAGCATTTGAAGACTAAACATTAGTGCCAGGAAAAAAGTACTCGGAAATTGTAAATTAAAAACGCATCGCGTTAAGGATAGTAGCGGCATCCTTTTGTCCAAAAGATACAGCGGAAAGCCTTGTTTAAACGCCCCAAAAAAAATTCTAAAAACGTATTAAATTTCATCAATTTGTAAGTGCCCTAGACCAAAATCGTCAAAAGTCTTATCTTGTACCAAACACTTTACGTATGATTGTCATTATTGGAAATGGTATTGCCGGAGTTACTGTGGCGCGCAACATTCGAAAAAACAGCGACGAGGCGATAACTATTATCTCTTCTGAATCAAAGTATTTCTTTTCGCGTACTGCATTGATGTATGTGTACATGGGACATATGAAATTTGAGCATACGCAGCCGTATGAGCCTCATTTCTGGACTAAAAACAAAATTGACTTGGAGCTTGAGCACGTAACGACAATCAATACCGATGAAAAATCAGTTTCTACACAAAGTGGAAAAACGATTCAATACGACAAACTCATTATTGCAAGTGGTTCGAAACCTAACAAATTTGGATGGCCTGGTCAAGATGCCAATGGCGTTGGTGGTATGTACTCGAAACAAGATTTAGAATATATTGAAAGTCACTCCGAGAATCTTAAGTCTGCCGTAATTATTGGTGGTGGATTGATTGGTATTGAAATGGCAGAAATGTTCCTTTCTAGAAATATTGAAGTTCATTTTTTGGTTAGGGAGAAGTTGTTTTGGAACAATGTTTTGCCTGAGCAGGATGCGCAATTAATCATGAATCATTTTGAAAAACATCACGGTTTACACATGCATTATGACGATGAACTTGTCGAAATAAATACAGATGATGGCAATAACGCAGTTTCTGTACTCACTAAAAATGGTGATACGATTCCTTGTCAATTTGTTGGATTAACCGCCGGTGTTTCTCCAAATATTGATTTTGTAAAGTCAAGTGGGATTGAAACAAACCGTGGAATATTAATCAACACGTATTTTGAGACTTCTGCTTCAGATGTATATGCCATTGGTGATTGTGCTGAATTTAAGAATCCTGTTGCGGGAAGAAGACCGATTGAACAAGTTTGGTACACGGGAAAAATTATGGGGGAAGCTTTGGCGCAAACCGTTACCGGAAATCGTACGGAATACAATCCAGGTCATTGGTTTAATTCGGCTAAATTCTTTGAGATTGAATATCAAACCTATGGTGTGGTGCAAAGTGAACTTCAAGAAAACGAAGCTGAATTTGTGTATCACAATGAGGAAAAGGAACTTCTTCTCCACTTTGTATTTGACAAGAACACTAAAAAATTCATCGGCATCAATAATTTTGGAATTCGAATGCGACATCCAGTCTTCAACAATTGGCTCCTAAATGAAGCTTCGATTGAAGAAGTGCTCACAGATTTAAAAACAGCCAACTTCGATCCTGAGTTTTATTCGAAATACGAAGAAGAAATTATCGCTCATTACAATGCCGAATTCAATGCGAAAGTTCAAGTGAACAAGACTAAATGGTGGCAAAAACTCATTAACGCTTAAAACATACTCATGGAAACAAATCATTCTGTATCAGGCGTTGAAGCGCATAAACTATCTGTTTTAAATAAAATTGGAATTGGACTATTTGGACTAGGTGTTCTTGGGCTTATAGAACTCATTGCGGTTTCTGTTTTAGGCAAAACAAGCTTAACAAAAACGGACAACTACGAAGCGTTTATTATTGGATCCTTTACTCTAATGGCAATCGGTGCTTTATTTTTCACCTTTAGTCGAACACATTTTTCATTCCGTTCTGTTTATGGTAAACACACCAATACCACTCAAAAAATTGGACTCTCAATCGGAGTAATTGGTTTTGGCATTTTAGCATCTGCCTGGCTGGGTATTGATCTAGAACCGGCTACCTTGTTTTTATGGTTGTCTCTTGGTTTAATGGCGATTGGTATTTTGACTTACACTTACGGGTCCTATGCAGGACATCCAGCAGGCATTAAGAATAACCATGTTTGGTTCAATTCATTTAGTAGTCGTGGCGCACTAGGTTGGCTTGCGGGTATTGCATTGACCGCTTTTTATATTCAGATTTATTGGTTCAGTGAAACGTTAACCTCCTTAATTAGTCTTTTCGATCCTATTTCTTTCTTACTGCGAGGAACACCTGCCGATCAGTGGTTTGTTTACGGAACCATTTACACCTTTGTGATTTTCTTTCTGGGCATTAAATTCATTATTAAATATCGCCATAACAAATATCAAATTGTACGAACAATTTCGGTGATTTTCT
>Ga0193955_1001668_pt1 | contig 10175 bp, 7 predicted proteins | sample BB_6_MG_FD_140343 | JGI IMG/M metagenome (GOLD analysis project Ga0193955, IMG submission 140343) | Microbial mat bacterial communities from the Broadkill River, Lewes, Delaware, United States - BB_6_MG | ecosystem: Environmental > Aquatic > Freshwater > River > Microbial mats | place: USA... | reverse complement strand
TCTAGAAAATAGCCATGAAATAAGGCAAGAGATTATGCATCCAATAAAGATTGTAAAATTTTCAATTGGAAAGAATTTCACGGCCACTATTCCCCCAATAAACAAGGAGGTTATGTAAACAAATGGCAGCTTAGAAAAATTCACGCTTCTCTTATGATTTATAACGATTAAATAGATAGTATTCACTATCTTCGCACTCTAAATTTATTAAATAAAATGATTAATATAACGCTACCAGATGGTTCGGTAAGACAAGTTGAAAGCGGTACTTCGGCAATGGATGTTGCAAAAAGTATCTCTGAAGGGCTTGCCAGAAACGTACTCGCTGCTAAGGTGAACAACGAGGTTATTGATGCAAATCGCCCTATTACGGACGATTCAACATTGCAATTATTAACCTGGAATGACACAGATGGTAAATCAACAATGTGGCATTCTTCAGCTCACTTAATGGCAGAAGCGGTAGAATTTTATTATCCAGGTGTAAAGTTAGCGATTGGACCTCCAATTAAAAATGGTTTCTACTATGACGTAGATTTCATGGATTACACAATTACTGAGGCAGATTTAGAGAAGATTGAGCAAAAAATGAAAGAATTGGCGAAGCAAAAGAACCCTTATGTACGCCAAGATATTTCTAAAAGCGAAGCCATTGAATATTTCAAAAAGAAAGACGACGAGTATAAGTTAGAATTACTGGACGGATTAGACGATGGTACAATTACATTTTATACACAAGGTGAATTTACAGATTTATGTCGTGGACCGCATATCCCTCACACAGGGTTTATCAAAGCTGTTAAATTAACTTCAATTGCCGGTGCATACTGGAGAGGCGACGAGACTAGAAAGCAGCTAACACGTATATATGGAATCACGTTTCCTAAGAATGCAGAGTTAACAGAATATTTAGAGAAAGTTGAACTTGCAAAAGCAAGAGATCATAGAAAACTAGGGAAAGAATTAGATTTATTTACGTTTTCACAACGTGTAGGACAAGGTTTACCATTGTGGCTTCCTAAGGGTGCTGCATTGCGTGAGCGATTAGAAAACTTCCTAAAGAAAGCTCAAAAGAAAGGCGGATATGATCAAGTTATCACCCCACATATCGGAAGCAAAGAACTTTATGTTTGTTCAGGTCACTATGCCAAATATGGAAAAGATTCATTCCAACCAATAAATACTCCAGATGAAAACGAGGAATTCTTATTGAAACCAATGAATTGCCCTCATCACTGTGAGATATTTAAAGCGCGACCAAAATCGTATAAGGATTTACCTGTGCGTTACGCAGAGTTTGGAACAGTATACCGTTATGAGCAATCGGGCGAGCTTCACGGATTGACTCGTGTTAGAGGGTTCACTCAAGATGATGCTCATATTTTCTGTACACAAGAACAAGTTGAAGATGAATTTAAAAAAGTAATTGATCTTGTTTTATACATTTTCAAGACTTTAAAATTTGAAAACTTCAAGGCTCAAATCTCTTTGAGAGATCCTGAGAATCCTGATAAATATATTGGTTCTGATGAAAATTGGGACAAAGCAGAGCAAGCGATTATCGATGCGACTGCACAAAAAGAATTAAATACAGTAATTGAATATGGTGAAGCCGCATTCTATGGACCAAAGTTAGACTTCATGGTTGAAGATGCCTTGGGAAGAGAATGGCAACTAGGAACGATACAAGTAGATTATAATTTACCAGAACGTTTTGAATTAGAATACACAGGTGCAGACAATCAAAAACACCGACCAGTAATGATACACCGTGCTCCTTTCGGATCCATGGAAAGATTTGTTGCGGTATTGTTAGAGCATTGTGCGGGTGACTTCCCATTATGGTTAACAACAGATCAAATTGCGATCTTACCAATTAGTGAGAAATACAATGATTACTGTGAAAACCTTTTACAATTACTAAATAATTACGATATTCGCGGATTCGTTGACGATCGTAATGAGAAGATTGGTAAAAAGATCCGTGAATCGGAGTTAGGTAAAATCCCTTTTATGTTAATCGTTGGAGAGCAAGAAGCTGAGAATAATCAGGTTGCAGTTCGACAAAGAGGACACGGGGATTTAGGCGCGATGAGCGTTGAAGCCTTTGCCAAGATTATAAATGATGAAATTGAAAACGAATTAGCTTTAAACGATTAATTTAATTAATGAGAAGACCGAACAACAGAAGGAAGTTTGTAAAAAGAGAGGAAACAGACCAGCATAGAATCAATGAGAAGATTTATGCTAGAACGATTCGATTAATCCGCGATGGTGCCGAACCAATCGTTATTGCAACATCGGAGGCTCTTAAACTTGCTGAAGCAGAAGACCTTGATTTAGTTGAGATTTCACCTAAAGCTGATCCACCGGTATGTAAGATTTTGGATTATAGAAAATTCTTATACAACCAAAAGAAGAAACAAAAAGAGCTTAAAGCGAAGCAGAGTAAAGTTGTTTTGAAAGAAATTAGATTTGGACCAAATACGGACGATCATGATTTCGAATTCAAACTTGCTCACGCCAAAAAGTTCTTGGAAGAAGGAAACAAAGTGAAAGCATACGTTTTCTTTAGAGGACGTACAATTGTGTTTAAAGATAGAGGTGAAATCTTGCTTCTTAAATTAGCACAAGAGCTTGCTGATTACGGAGTAATTGAGCAAATGCCTAAGCTAGAAGGAAAGAGAATGATCATGATGATTAACTCGAAGAAAAAACAGTAACAAACTAGATTAACGAAACACGTTATTCTACAAGAAGCTATATAGAGGTAACTTAAAATTGAATAGAGATGCCAAAAATGAAAACTAAATCTAGTGCAAAGAAGAGATTCAAAATCACTGGAACTGGTAAAATCAAAAGAAAACACGCTTTTAAAAGTCACATCTTAACAAAGAAGACTAAAAAGCAAAAACGTAACTTGACACACGCTGGATTGGTTCACCAATCAGATGAAGCGAATATCAAGCAACAATTATGTATGAAATAGTTTCATACAGGTTTATTTAAAAATGTTAACCCGATAATGAGCAACTAAGACATCTGAAATATTGATGCACTCCCTATCAAAAAACTTAAAATTATGCCAAGATCGGTAAATCATGTTGCTTCAAAAGCGCGTCGTAAGAACGTAATGAAGCACGCCAAAGGTTACTTTGGAAGAAGAAAGAATGTTTGGACTGTAGCTAAAAATGCAGTTGAAAAAGGTATGCTTTATGCATACACAGGACGTAAGCAAAAGAAAAGAAACTTCCGTTCATTGTGGATCACGCGTATTAACGCAGGTGCACGCCAACACGGAATGAGCTATTCTCAATTCATGGGACTAGTTAACAAGAGTGAAATGGAGTTAAACCGTAAAGTTCTTGCGGATTTAGCAATGAATCACCCAGACGCTTTTAAAGCGGTTGTTGACGCTGTCAAAAAGTAATTACTAATTCTTCTATATAGCAAAAGCGCTCATCATTGATGAGCGCTTTTTTTTTGCAATAAATTTTGTGAATTAAGATTCCTAGAATGTCTTAGATATGTGTTTTTATTTTGAATGTCAACTCTTTATATTCGTCTAAATCTTTAAAACATAAAACTATGAAAAGAACAATTACTCTTCTAGCATCATTTGTGATGTTAATTCAAATGTCATTCGCTCAGGTAGGAACCGTAGCTGATGATTTCACGGTTACTGATATTGATGGTAACACACACACATTAAGCACAATCTTAGCTTCAGGAAAAGTAGTGGTATTAGATTGCTCAGCGACTTGGTGTGGACCTTGTTGGGGATTTCATGAAGCGCACTTTTTAAAAGACATTCATGATACTTATGGACCAAATGGGACAAATCAAGTTCGTGTACTTTTTTACGAAGCTGATCCAGCAACTACAATGGCAGATCTTCAAGGAACAACAGCAGGAACTCAAGGAGATTGGTTAACAGGAGTTGATTATCCAGTTATCAATGAGTCACCAGTTACTTTAAATGGAAACAAATATTGGCCATTAGGCTACCCAACAATCAACGTTATCAATCCTGCAACTGGAGTGATTGAGGCTGATTTATTTGATGTATGGACAAGTGACACTCAAGCATCACTTGCCGCTATGGTTGACATTATTGATGATTACTTCCAAGGTTCTACTTCATTGGACGAATTAAGCTTATCCAATGCAAATGTTTATCCAAACCCATCAACTGGTAATGTAACTGTATCTATCAATTCTGTTGATGCAAATAACGCTACAATTGAAGTAAGCAACCTATTAGGACAAGTTGTCTATACAACTAACAACACGTTGGTAGCTGGAAACAATGATGTTAGTCTTGACCTATCTTCATTAGAAGCGGGTCAATACATCGTCCGTATTTCAAATGATACTGCGACAACTTCGACTTCAATTCAAATTAAATAAGAACTCATTGAATAATAAAAAAGGCGTCAACTAATATTGACGCCTTTTTTATGTATGAAAATTTCAATTATTCTAGTAATTAAACTTCCCCTATTCTACAATTAATTTCTGAGTCATTATTCCTCCTTCCGAAACTATATTCACCAAATAAACACCTGAAGGAATTTCTGCATGAATCACTGTTTCTTCTCCCGAAAGACTTTCCGCTTCATAAACAGTTCTTCCTGACATATCACGAATAATTAGGTCAAATTGAGAATCACGGTCTCGTTGAATTGAGAATTTACCATGGGAAGGATTTGGATACATAGAAAAAGAACTCAGCTCAGCTTCAACAACTCCCATTACTTCAGGATCACACATCCCTTCCAAGTTTGTATCATAGAAGGCTTGAGCAGAATTAGCAACTGAAATTAACCCATTTACATTATCAACTCCAGCTGTACCACTACGATCATACAATACAGCAAAGGTAAACTTCTTATGATCTTGATAACTAAGAGTCCCGTCACTTACAGTCATAATACCTCGACGGTCTCCTGGAGGATTCATCATATTTAATTCTGACCATTCACCTGTATTATTCGGGTTTCCAGAGAATTGGAATTTAGTAGGTTGAGCATTATCGTCTAATACAGGAGAATTATCAGCCCAATTCCCATTCATTATATTCCAAGCTTGAGTAGCATTCGCCGGATCAGTGTATGGATATGATGCACCATTATTAAAACTCATTGCACTTTCCATATCATGACTTAAACAAATGATACCTGCACTAGGTGGATTTGCGCCATAACCAAGCACTCCACCACTGGATTCGTCCATAGCATCACCATTATACATATACATCATATTTGTCACTGAATCACAACCGAAGTAATCGTCGGTAGGGTTACCAATATCCCCATCATAAGCAAAGGACATTTTAAAATCAAAAAGTGTTTGTGTCCCACGGTTATAAACATCAACGTCCATAAAAGTTGTATTATTTAGATAATCAGTCGTGCTAAATTGATAAAACATGAAATGAACTTCAATTCCTAAAGGATCCCCTCCAGAACCATGAACATCATCTTTGTCATTCATGATTGTATAAACTGCCCGATCACCTTTTATACATGGATGGTCACCAACAGAAGGGTCATACACACCATCATAATTTACATCAACAAAAGGCGCCAAGAAATAACTGAGTCCTTGTGAAATATCTCCATGTGCAGGCCAACCAGTAATTGAAGAAGGAGCGATATATCCAGGTTGATCAAAGTTTGCAATGTGGTTATCTACTTCGGCTTTTGTGACACTCCATAAAGTATACCCCATTGGATTTGGAGTGATCGTTGTTGCTAGATCCTGTACCAAAGGTCCAGGCCAAAGATCAGAATTGGAACCATACATATTTTGTGCGGCAACTTTCTGTTGACCATTGATATCAACACCTCCGAACCAAAATGCACCCGAATACATCGTATGTGTACCGGAACCACTTGGAATTTCATATCCGTGCATATTTGTTCCGGGGTTATTAAAGAAGAAACCGCCATCGGTAATCATGGCCGAAACATTGTTCTGATTTAAGTCTTGTAGACTTATTTGAGCATTTACGCCAAGCGCAAGCCCAAAACTTAAGAGTGTAGTAATTGTTTTCATAAGTGAGTTTTAATAGGTTGATAGTTCCAATTTACACACTTACTTATGCAGTTTCACTCCAAATAAAACAGATTTAAATTTAAAAATACATGCCTATTCGAATCAAAATAAACACGCCACAACATTTCACGTCTCCTTCACAACAGTTTACTACTCTAAAACCTCATCACACAAAAACGAGAATAAAATAAAAACTACACTTCAAAACAGATTAAAATAATCCTCCGCCACCTTCTTCTGACTCTTGATCCACATTCTTCTCTGTCTTTTTAATAGACTTTCCTTTGTTAAATCTAAAGCTAAACTCCAATAAGAACATGTTTTTAACTAAGGAAACATCATTATCTGTTCTCATAGAAAAACCACTTGCTTCAATACTCGAATTCTGATTATAGTTAGCTCCGAAGTCAATTGGAAGGAAGTAGCCGAACATGATACTTGCTCTTTGCTTGAACAAAGGTTGCTTATAGAAGATCATCCAAAAATCAACATCTCCCTTATCAAATCCAAGCGCGCTAATATGCTTCACCTGTTCTCTCTGGTACTTTAATCCTAATAACGATTGAGATTTTCCGAAAATATAGATCAAATCAGCGTCAGCGGACCAGTCCATAAGACTATTCGAAGAAATATCAGAATTCATCTGTGCGTAGAACAATTCAAAATTAGCTTGAATTAATAGACTAAACTTGAAGTATTTACTAAAATTAAGGTTCCCGCCAACACGTTGATAATCCTTGATATTCTCGTATTTAAAATTAAAAATATTACTCTCATCAAGCTCTCCTATTCGCGCAACTGTATTATTAGAATAATGAAAATAGGGCTCTACAGAAAGTAAACCTTGAAACGTATTTATTCTGAGCGAGAATCGATGCGTTGTAGACGGTTTCAAAAACGGATTCCCAACCGAAGTCACTCTTGGATTAACAACACTTATGAATGGATTTGTCTGATCGATAGTAGGGTAAGAACTTTCTGTTCTATACTTCAAATTAAAGTTTAGTTTTTTTCCAACTACATATCTTATATCGAATAAAGGTTGGAAAATAATATAGTCGTTTTTTACCCCGTTCGTTCTAGGCGAAGACGTTTCAGTTGCAATTCCAGCTCTTAGTCCCCACTTTTTAGATAATTTCAACGAGAAATTTGAATACAACTTATGTCGCATGTCAGTTAAACTAAAATCATCTGAAAAGCTCACTTTATCATCCGTCACTGCGTCTGTTTGAACAACATCATACACATTTCTTAAGTCTCTCCATGTGTTCCCATAACCGATTTGAATATTCGCCTTAGGCGTTAAAACATGATCAAATTCTGCATAAAGTCTGGTGTACTGTTTCTTGTTAACACCACTCTCTTCTCGATAAAACACATCTTCTTGATCCGTAATTGAAATGTACTCTTCATTGTAATTTGAATATGTGAAGTTTACATTTAACTTATTTCGATCATTGAAATCCGCAATATAAAACAGCGTATTGTACATGTTGAATGTTTTGTTTCGCACTCTATTATCGAAACGAAATTCATCCAATAAACTATCGCCTTGATAAACTTCGGTTTGGTATCCAAAGGTGTAATCAGACTCGAGTCTTGGTATTCCAGAGATATTACTTTCAAAACTAATTAAGTGCTTCGGATTTATTCGATAATCAAAGCCCACATTATAATCTAAGTTGTATTCTAAAATAATACCATTCGGATCATTTCCTTCAGAAATTTCAAGCACATTATACCCATCTTCGTAATCTGTTCGGGAATCTGTTGAAATTTGAAACCTTCTCCTTTCAAACCAAGCACCTGCGTATAAATTCAAATTATCTCTCGTGAAATTATAAGTCCCGCCAATGGAGCCAATCATATAATCCAATCTAGAACGATCTGTATCTACATCGACCAATTGCATTTGCTCGATATAAACTTCACTTCCTTTGTAGTTGTCTTTTAAAACAATGTTCAAAATAGCAGTATAGCCTTCTAATCCATAACGCCCACCAGGATCTCTTGTAGTTTCAACACGTAATAAGCGATCAGGATCTAAGTTTTGTACATACTCTTGGTTTTTCTCCACGCCATTCACCAAAATCATGATATTTGCGTCACTGTCAATTTTCAGCTGTCCCGAATAATCATCGAAGGTAATCCCTGGTAGTTTTCTTAAGACGTCTTTTGCTGCCGTAGTTCCTTTTTTATGCTCATCCGTTACAACTTGAACATCTTTATCAAGGTAATCAATTCGCGAACTTGCCTCCACATTCATTTGATCAAGTAAAACGGCATCTACTTTTAGCTTGTAAACCCCTAAAAAAATATCTTTTTTAGAAACCTGAGTGTGAATGGTGTCAGAATGGTATCCATAAAAACTCAAGACCAATTTATATGAACCAGGATGAAGCGGTAATTTAAAAAAACCTTTATCATCTGTTATCCCCCCCGTAACGATACTATCACTTAAAGTAAGGGCCACAATCTTACAATAAGGCATACTTTCTTTTGACTCTTCATCTTTAATTTGACCTGAGACTGCAAATTGACTAAAGGAGAGTGAAGACATTAAAGTCATCAATAAAGACATAAATAAACGAACAAATAAATCTGATTCTATTCTCATCAGTGTATTTTAAAATGTGGTTTTATATTATTAAGACAGACATTAAGCTGTTTTAGTTACAATGACAGTTTTATTCAAAGTAACACACCTCTAATATATTACCATGATTTGATTTAATTTCTAGAAATAAAAGAAAGCTCGGTTTTATGGTTTCGAAAGGGGTTTTAACCTTATAAATGGAAAACTATTGAACATAAAAAAGGGGTGATATACATCACCCCCTCATTTAATTATTGTATTTGAATACTCCTATTTTTCATCAACTTCTTCGAAATCAACGTCTGTTACTTCATCTTCTGGATTACCTCCAGCATCAGCACCTGCTCCAGCACCAGCGTCACCACCAGCATTTGCAGCATTGTACATTTCTTCAGAAGCAGCAGAGAACACTTGGTTTAATTTCTCCATTGCTGGTTCTAAATTCTCCATATTCTTCGCTTCAAACTCTTTCTTCAATTCAGCAAGAGCATCTTCGATTGGTTGTTTTTTCTCAGCAGGAATTTTATCTCCGTATTCTTTCAATTGTCTTTCCGTTTGGAAAATCAATGAATCCGCTTTATTCACTGTTTCAACTTCCGCTTTCATTTTAGCATCTGCATCTGCATTTGCTTCAGCTTCAGCTTTCATTCTTTCGATATCCTCTTCTGATAACCCTGAAGAAGCTTCAATCTTAATCGATTGTTCTTTACCAGTTCCTTTATCTTTTGCAGAGATATTCATGATACCATTCGCATCAATATCAAACGTTACTTCAATTTGAGGAACTCCTCTTTGCGCTGGTGGAATGTCAGACAACTGGAATCTACCTAAAGACTTGTTATCATTTGCCATTGCTCTTTCACCTTGTAACACATGAATGTCAACTGAAGGTTGGTTATCTGATGCTGTAGAGAATACTTCAGACTTCTTCGTAGGGATCGTTGTATTCGCATCAATTAACTTCGTAAATACACCTCCCATAGTTTCAATTCCTAATGATAAAGGAATAACATCTAAAAGAAGTACATCTTTAACTTCACCTGTTAATACACCACCTTGGATAGCTGCACCTACTGCAACAACCTCATCAGGATTTACTCCTTTAGAAGCTTCTTTACCAAAGAAGTTCTTAACTGCATCTTGGATTACTGGGATTCTTGTCGAACCACCAACCAAGATTACCTCATCAATATCACTTGTTGACAATCCAGCATTTTTAAGAGCCGAACGACAAGGAGCGATTGTTCTTTCAACGATATCAGAGATTAATTGCTCAAATTTTGAACGTTGTAAAGTTCTAACAAGGTGCTTAGGTACACCGTCAACTGGCATAATGTAAGGCAAGTTGATTTCTGTTGAAGTTGTAGAAGAAAGCTCAATTTTCGCTTTCTCTGCAGCCTCTTTCAAACGTTGTAACGCCATTGGATCTTTTGTTAAGTCCAAACCTTCGTCTTTTTTGAATTCAGCAGCTAACCATTCGATAATAGCTTGATCTACATCATCTCCACCTAAGTGTGTA
>Ga0193955_1001667_pt1 | contig 10176 bp, 8 predicted proteins | sample BB_6_MG_FD_140343 | JGI IMG/M metagenome (GOLD analysis project Ga0193955, IMG submission 140343) | Microbial mat bacterial communities from the Broadkill River, Lewes, Delaware, United States - BB_6_MG | ecosystem: Environmental > Aquatic > Freshwater > River > Microbial mats | place: USA... | reverse complement strand
GTTGCCGCTCTTAAGGGAGATAATCGCCTTGTAGAGCGTGGTGCTCGTGGGGTTGGTTGAAGGGATAAGTCCCGCGATAACGCCCATGGGAGTAGCGATTTCAACGATTTTCTTCTCGGTGTCCTCGTTGATGATCCCAATGGTTTTGAGGCCTTTGTAGTAGCTGACCAGTTTCTCAGAGGCGAGGATGTTCTTCTGTTTCTTGTCCTGCCACTTGCCGAACCCGGTCTCTTCAGAAGCCATCTTGCCAAGCTCTTCGGCCATCTCGGCGCCTACTTTGGCGATCGCATCCACCAGAGCGTCCACACGTTCCTGGCCGGCCTGCACAAGTGCGGGCTGGGCGGCACGAGCGGCACGGACCAATGCTCGGGTTTCCTGAATTGAGAGTAAATCCTTATCTACCATCTCTATCCTCACTTACTTTTCAAGAGTCTTCATGTATTGAACAAACGCCTCAAGAAGGTCTTTCTTCTTGGCATACTTGATCTCACCCCTCGCGATGGAGAAGGTGGGGAGCTGCCGTGCGAGACGTCTCAGTTTGGTAACTTTAAGCTTTTTCAAATCTGCCATGTCGAAGTTTAAGGCATCGGGATCTTCCTGTTCGGAACGTCCCTTCGCCTTGGCAGGGGCTTGCTGAGCCGGGCTTTCGGGCCCTTTCTCAGGGACGGCCTCGGAAACGTCTTCTGTCTCCGTCACCGGCTCCAGTGTGATCTCCGGCTGCGCGTCGGCTACGGCCGTGCGCTCGGGGAAACACTTGGGACGCTTTCCCTCTTCGATCAAAATTCCGTCAAGGCCTTCGGCGGTCCGGGCAATCACAGTAACCGAGCAGACCTCTCCTAAGCGTGCAGCCGCCGTGCTGCCGGCATCTATTGATGCCTTGACAGCGGACACATCGCCTTTCATCAGAATAGAGACCAGACCTCCGCCCACCGCCTGGGAGCCAATGATGGTGACATCGGCGGTTTTCACCGCCACGTCCCCTGCCTCCACAGCGGGAACGAGTCCCACGGTCTCAATAATTCCTAAAGCCTTGCCGTCCATGGTGACCTCCCTTGATTAGTACTTCAGGGGATTCTCAGCCACCTGGATAACGGCATCGGCAAAGGCATCGCAGGCCGCCTTGCAGGCAGACTGGGATCCGGTGAGCAGACCCCCGCCGAAGTTGGTCTCTGAGGGAGGTCCGAAGAACTCCACCATCTCAACGTCGGCAGCCTTCAGGGCCGCGTCCAGTGCGTAAATCGCCTCGATGGGAGGGGCGATGAGATATGCCATGGCCTCCCCTTCAGGGATGCTTCCCAGATCAGAAAGGAAGGATCCGGTTCGGGAGACGCAATGGGCGTAGTAGGGGATGGAGTCATCCTCATTGGCGCTGTAGAAGCAGGCGTCGTTTTCGATGAAATCGATGGCTGCGTCGATGCCGCTCTTCACCTCTGCGGGGTTGGGCCCGGAGAGGATACCGATGAATTCACCGGCGAGCTTGGTGTTTGCGTTGTCAGCACCACCGTAGAAGCTCTTGGCGTAAGCAACTTTGACATCGGCCTTCTTGGTGGCTTCGTCGATGGCGGTGTAGCCTACGTCGTCGCAGTCGGTGGTGATCATGCCGATGCTGCGGTGCCCGTCAGGCAGCTCGAGGCGCTTGACCATATCGGGGTCCACGTTCGGGATCATCTTGACGCTCAGGACGGTAGTGCGAAGTGCATCACCTTTCATGTTTCAAGTCTCCTTTTCTAAATTTGAAGGTCGATGCCGCTTGCTTTCTGCTCAAGCATCTTTTTGACGATATCCGCGATCTGTGCACCGGCTTCCACGGCAGGGGTACCGGCCTTGTGGATGTTGGAGATGATGGTGCGCTTGGACTCGGAAATTCCTACATGGCTCTGGTAAACCATGTAGGCGCTCATGGACTCGCCGGTGGCAAGACCCGGACGCTCGCCCACGAGGGCAACGGTCACCTGGGGTTTGGTCACATCGGAGGCGCTGTCCATGGAGGGCACGCGGCCATATCGGATGAAAAAGGGCGTGCCCACATCGATGCCGAAGTTTTTCAGGCCCTGAAGTGCCGACTCCATGGTGTTCTTGGCGTTGGTTTCGATGGCGGTGGAGCTCAGGCCGTCAATGACCACAAACTGAACCGTAGGGTTCATCGTGCACTCGGCCTTCACCTTCTCAATGCTGTCGTCATCGAGCTTACGTCCCAGGTCGGGGCGTGTGAGAAACTCGTCCTTGTCGGCACACTGTGTTTTCAGATCCATCAGACCCCAGTCCTTAATGAAATCGGGGCAGACATTGTTGAAAACAGCGTCCTGGGCCACGGCGTGGTCGGCACGAAAGCGAAGGGAAGAACCGGTGAGGTACCGGGGACCGGTTCGCCAGATGCCGATACGGGCAGGCGTGGTGGCCTTCATCTTGAGGTAGGCCTCACGGTTGTTGGGCTCGGGAACCAGAAGCTGCTTTCGTAAGTCGATGGCAGCGAGGTCTTCGCCCACTTCGGAGGAGACGGCCGCAGTGACAGCAGCGGCAGCTGCTTCCGGAGCAGCATCGGTGCTGTCTATGCTGCTCAGCACCTCTGCGATGATATCCTTGATCTTATTTTCTGAAATCACGTCGATCCTCCTGAGCTATCGAATGAAAAAGGATGCGTCGCCGGCTCGACGGGTCATCCTGCCGTTTTCCATGAGGCCCATCTTTTCAAGCCAGGCTTCAAACTCGGGAACAGGACGAAGGCCCATGATCTCGCGCAATGCAGGGGTCTCGTGGTAGCCGGGGCACTGGTACATGAGCATGATGTCGTCGCCCTGGGGAACGGAGATAAGGTAGTTCACACCGGCCGCGCAAAGAAGCATGCCGAGGTTCTCGATATCGTTCTGATCCGCCTTCATGTGGTTGGTGTAGCACGCGTCCACACCCATGGAGATGCCGGAGAGCTTGCCCATGAAGTGGTCTTCCAGGCCCGCACGGGTGACCTGCTTGCTGTCGTAGAGGTACTCGGGACCGATGAACCCGACCACGGTGTTGACCATGAAGGGGTTGTAGTGACGAGCGAAACCGTAGCAGCGGGCTTCCATGGTGAGCTGGTCCACGCCGTGGTGGGCATCGGAGGAGAGCTCGGAACCCTGACCGGTTTCGAAGTACATCACGTTGGGACCGGTGGAGGTGCCTTCTTTGAGCACAAGGTCGTGGGCTTCGGAGAGAAGGGATGCGCTAACGCCGAAGTCTTCGTTGCCCTTCTGGGAGCCTGCGATGGACTGGAAGATCATGTCACAGGGGGCGCCCTTTCTGATGGCGTCCATCTGGGTGGTGACGTGGGCCAGTACGCAGTTCTGTGTGGGAACCTGGTACTCGTCCATGATCTCGCTGAACATGGTGAGGATGGTCTTGCAGGAATCGGTGGTGTCGTTAACCGGGTTGAGGCCGATAACCGCGTCACCGGAACCGTAGGCAAGTCCCTCCAGGGTGGAGATACGGATGCCATCGGGATCGTCGGTGGTGTGGTTGGGCTGAAGGCGCCAGGCCAGGGTACCGGGAAGACCGATGGTGGTGTTGCACTTGGCGGTGACGATGATCTTCTTGGCACCGTATACCAGGTCCATGTTGCTCATGAGCTTGGTGACGGCTGAGATCATCTCGGAGGTGAGCCCGCGGGAAATCCGCAGGATGTCATCACTGGTGGTGTCGCCGGCCAGGATCCACTCCCGGAGTTCGGCCACGGTCCAGTTTTTGATGCCACCGTAGATCTTCTCGTTGATGTCGTCCTGGATGATTCGCGTGACTTCATCCTCTTCGTAAGGCACCGCGGGGTTGTTGCGGATGTCGGCGAGAATGATATTGCTCAGGACCTCTTTGGCGGCAACCATTTCGGTCACGGTCTCAGCAGCGACGCCGGCAAGTCGGTCACCCGACTTCTCCTCGTTGGCCTTGGCCATGACATCATAGAGATCCTTGAACTCATAGACTGACCCAAAAAGGGTGGTTTTTAATCTCATGTGTACGTCCTTATCTTAAGTAGAGTAAAACGCTGCGTCTGTACCTCCTGCGCAAGCCGGAAAGGCGTGTGCAAAGTGTGCGGTCATGCCGTATCAGGGCATGGAAGGATCCATACGCATGGTGTTTTGCTTGGGTAAGGGAACGTGACACACACCATCTATGGTGATGCGGCCCATATTCATCGGGCAAATTGGAGTTTGCAGGCCCCACCCCATTTCAAGGTCGGCCCGTTCCCTTACATGACGCAGAAACGGTAAAACACACATGCAGCATGGCGCTTCAATAGCCCGGTGCCATAGTCATTATGGCAGGATCGCATGCGGTCTTGAGTCATCGTTGATTCACCGCATTGCTCTCATCCGAGCCGGGTTGACCCAAAACACTGAGTCTCCCCAATTGTGCACTTCTCCCGAACGCCTTTGTAAGGGAATCCGCTTTTGGGTGACCCCGTCCGAAAACGGGGTTACCATGTCATCTGTTGCTTTATTTGGAACGAAGTGGGTGTGACACCCCACTACGAACCGCTCAATTCGACCCTAGTTGAGATCATCCTCAGAAGGATCGTAGTCGATCAGGTGATGGCGGCTGTAAACCAGGTAGTAAACGACCATCAGAACAAATACTGCCGCCGCAATCATGGTCATCTTGGCGTTGGCCAGGTAACAGGCCACAAAGGCAAAGCAGCCAAGAACGGTGCTGATTCCCGAGGTAAACTTACCGCCGGGGGTTTTGTATGGACGGTGCAGGTCAGGCTCCCTGACACGCAGCACATAGTGGGATGCGGTCATCATGATGTAGGAGATGGAGGCACCGAAGACCGCCACAACCAGAAGGCTGTCGCCGTCAACAAAAAGAGACAGTGCAAAACCGATACTCCCGATAACGATGAGGGAGACGTAAGGGGTTTTGCGTGAGCCGGTGAGGGAAAGAAAGGTGGGCAACATGCCACCGCGGCTCATGGCAAAAAACTGCCGGGACGCGCCGTAGATCAGAGAGAAGAAACTGGCCACGAGCCCTGCAAGGCCGACAACGTTGATCAGGCGGCTGACGAATGTGGGGCCACCGTAGGCGTTGGGCGACTGAATCGCACCGATAAGGGGATCTGCCGCATCACGGATCAGGAAGGCAGAGGAACCTCCGGGACCGAAGAAGAGAATCAGGGCGGCGAAAATAAGAAGCGTGGTCATGGAGACGATGATGGCCTTCGGCATGTCCTTGGTGGGGTCCTCGCACTCTTCTGCAGCAAGGGGGATCCCTTCCACGCCGAGGAAGAACCACATACCGAAGGGAAGCGCCGCCCAGACACCGAGCCATCCGTTGGGCAGGAAGGCGGTGGCTCCGGCCACGTCGGCCGCGGGCTTCATGTCAAAGAGGTTGGCCACGTTAAAGTGAGGAATCATCGAAACGATGAAGGCGACCAGAGCGGCCACGGCGATGACGGTGACAACCATGATCAAAGCCAGGGCTTCGCCCACACCATAGAGGTGCACACCGACAAAGAGTCCGTAAAAGAGGGCCTTGGTCATCCAGGTTCCACCGAGGAGCATGGTGGTAAATCCCTGCATGCCGTCGGGGACCATGCCGATGAGTGAGCCACCGGCACCGAAGAGAGCGCCGCAGTATCCGGCAATGAAGCATGCAATGGCCGCAGGGGCGATGGCGTACTCCAGAAGAATCGCAGTACCGGTAATGTAGCCGCCCAGGGGACCGAACGCTCGCTTGGCAAATTCGGACCCGCCGCCGGCTGAAGGCATGATGGTGGCCAGTTCTGCCTCGGACAGAACCATGCTGGTGTACATGACCGCCATAAGAACCGTTGCGATGAGAAGACCGCCCCACCCTGCTTTTTCAATACCAAAGTTCCAGCCGGCAAAATCACCGGAAATAACGTAAGCGACACCGAGAAATGAGAGGAGAACCCAACCGGCCGCCCCTTTCTTCAATTCACGTTGCGCATAATAATCGTCTTGAACTTTTGCTGTACTCTTACCTGCCATGACTCCTCCTTAAAAACAGCGTTGTTGAAAAAATCATCCTTGAGACTTCATCAATAAGACCGTCTTGCGTTGTGACCTCTCTTCTATCGTCCTCCTTTGTGATCAGTGCGGCCCTTTTCGATGCCTCGGGCAGAACCGCCGTTTTATCGGGTTTAAATGTGCCTTGTTGCCGAATCAGTAGCTGAAAAGAAGCGTCTTGACGATGACGGGGACCACGTTGCCCCCGGCAAGCTGACGACCGATATCGATGTAGTCGCCGTTTTCCACCTTCACGGTATCAATGCAGATGACGTCCTTTGCGCTGCCGAGCTTTGCCTGCAGGGTCTGGCCCAGGGCTTTGGCCAGGTCATTTTCCACCACAACGGTGAGGGGAACGTCTTCACGAATGACCGTCTCCATGCCGTTGATGATGCTCTCGGCCAGGATATGAATATCGCTAAATGCTATGTCCCTGGGGCCCTTGAATGCCAAGGCGGGCATCTGCTTCTGCCCTTCCTGAAGCCTGAACCAGTCCACCTTTTCCCGGATCACCGTCTGCCACTGATCAAAGGGAAGGGCTTCGTCTTCCTTAGAGAGCTTAAGCACGGGAATATTCTGAATGGGAAGAGAGTTGCCGGAGATGGAGATGGTGCTGCCGCTGATATCGGTGGTATGGGAGCCAGCCCCCACCACGGTGGCGCGGATGGTTTCTGCCGGAGTGAGCAGCTTGACGTCAGTTCCAATGGCCGAGTGGGCGATGGCACGCCCCAGAAGCAAGCCAATGTCGCCATAGCAGAAGGTGTCCCCGGTGATCTCATCCACGATGCAGTCCGCCACGCCGCCGGAGATGGTGACGTAGTCGATGGTGTAATCGCGGCGCAGGTCCTTGTCGGTGCAGATCAGGGCCAGATCGTCCGTGGCGGATTTGGCCCCCACCACCTCCTCCAGGAGCTCCGCCATGCGGATGGCGATCTTGGTGAGGAAGCCGCGATCCGCGGGTTGTCCTACGGAAAGAGGAATGTTATTGGAGGCGGCGAGCTTGGCAATCTTATCGGAAATATAGGCGATCTTATCGTTTTCCACCTTGATCAGGCGGCCGCCGATATCAAGGCAGCTGGTGTCGATGACCTCGCCATTGTCAAAAACGGCGATGTTGGTGGTGCCGCCGCCGATGTCGAGGTTGGCCACCACAGCGCCGCGCTTTTTCGCTTCCCCGGAGGCGTTGGCCCCTTTTCCGGCGATGATCCCCTCCAGGGCGGGCCCGGCGGTTGCCACCACAAACTCCCCGGCAAAATGGGAGAGGGCTTTCTGCACCTCGGCTGCGTTCTCTTTTCTGGCCGTCTCACCGGTGATGATGACGGCCCCGGTCTGGACCTGGTCAGGGGTGACCCCTGCCTTCTCGTACTCGGCCTTTACAATGAGGCGAACGCTCTCCCCGTCAATTTCCGAAGCGGACTTCAAAGGGGTGAAGTGGATGTCGCTTCGATAGACGACCTCCTTGTCAGCAATCTTAATTCGAGGCACGGATATCATGGAGGCCGTGTTTTCAATAGTAATCCGACTGAAAACCAGCTGAGTGGTAGAGGTTCCGATATCAATCCCGACGCTTAAGATGCTCTCTCTCATGTGTAAACCTTCGTCCTTTCCAATCTTGACCAGTGGCAGTCTGTTGCCACAAAAAAAGCCTGAAGATCTCCGTACCGCTGCACGGGTCTCCAGGCTTCATCGCCTGTTGGCACCTCCACGCCATTGTGGAGATTGCTATTTTTCGTTTGGCTCACGTCACCCCCGCAAGGGGGAATGCGCTGTTCGTTAATTTCCCAGGGAATCCACCGGCGATCCCGCCGGGTCCTGGCAGGTCGCCTCATCCAGGGGGAAGTCAAAGAGCACCTTGGTGCCTCCCTTTCCCGATTCTGTGGTGAGGGTTCCAAAAAGCTTGTCTTTTACGATACTCTGAACGATCCGTGTTCCAAGGGCCCCTTGCCTGACCTGGCTCACATCAAATCCCACACCATCGTCGGTGATGGCAATGTTGCCGTAGGTGGATGCCTTGCAGACCTCCACACAGATCCGTCCTTTTTCACGGCCTTTAAAGGCGTGCTTCAGGCTGTTTTGAATCACCTCATTCACCACAAGGGCGATGGAGGTGGCCGTATCGGAGTTGCACATGATGAGGTCGCCTTCGATGCTGATGCGAACCTCCTTGCCCCCCACCACGGAGTAGTCCACGATGCTGCTCTTGATGCGCTGCAGCATGGTGAGAAGATCCACGTCATCCACGCCGTTCTGGGCGAGGATCTCATGGGTGGCGGCGATGCTCAGCACACGGCTGATGCTCTCGCTGAAAGCAGTTCGGGCGGAGACGTCATCCACGCGCCGGGACTGCAGCCGAAGGAGACTGGCGATGGTCTGCAGGTTGTTCTTCACCCGGTGGTGAATCTCCCTGATGGCGACAGACTTGAGAATCAACTCCTTCTCTTTGGCTTTCACGTCTGTCTCATCCCTCATTAACATCACGACTCCTGATACGTTCAGGTTCCTGTTCTTCATCATGGCGTATTTGATGTTCAGCACCAGGCTGCCCACCTTGACTTCGTTGTGGCTCAGCTGCTTCTTTTCCAGGATATCCTGAAATGTCACCTGGTCCAGGGCCATGTTGGAGAAGTGGATCCCTTCAAGCTTGTCTATATAACCGAGCTTTCTGTATATCGTTTCCGCAACCGGGTTCGCGTAAGTGGAGACCCCGGAGTCATCGAACATCACAATCCCGTCGCTGTCGTGGTACGGAAGGTTGTGGTCCTTGTGACGAGATGTCAGCAGGGCTTCCATCAGCTGTTCGGTGGTGCGGGACAGAACCGATAAATTGTTCTTGGTTTTCACATGATCGGTGACATCTTTTTCCGCAATGAGGACCCCGATAACCCGGTCTTCATCGTTTTTGATGGGAGAGACGTTCTGACGAACGTTTTTATTCTCCTGGGTCACGGCCCACATATCGGAGGTGGGCATCCCCACGTCCATGGTTCGCAGCACGGCCGGCTCTTTGCTTCTGTACGCCAGCTCCCCCACAACAGACCCCTCGTAAAGGGATTCCAGGCTCTTGGGCTTGGCCTGGGCCACGACAATGGCCACGTCCGGATCCCGGGTGACACAGTCGATGAAGATATCCGCTCCGGTGCAGTCGGCAATCATGTCGAGATTTTCCGCCACTGCCTTGAGTTTCGCGATATCTTTGGCTGTCAGGTCGTTGTGTTTGCTGCAAAGTTCTTCGATCATGTGAATCCCCATTGATTCCGTGGCCAGTTGTTACCCGTTAAGCACAATAATCTTGGCAATCTCTTTCATGGAGCATCGCTTGTCCATGCTCAGCTTACGGATCCTGTTGTACGCCACTTCTTCGTTGATGCTGTAGGTCTTCATCAAAATACCTTTGGCCCGCTCCACCAGCTTTCGGCCCTCGAGCTGCCCCTGGGCTTTCTGCATGTCGCTTTCCATCTTAGCGATTTCAGCGCCTTTGGCCACGGCAATCTCAACCATGGGCAAGAGGGACTCTTCCTTGACAGGCTTCACCACATACCCCATGACACCGACATCCTTGGCCTGGTCCACAAACTCCTTGCCGCTGTATGCGGTGAGGAGCAGGATCCCGCCTGCGGTGTTCTCGTCCCGAATCATCCGGGACGCTTTGAGCCCATCCAAAAGCGGCATCTTGATGTCCATCAGCACCAGATCGGGCTTGTGCTTGCGGCACATCTCCACCGCGTCAAATCCATCGGAGGCCTCACCCAGCACCTCGTAACCCGCTCCTTCGAGAAGCTCTCGAATATCCATGCGTGTGATGGGCTCGTCATCTGCTATGACAATTCTATACCCCATGCCTTCTTACTCCTGATTTCCTCTACACTGGGAACGGTGACGGGTAAACCCCACCAAGATTCACGACAGCATATCCTGCAATATATCAAGGCCGATATTCGCCTTTGAACTCGACCGAATGATCTCTTTAACACCGGCATTTTCCAGAAAACGCTCTGCCCGTTCCACGTTGCACCCGTCCACATCCACCTTGGTCACAATACCGATCACCTTGCGGGTGAAGATGGTTGAAAACTGGGGTGGGAACAGGCTGCTGATCCGTGTGGCGTCCTGCACCATGGCCACCACATCGCAATCTGCGGATGAAGTGATCAGGGCCGGGTAAAAACGCCTGTTCTCC
>Ga0193955_1001666_pt1 | contig 10189 bp, 7 predicted proteins | sample BB_6_MG_FD_140343 | JGI IMG/M metagenome (GOLD analysis project Ga0193955, IMG submission 140343) | Microbial mat bacterial communities from the Broadkill River, Lewes, Delaware, United States - BB_6_MG | ecosystem: Environmental > Aquatic > Freshwater > River > Microbial mats | place: USA... | reverse complement strand
GGTCAAAAACAACGGCATGCCCCGCTTCCAGAACCAGCCCCGTAACCCCGGACTCTTTCATGGTCTGAAGGGTCGCAAGGCCAACGGCCGGCACGTCAAATCGCATGTCCTGGGTGGGCTTGCTCACCTTGATCAAGACCGCGTCCCCGGTGCCCAACCCCCCGCCACGGCGGATTGTGGCATCCGTGCCATCGATGGCCTCCACGGCCAGCACGGACCCGCCACCCATCACGAGACACTGCCCCACATCAAGACGACCGATCTCCTTGGCGATATGCCAACCGGTTCGCATGTCTTTGAGCTGAGCAGCATTGGGTTTTTTTCGGGTCCAGAGCCCGGCGCCTGCCAGGATTTCCGGAACGAGAAAGGTGGATGAACGAACGGTAAGCCCCTCCTTCTCGAGAAGTCGGGAAAACGCACTCAAAATGGTGTCATCATGGGTGTGCCGCATGCGGGCGAGGAAAGCAACTGCCTTGGTATCCGGACGAATATCCTTGAAGATATTCGTCTTGGTGACCCCGCCCACAAGAACCACCTCCTCCACACCGTTGTTGCGGAAAAAGCGGATCAGTTTTTTTACCTGACCGATGTGAAGCCACTCGGTCTTTTCGCACTGCTCTTCAACCTCGGCAACCGCTTCATTTTTTATCGCGGCGGCGTACACCACGTACCCCTTCTCTTTTGCTGCGCGCGAAAACAAAAGGGGAAACTGGCCATTGCCCGCAATAATCCCCACCTTCATGGCGTGATTCCTTTCCGGGACCGCGAGACCGTCCCGCCCAAAGCCCCTTGAGCAAGGCCTCACGGTTAGCGGGTAATGCCCCTGCTGGAACTCTGGATAAATTCGACAAAGGCCTCGACTTCCGGCACCTGGTTGACTTCAGCCCGAACCCGTTCCAGGGCTTCGTTCAGTGTCAGGCCTATGCGGAACAGAATACGGTATGTGCGCTTTAATTCGGTGATGGTCTCTTCCGAAAAGTTGCTTCGCCGCATGCCCACCTTGTTAAGGCCATGGAGTGTGGCGCGGTCACCGGCTGAGATCACGTAAGGGGGAATATCTTTCACCACCACGGACTTGCCGCCGATGTAAGCATGATCGCCCACACGGACAAACTGGTGAATGGCGGTGAATCCTCCAATGTTGGCAAAGTTCCCGAGTTCACAGTGACCAGCCAGGGTAGAGTTGTTGGCAAGGATCACCCGGCGACCGGTCTTGCAGTCGTGGGCCACATGGCAGTAAGCCATAAGAAAGTTTTCATCCCCGACCTCGGTGATGCCGCCCCCCACCCCGGTGCCCCGGTTGATGGTGACGAACTCACGGATCACGGTACCCCGCCCCACTTTCAGGTAGGTGACCTCCCCTTTGTACTTGAGGTCCTGGGGAGCCGCGCCCACAGACGCGTACTGAAAAATCCGGCAGTCCGGTCCGATACTGGTATGCTCATCAATCACCACATGGGAAGCGATGACTGTTCCCGAACCAATGGATGTGTTTCCCTTAACGATGGTGTAGGGACCGATGACGGCATCGGGGGCAATCTCCGCCGAAGGGTCAATAATGGCTGTCGGGTGTATATTTGTCATGGGTCGTCCTTATCTCCTGCGCACACGTGCTGTGCGGATGCTGTCATTGCTCTGCTCTGTTTCTGGCATATCCCGATAACGCTTTAAAATCAAAACATTACTTATCGGTTTCAAGTCGATCAACCCGCTTTTCCAGCTGGGTAACCGTGCGTTTCAACTCTGGAAGTTTGGGCATCAGGCTCATGAGCCTCAACCACAATTTGTGGGGCATGGCTGGGGTCCCTGACACCACCTCACTGTCACCCACCGATTTTACCACCCCTGCGGCAGGTCCCACAATGGTATTGTCACCAATGGTGAGGTGCCCCGAAATTCCGGCCTTGCCCGCAAGGATCACGTGATTGCCTACTTTGGAGCTTCCGGCAATCCCTACCTGGGCCACAAGAAGGGTGTCTTCACCCACTTCCACGTTGTGTGCCACATGAACGAGGTTGTCGGTTTTCACCCCTCGCCGGATCCAGGTTCGGCCATTGGTGGCCCGATCTATGGCGTTGAGGGCGCCGATCTCCACATCATCATCAATCTGAACAATTCCGGTATGGGGAATTTTCCGGTAGGTTGACCCCTCCGGGGCAAACCCGTATCCGTCGCTGCCAATCACCGATCCGGAGTTGACAATCACCCGATTCCCAATGAGGCAATCATGGCCAATGGTGACGTTGGCCTGAAGGGTCACGTCGTCCCCGAGGCTGACACCGTCCCCCACCACAACGCCGGGGGAAAGGCGGCATCCCGCACCAAGGGTCACACCGTCGCCAACCACCACACCGGGACCGATCTCCACCGGACCGCCAAAGGTGACGTTCTCACCGATGCAGGCGTGGGGGCTCACCTTATGGGCCACCGCCTTGGATGGAGAAAAAAGCTCCATGACCTGAATAAAGGAGACCTTGGGGTTTGCCACCACAATGAAGCTTTTGTCTTTACTGCCGGGGTCCTCAGGCACCAGCACCGTCCCGGCCCCCGTTTCGGAGAGTCGCTTCAGATAACTCGCATCCCCTGCAAAGACAATCTGGTCTTCCCCCGCGTCTTCAAATGGCGCAGGGGCCGAAACGAGTCGGGAGCCGTCACCGATGACGGTTCCTCCCACAACGTCGGCAATTTCTTGAACGGTACGCTTCATCTTACCTCTTTTCGTATGCCTCATCGTACAGACCAATGAGCCTGTCCGTCATGTCCATGGATACGGGGGCGTAGAGCACCTCTTTCTTCTCTACAATCAGGAGATAGCCCCCTTTGCGGCCGAGACGATCAATGATCCCGCTCAGCTCTTTTCTTATTTTTTCCGTCTGCCTGCGGTTGATATCCGCAAAAAGGCGACTGTACTTCTGATCAGCTGACTTGAACTCGCCGAGGAGCGTTTCCAACTCGTTGCGTTTTTCACTTACGTCACGGGTGGTGGAGGAGAGTTCCAGGCTCTCCACGGTGGCTTGCAAAGACGCAATTTGGCTCTTCAACCGCCCCAACTCCGCCATTCGCTCCGACTGTTTGGTCCGAAGCACTTCGGCGGCTTCACGGCCTGCACGGGACTCCTTGAGCACCCGCTGAAAATCCACCACACCGATTTTTGCCACATCGGCCCCGAGGGCGGTTCCCCACCACACAAGAAGGAGGGCTGCCACCACAAGACCTCTGATACCGCGTCCCATAAAATACTCCCGCCTTTTTAATAGGCCCTGCTCGCATCATAGCGCGAGCCCTGTTAACAAAGCCGACATCACATCGGCCTTAACCGGCACACGTTTTAAAACGCCGTCCCCATGGAGAATTCCCACCGGGCCCTGTCCTCGCCCTCCTGGGGATCCACGACATAGCCTCTTTCAAACCGAATGGGGCCGATGGGGGAGTACCACCTGAAACCAAAACCATAGGTTTGGCGGAAATCCGACGGATCGATGTTCTCTTTTGTTGCATAGACGTTGCCCGCATCGGTAAAGACAAGGGCCACAAGTCCCTCTACGCCAAACAGGGGCACGATAAGCTCGGCGTTAAGCTGCACGTACTTGTTGCCGCCGATCTCGTTGCCGTCCTCATCAGTCAGGTGAATATCCTGATACTCAAAGCCGCGAAGGGAGTTGATGCCGCCCAGGTAAAACTTTTTGTAGTCCGGCAGAAAGCCGTCGCTGTTTTCAACCACGAGCCCCCCTTCACCGTGGAGCATCCCGATCACCTTCCAGAAGACGGGGAAGAACCAGCTCGATTCGGCTGTGTACTTGGAGTAACTCATGTCACCACCAAGCGCACCGCCGGCGTGCTCCACACGGATCGTGTGATCAAATCCACGGGTTGTCTGGGCATTGTAGCGACGATCCCGGGTGTCGTAATTGATGCTGAAGCTGGTGCTGCTCAGAACGTTGAGACCTTCCATCTCGATAATACTGGAGGCAGCACCGGTCTGAATGTTGTCGATGGTGTTGCGCTCGTAGTTATACGAGACAAAGGCCCGTGTGTAGTCAAAGATGGGGTAACCCAGGGTGACGCCACCGCCCACGGTTTTTTTGTCGTAATAGGTGTACTCGTCGTCCCAGTTCTTCAACTCGTACTTGGAGTAGAGGGGGATGTCAAAAAGCCATGGTTCAACAAAGATCAGCGAATACTTGTTACCGGTGCCGCCGAACTGGGCCTTCAGGTCCAGGGACTGATCCCGACCGAAAAGGTTTCGCTTGGAGATGGAGGTGGTGCCGAACAGTTTGTCTTCACTGCTGTAGCCCATGCCGAAGGTAAAGGTACCGGTGGGTTTTTCCGTCACATCAATGGAAAGGTTCACTTTGTCCGGATCGGCCGTGTCGAGGGTATTGACCTTGATGTCGCCGAAGTACTCGAGGCGATAGAGGTTCCGGACACTCTCCTTGAGCTTGGCTCCCCGGTAAAGTTCCTGTTCGTAGATCTTGAGCTGTCGCCGGATGACTTTGTCCCGGGTTACGGAGTTGCCGGTGATGATGATCTTATCAAAATAGACCATATTCCCCTTGGTGACCCGGTAGGTCACATCGGCCACACCATCTTCCCGGTTGCGACGGATGTCGGGAACCACGGCTGCCCGGGCATACCCTTCGTCGCTGTAGATATCGGTAAGCAACACCACATCGTTCTGGACCTTCTCACGGTTGACGAACTCGTCACCCCCTACGCTAAGCCGGGCAAGCAGGGCCTCTTTGGTATCAAGGATATCGCCGTCAACGTCAACATTGCCCAGGGCGTAACGACTCCCTTCCTCGATCTTGACTGTGATGTAAATCCACTTTCCCTTGTACTCAACCTCGGGGTCCGCCATTCGGCAGTCAATGAAGCCGTTTCTCTGGTACTCTGCGTTGATCACCGCCATATCGACATTGAGGTCCGCCATCTCCAGAGTACCAGAAGATGTCAACCAGGAGAAGAACCCCTTCTTCTTGGTCTTGATCATCTTGCGGATTTTTTTATCGCTGAAAAAGTCATTGCCCTCAATGGCAATCTCTTTGATCCAGATTTTCTCCCCCTCCTCGATGGTAAACTCCAGGTCGGCCTGGTTGTTCTCCACATCGATGAGGCGGTAGTTCACTTTCGTTTTGTAGTAGTGTTTTTCGTTGTAGAGACTTTCGATCTGCTTGATGGAGGTGTTGAGGGCCCCGGTATTGAAAATCGCCCCTTTGGAAAGGGTGATGTTCTTTTTCACCTTCTCGTCATCAAACACATGGTTGCCCTTGACCTGGACATTTCGAATGGTGGGTTTTTCCTTGACGCGGAAAATCACCGTGGCCGTTCCGTCATCGTTGTGGTCTGCCACCACCTTGATGTCTTCAAAGTAACCCATGCGATAGATGGACTTCATGTCGCGCGTAAGGGCATCTTTCTGAAGCCGGTCCCCGGCTTTGGTCCGAACAATCCGAAGGACCGCGTCGGACTCGATGCGCCGGTTGCCCTCCACCTTCACATCGGAAATGGTTTCAAATCGAAAAATGCGGGACCCGACCTTCACGGCCATATCACCCACGGTGGAGATAAGGGTCTCCACCCCTTCGCCTTCGCTGGAGAGGGGCGTGCTGCTGCCGTTTCCTACGTCAAAAAGGGTCGCATCCAGGCGGTAGGTCTCGCCAGTCTGTGTCAGGCCCCCCCAGATAACATGATCAATATTGGCCGAAGCAGCCGCACTTGCAAGAAGGGCGGTGTCCACCGCACCCTTTTCGCCCACGGCCCCCATCAGGGAGCTTGCATCCACCATCTCTCCGCCGTCACGTTTCAGCTGACGTGAAAGGGTATCAGGGATCTGGTCGGAGAGGTACGAGAGATCCGTTTCAGAAACCACGTGAAAAGGAAGGACAGCAATCCGTTTTGCCGCCTCTTCAGCCTGTGCAGGAATGGCTCCGGCCATTACCACGATCGCGATCATCAGAGAAGAGAGAAGAGACCTGGTCAGTCGAGTCATTAATATATTTCCCTTGTTGTCATGTCCGTTCAACTACCTGCCCGCCTTCCAGGGTTACCTGGCGATCCATATAACCGGCCAGCTCCATGTTGTGGGTCACCACCACAACCGTCATCCCGGTTTCACAGTTCAACTCGTCGAGCAGCTCATGGATCTGACTGCTGTTTTTGCCGTCCAGATTGCCTGTCGGCTCATCAGCCAGAAGAATCGCGGGCCGCCCCACCACCGCTCGTGCAATGGCCACACGCTGTTGTTCCCCACCGGAAAGCTCTCCTGCCCGGTGGTGCAGTCGTCGAGAGAGGCCAACCCTGTCGAGGATCGCTTCGGCATCCTTTCGGACGCCCTCTCCCTTTTCCCCTCTGATAAACCGGGGCAACATCACATTTTCAAGTGCTGTAAACTCCGGTAATAAATGATGAAATTGAAACACAAACCCAATGGTCCGATTTCGAAACCCCGCCAGATGCCTGTCATCCGCCGCGAAGACGTCAACCCCATCACAGATGAGCCGCCCCGCATCGGGCCGATCCAGGGCCCCCACGATATGCAGCAGCGTTGATTTGCCGATGCCCGATGCTCCGGTAACGGCAATTCGCTCTCCGCCGACCATGGAAAAATAGACATCTTTTAAGACATCGAGCTCCACCCCGCCGGCACTGTAGGATTTGGAAATCCCCTCCAGAGAAAGCCTTGCCCCTCTCATGGCATCACCCATAACGTATCGCCTCCACCGTATTCTGCCTGGAAGCCTGCCACGCAGGGTAAAGGGTGGCCAGAAAACAGATGCAAAATGCCGAAAGGGAGATGACCAGAACATCCATGGCCTCCAGCCTCACCGGCAGTGTTGAGAATATATAGACCTTGGGAAGGTCGATGATTTTAAAGTTCTTCAAAACAAAACAGAGCACCACCCCGAGCATCACCCCAATGGAGGTACCCACCATGCCAATAATGGTTCCCTGATAGACGAAGATCCTCATGATGCTTCCGTCTTTGGCACCCATGGCTTTCAGGATGGCAATGTCACGTGTTTTTTCCATCACCATCATGATCAGGCTGCTGGCAATGTTAAACGCCGCCACCAGAACAATCAAAATAAGGATCACGAACATCGCTGCCTTTTCGAGTTTCAACGCGGAAAAGAGGCTCGCATTCATCTGCATCCAATCCCGGGCCCAGTAGATCGGCCCGATGCGTTCGAGAATCCCCTCGCGAATCAGGTCTGCTTCATACGGAGCGTCGGTCCAGACATCCATGCCTGTAACGTTGTCCCCGAGACGGAAGACAGACCTTGCGTCATCAATATGAATGTAGGCAAAGGCGCTGTCATACTCGTACATACCGGAATCGAAGAGACCGGCAACCCTGAACTGGCGCATGGAGGGAACATGGCCCATGGGTGAAATCATCCCTTTGGGTGAAATAAGGTAGATCATGTCACCCTCACCCACCCCCAGGTTCAGCGCCAATTCCTTTCCAAGCACGACCCCCGGAGCTGCAGGGCGCCCCCTTGAAGGGGCTTTGCGCTCAAGGCGTTTTTCAAGTCGTTCAGGCGGATACCCTTCGATCTGCGTCACGGGTGCCACAGGGTCCACCCCCCGAAGCACGGCCCCGGACACCCCATAGGCAGAGCGAAGCATCACCTGCCCGTAAACAAAGGGGGCCGTCACCTTCACGCCCTTGACCCCATCAATCACCCCCAAAAGCTGTTCAGGCGCATCAATGCCTCCGCCCCGTTTCATGACGGAGATGTGGGACTGAAAGCCGAGGATACGGGCCTTGAAGTCCTTCTCGGCACCGGTCATCACCGCAATCACGACAACGAGGGCCATCACGCCCACGGCCACACCGGCAACCGACAGCAAGGTTATTAGGGAAATGAAAGTTTGCCTGCGCTTGGCCTTAAGGTAGCGCAAGGCAATGAGGAATTCATACGACATGGAAAGGGGAAATCCGATTCGGCTCATTCAACCATCGTTTCACAGGGTATTAAACAAACCGCCGGGGAAGCATCTGCCCCACCGGCGGTATCATGTCACTACTTATCGATCCGTTTCATCAAGGGAAAGAGAATCACCTCACGAATGGAAGCGGAGTCGGTCAGCAGCATGGCAAGACGATCCATGCCGATGCCTTCACCGGCTGTGGGTGGCAGGCCGTACTCAAGGGCTTCGACGTAGTCCGTGTCCATGTTGTGGGCCTCTTCGTTCCCAGCCTCTTTGTCCGCCACCTGCTCCAGGAAGCGTTCTCGCTGGTCTTCGGGATCGTTGAGCTCGGAGAAGCCGTTGGCGATCTCACGCCCCGCGATGAAGAGTTCAAAACGGTCGGTGAGTTCAGGGTGGGTGTCGCTGCGACGGGACAGCGGGGAGACCTCCACCGGGTATCCGGTAATGAAGGTGGGCTGGATAAGGTTGGGCTCCACAAGCTCATCAAAAAGCTTGGTGATCACCTTGCCCATACGATCCGCCTTGGTGATGTGAATACCTTTCTCATCGGCAAACTTCAGGAGGGCCTCGTGGTCATCGAGAATGCCTCTATCGACCCCGCCAATTTCCACAAGGGAGTCCATCATGGGAATACGTTTCCACGCCGTGCCGAAGTCAATGGTGTTGCCCTGATATTCGATGACTGGAGATCCCGTCACCTGCTCGGCTACATAGGCAAACATCTCCTCGGTGAGGTCCATGAGGTCCTCGTAGTTGGCGTAGGCCTGGTAGAATTCGATCATGGTAAATTCAGGGTTGTGACGGGTGGAGACCCCTTCATTCCTGAAGTTACGGTTGATCTCGAACACACGCTCGAACCCACCCACAACGAGACGTTTCAAGTAGAGCTCCGGTGCGATACGCAGATAGAGTTCCATGTCCAATGCACGGTGGTGGGTGACAAAGGGGGTGGCCTCGGCGCCGCCGGCAATGGGCTGCATCATGGGTGTTTCCACCTCAAGGTAATCCCTCTTAAGAAGGAAATCACGCACGGCCTGGACCATGCGGCTTCGCCTGCGGAAGATCTCTTTTACGTCCTGATTCATGATCAGGTCAACATACCGCTGACGATAGCGTTTTTCCGGGTCCTTCAACCCATGGAATTTTTCGGGCAGCGGGCGCACGGACTTGCACACCAGAGAAAGGGTGGTGGGCTGAAGGGTCCACTCACCGGTACGGGTCTTGAAGAGGGTGCCGGTCAAGCCGATAAAGTCCCCGATATCCATCTTTTTAAAGAGTTCGTAGGCTTCATCCCCTACCTTGTCCTTGGCGACAAAGGCCTGCATGAGGCCGCTACGGTCCCTGAAGCGGACAAAGGAAGATTTGCCCATGCGGTTGATGGCCATCATACGCCCCGCAACGGTAAAGACAGCCCCTTCAGGCCCGGTACTCTCCGGTTCGGCTTCGATGAATGCTTTGAGATCGGCGACGGTGTGGGTCACCCGCAGGTCATTGGGGTAAAGGTTGATCCCCCGTCCCCTTAGCTCTTCATTCTTGGCTTTTCTCTGTTCGACGACGTCCTGTGCGTTATCTTTGCTCATTCTCTGCTGCTCACTTTATGGATGGCTCCGTAAAAAAACAGTCCTTCCCCGGCATACCCGATGCCGAGGTTGCCCTTTCCATGCAAGGGAGAACCATTGAAAGCATTTTTTTTCTTACGGTCGCATCTTAATTGATATGTTCAGAAGCCCTGCTTCAATTATTCCATGTTTCGACACCACCTTAGTCAAGGAGTTGACCAATCCGACGGACAGTGCTCTTCCCTTAATCTGCGGTGTCTTCAAGGCATTTCCGGCCTGATTTTGACCAAATGCCCCTAACCTAACCAATTTCATTTGCCCCTGTCAACACCGGGCCGGAAGTTGATAAGGCTGCCGATGCCCTGCCGCCTGCGGGGAGCGAAAGAATAAACTCCGCCCCCTCACCGGGCCTGCTCTTCACACGAATTCCCCCGCCGCACTCTTCAAGCAACCTGTGTACGATGGATAGTCCGAGGCCCGTCCCATCCTTTTTGGTTGTAAAAAAGGGGTCAAAGATGTGTTTCGCGTCCCCTCTGTCAATGCCCGGGCCATCGTCTTTCACCCGGAGTACCACCCCTTTGTTGCGGTCCCCGCACCCCGAAAAAACAACCCGACCACCCTCATCAACAGCCTCCGTGGCATTGATAAGAAGGTTGAGAAGCACTTGCCTGAGATGCCCGGGATCCATACAAACG
>Ga0193955_1001663_pt1 | contig 10198 bp, 8 predicted proteins | sample BB_6_MG_FD_140343 | JGI IMG/M metagenome (GOLD analysis project Ga0193955, IMG submission 140343) | Microbial mat bacterial communities from the Broadkill River, Lewes, Delaware, United States - BB_6_MG | ecosystem: Environmental > Aquatic > Freshwater > River > Microbial mats | place: USA... | reverse complement strand
GCACCAGCAGTGTGGGGTCCAGTCGCTTGTCGACATTTTGCGTCAGATATTCCATGCTGCCGTAATAGCCTTGGTCGAGCCAGTGTTGCAGTCGCTCGGCTTCGGCGCTGGCATCCGGCAGCGTGATGGCGCAGTCGGCAAAGCCCAGACGCAAGGCTTCTGCCTTGAGAGCTGATTTGAGGCTGTTCAGTTGGACAGAATTGAAATCGCGCATAGTGTCTAGTTTAGGGAACCGGATGTTTACGGCTCAGTCCATCTTCTACAATGAACTGAAAACAAAGGAGAAAGCCATGACGAGCAGAGCAGAGCTGCCTGCCGCATTATACACGGCCGAGCAGTGCCGTGCGCTGGATCGTACCGCCATCGAGCAGTTTGGTGTCCCCGGCTTTCGCCTGATGCAGCGTGCCGGTCATGCCGCATTTGTTGAGCTGCTGTCGCACTGGCCTCAGATACGCCGTCTGACCATTGCCTGTGGTGCCGGCAATAATGGCGGCGATGGTCTGGTCATGGCAGGGCTGGCACGCCAGCAGGGCATCGCGGTTCAGGTTGTGGTCGTGCAGGATGATTATACTGGCCGGCTGCAGGGCGAAGCACTGGCTGCCTGGCAGTGGGCACAGGCGGTCGGAGTGGAGCTGACACGCTGGCATCCTGAGCTGGAACTGAGCGGTGAGGTTTTGGTGGACGCCTTGCTTGGCACCGGGCTGAACGGACCGGTGCACGGCGACTGTGCCAAGTTGATTCGTCAGTTCAATCGCAGCTCGCGTCCTGTGATGGCTGTCGATATACCGTCCGGTTTGTGCAGCGACACAGGCCAGGTGCTGGGGATGGCGGTCAAGGCCGAGCTGACGTTGACATTTATCGGGCTCAAGCAGGGGCTGTTGACGCATGAAGGGGTGGATCACTGCGGTGAGCTGATGTTCGACGGCCTGATGGTGCCGGATGAGGTGTATGAAGAGGTGTCGATGAATGCCTTTCGCACCGATCGTGACGATCTGGCAACGCTGCTGCCACCGCGCCGTCGTTCGGCACACAAGGGGCTGTTTGGCCATGTGATGGTGATCGGTGGTGACTATGGCATGGGTGGCGCGGCGCTGATGGCCGCCGAGGCGGCAGCGCGTAGCGGTGCCGGACTGGTGTCGCTGGCGACCCGTCCCGAGCATGTGGTGGCGGCGCTGACGCGGGCGCCTGAGGTGATGACGGCAGGCGTTAATTCCGGCCAGGACCTGGAGCCGTTGCTGGCACGGCCTGATGTGCTAGTGGTCGGGCCCGGACTGGGCCAGTCTGCCTGGGCAGACCAGTTGCTGCAGCAGGCGCTGGGCTCCGGGCTGCCGCTGGTGCTGGATGCGGATGCGCTTAACCTGCTCAGTGGTCGTCTGAGTGCTCATGCCGGCAAGCATGACTGGGTGTTGACGCCGCACCCGGGTGAGGCGGCACGTTTGCTCGGTTGTCAGGCCAGTGATGTTCAGGCTGACCGTTTTGCCGCCGCGCGTGAGTTGCAGGCGATGCTGGGTGGTACCATCGTGCTGAAAGGGGCGGGTAGTCTGACATTTGATGGCGACATGGTGCATCTGTGCAGTGCCGGCAATCCGGGTATGGCCTGTGGTGGCATGGGGGATGTGCTGTCCGGTATCATTGGCGCCCTTCGCGCTCAGCGGTTGAGTACCGTTGATGCGGCACGGGCGGGTGTGTTCGCACATGCGCGAGCGGCAGACCTGTGTGCCCGGGAGCAGGGCGAGCGCGGCTTGCTGGCAACCGACCTGATTGCCCGTGTGCGACGGGTACTGAGTGATCTTGAGTAAGGATAAGGGTGAATGAATCTGCAGCTCGCTGATGAGCAGGCCATGGCCGAATTTGGGGCGCGTCTGGCGTCCTGTGCGACGTCCGGTGGGGTGATTTTTCTGCGCGGTGATCTGGGTATGGGCAAGACGACGCTGAGCAGGGGTATCCTGCGTGGCTGTGGTCACAGCGGATCGGTCAAGAGTCCGACCTATACTCTGGTGGAGCCCTATGAAACACCGGCCGGCCCTGTCTATCACTTTGATCTGTATCGCCTGTCCGATCCGGAAGAACTGGAATACTTGGGTATCCGCGATTATTTTACCGAGGCAGCGCTGTGTCTGATCGAGTGGCCGGACAAAGGAGCGGGCATGCTGCCGGCACCGGACCTTGAGATTCGGATCGAGCTGTCCGGTACCGGACGCTCGCTGACACTGACAGCGGGCACTCAAAAAGGCCAGGTACTGGTCGATAAACTGAATACTGCATAGAGAGACAGCACACGGCGGCCCATGACCATATTGCTTCGATCCATCACAGCCCTGTTTCTGTTCTGCCTGCTGCCGAGTCTGGTTCTGGCGGGCCAGGAGGTGCGCAATGTGCGTGCCTGGCTGGCACCTGATAACACCCGTCTGGTCTTTGACCTCAGCGGCCCGGTCGAGCACAAGCTGTTTACGCTCAGCGGGCCGGATCGCGTCGTGATCGATATTGACGATACGCGCCTGAAAGCATCGGTAAACGGGTTGGGCCTGGAAAAAAGTCCCATCTCGGATATTCGTTACAGTCACCGTAGCCAAGGCGTGCGCATCGTGCTGGACCTGAAGGAAAAGGTTCGCCCCAAGAGTTTTGATCTCAAGCCCAACGATCAGTATGGCCATCGTCTGGTGGTTGATCTGGCCATGCAATCCAAGGCGGTCGTTACCAAGACCGTGGTGCCGGTGCCGGGAGAAGGCGGCAAGCGTGATATCGTGGTGATGATTGATGCCGGTCACGGCGGGGAAGACCCTGGAGCCATAGGTCCGGGCGGTGTGCGTGAAAAGGATGTGGTGCTGGGGATTGCCAATCGGCTCAAGAGGCTGATTGATGCCAAACAGGGCTATCGTGCAGTCATGACCCGGACCGGCGACTACTATGTCAGTCTGCGTGGACGCACCGGCAAGGCGCGCAAAAGCAATGCTGACCTGTTTGTATCCATTCATGCGGATGCCTTCAAGGATGCCCGCGCACGCGGTGCTTCCGTATGGGTGCTGTCGGGGCGAGGGGCGACCTCCGAGATGGGACGCTGGCTGGCACAGCGTGAAAACAGCGCTGACTTGATCGGTGGTGTTGGCAGTCTCAGTCTGGATGACAAGGATGATGTTCTGGCCAGTGTGCTGCTGGATATGTCGATGAATGCCAGTCGCAAGGACAGCCATCAGGTCGCTTCGCGTATCCATGGCAATATCGAACGCTTTGCGCGCATGCACAAGAAGCATGTGGAGCAGGCCGGTTTTGTTGTGCTCAAGTCACCGGACATCCCCTCGATCCTGGTCGAGACCGGCTTTATTTCCAACCCTGGCGAAGCGCGCAAGCTGAAGACCTCGGCGTATCAGCAGAAAATGGCGCAGGCCATTTTTCAGGGGGTGACCGATCATTTCTGGGGCAAGCCGCCGGCCGCGACCTACATCGCCTGGCAGAAACAGGGTGGCAAGGCCAGTGGTGCGACAGGCGAGCGCCTGTACAAGGTGGTATCCGGTGACACCCTGTCGGTGATCGCACAGCGCAACGGCGTCTCGCTGCAGCAGTTGCGCAAGGCCAACCAACTCAGCGGTGACCGCATTCGTGTCGGTCAGGTGCTGCGCATTCCCGCCGGTTAAGCATCAAACAGGAACCTATGGCAGCTATTCATTTGCTCTCGCCGCAGCTGGCCAACCAGATTGCGGCGGGTGAAGTTGTTGAACGCCCGGCCTCGGTCGTCAAGGAACTGCTCGAAAACAGCCTTGATTCCGGTGCGGATCGAATTGAACTGGATGTCGAGCAGGGGGGCGTCAAGCTGATTCGCCTGCGCGATAATGGCTCGGGGATCGATAAAGAGGATTTGCCGCTGGCGCTGAGTCGCCATGCGACGTCCAAGATCACCATGCTGGAAGATCTGGAGGCCGTGGGCAGTCTGGGGTTCCGTGGTGAGGCGTTGGCGAGTATCAGCTCGGTATCGCGTCTGACCCTGACCTCACGTACCGCCGACCAGAGCGCAGCCTGGTCGGTGTCGGCTCAGGGGCGTGATATGACCACCGAGGTGGTGCCGGCGGCGCATCCGGCGGGGACCACGGTCGAAATGCGAGACCTGTTCTTCAATACCCCGGCGCGGCGCAAGTTTCTCAAGACCGAAAAGACCGAATTTCGCCATCTGGAAGAGGTGGTCAAGCGTCTGGCGCTGAGTCGTTACGATGTCGGCTTTGGCCTGAAGCACAATGCACGGGTGGTGCACCAGTTGCGCCCGGCAGACACTGGGCCGGCCAGGGAGCAGCGCCTGGGGCAGCTGCTGGGTAAGGCTTTCGTTGAGCAATCAGTGGCACTGGATGTGATCGCCGAGGCCTCGGGGTTGCGCCTGTGGGGCTGGATGGGGCTGCCAACCTTCTCCCGCTCTCAGGCCGATCAGCAGTATTTCTTTGTTAATGGTCGAGTCATTCGGGATAAGGTGGTGACGCATGCAGTGCGTCAGGCCTATCAGGATGTGCTCTTTCACGGTCGTCATCCGGCGTACGTGCTCTATCTGGAGCTGGACCCGGCACTGGTGGATGTCAATGTACACCCGACCAAGCACGAAGTGCGCTTTCGCGAGAGCCGGCTGGTACATGACTTTATTTTTCGTACGCTCTACCGGGTGATCGCGGACCTGCGGCCGCAGGACGTTGCTCCGGCTCAGGCGGCTGAAACGGTTGAGGTCGAGCAGGCAGCGCCAGGCATCAAGTCTCAGTCTGAGTCGGCCTTGTCGGGCCCGGACCTGTCGGCGTTGCGCCAGCGCCCGATGGGGTTGAGCTATGCCGGAGGAGGAGCACCGCGCAGCTCATCGCAGGTGAGCGAACAGATTCGGGCGTATGGCGCCCTGCATCAACCGGCAGGTGCTGTGCCCTCGAGTGCGGTCTCTGAACCCGGTATCACGCCTGCCGGCGCCAGTGGCGAGCAGGCTGAACTGCCGCCGCTGGGATACGCACTGGCACAACTGCATGGCATCTATATTCTGGCGCAGAATGCCGAAGGGCTGGTGCTGGTCGACATGCATGCGGCCCATGAGCGCATCGTTTATGAGCGGATGAAGCAGGCATTCGAGCAGGATCGCATCCGCAGTCAGCCACTGCTGGTACCGCTTAATCTTGCTGTCAGTGCACGCGAAGCCGATATTGCCGAAGAGTTGCCTGAAGAGTTTCATCGCCTGGGCTTCAGGCTGGAGCGAATGGCGGAGGAGTCGCTGGTGATTCGCGAGGTGCCGGTGGCACTGGCCAGAGCGAATGTGGAGCAGCTGGTGCGTGATGTGTTGGGCGACATGCTGCAGTTTGGTGCCAGTGACCGGATTGAAGCACACCTGAATGAACTGCTGGCAACCATGGCCTGTCATGGCGCCGTGCGCGCCAACCGTCAGCTGACACTGCCGGAAATGAACGCCCTGTTGCGGGATATGGAACAAACCGAGCGCAGCGGCCAGTGTAACCATGGTCGTCCCACCTGGACCCAGCTTAGCCTGGGGCAGCTGGATAAACTGTTTTTGCGAGGACAATGATGACGTCAGTAACGGGCCGGAAGCCGCGTGTGATTTTTGTAATGGGGCCCACGGCTTCGGGCAAGACCGACCTGGCGATGCAGCTCTGCGATGCGTTGCCGTGTGAGCTGATCAGTGTTGACTCGGCAATGGTATTCAAGGGTATGGATATAGGTACGGCCAAGCCGACTCCTGAAGAACTGGAGGCCTACCCGCATCGCCTGATCGATATGCTGGATCCGGCAGACGCCTACTCGGCGGCCCAATTTCGTGAAGATGCGCTGCGAGAAATAGAGCAGGTTCAGTCAGCGGGGCGGCTGCCGGTGCTGGTGGGGGGAACCATGCTCTACTTTAATGCTCTCAAGCAGGGGTTGGCCAAATTACCGCAGGCGGATGCGGCCATACGGGCGCGGATCGAGGCTGAAGCGGCCGAGCGGGGCTGGCCGGCAATTCACGCGCGTTTGGCAGAGGTAGACCCCGAAGGTGCACAGCGTCTGAAGCCCAATGATGCTCAGCGGCTGCAGCGTGCGCTGGAAGTCTATGAACTGACCGGCCGCCCGATCAGCGACCACTGGCGTGAACAGGACGAGGCCGAGCTGCCCTTCGACATTCTGCCGTTGGCGCTGACGCCGGATGATCGCTCGGTGTTACATGATCGTATTGAACAGCGCTTCGATCTGATGCTGGCAGCGGGGTTCGAGGCTGAAGTACGGGCCCTGTGGGAGCGCGGTGATCTGCACGTCGGTATGCCCTCGATCAGGTGTGTCGGTTATCGGCAGATGTGGTCCTGGTTTGCCGGTGACTATGACCGTGACACCATGCGCTATAAGGGGATTGTGGCCACGCGCCAGCTGGCCAAGCGGCAGTTGACCTGGCTGCGCAGCTGGCAGGGGGTACACTGGCTGCAAACCGGCGACAAGAAATTGCTCGCCCGTGCCTTGAAACTGGTTGACCCTGCCGTTATAAATTGAAATCGGGTATGATCGCGCGCAAACTCTGTTGTTCGTGCAACTGTATGACGCCGAGTCAGTTTAATCCGTATACTTACAACTACACTTATAAATCGATTTCCACTTTGGAAGGAGTTTGCAATGTCAAAAGGGCAATCACTACAAGACCCTTACCTTAACGTTCTGCGCAAGGAACGAGTACCAGTGTCTATCTTCCTGGTAAACGGTATTAAACTGCAGGGGCAGATCGAATCTTTCGACCAGTTCGTCATCCTGCTGAAAAACACTGTCAGTCAGATGGTGTACAAGCATGCTATTTCCACAGTAGTGCCCGCCCGCCCGGTGAAGTTGCCGGTAGCGGACGAAAAGCCTGCTGAATGAGGTATTAATTGTTTTTTGAGCGTCCCGAGTCGGGCGAGCGCGCGATCCTCGTCCACATCGAATTCTCCAGTGAAGAAGATCGCGAAAATCCCCGTGAACTCGAAGAGTTGGCCCTTTCTGCAGGCGCCGATCCGGTCGACTTTCTGACCGGGTCGCGTGCCGACCCCAGTCCCAAGTTCTTTCTGGGTAAAGGCAAGGTAGAGGAACTGGCCGAGCTGGTGCGCATGCATGAAGCTGAACTGGTCATTTTCAACCATGCCCTGAGTCCGGCCCAGGAGCGAAACCTTGAACGTGAGCTGCAGTGCCGAGTGCTGGATCGCACCGGTCTGATCCTGGATATTTTTGCTCAGCGTGCGCGGACGCATGAGGGCAAGCTGCAGGTGGAACTGGCTCAGCTGGAGCACATGTCGACCCGCCTGGTGCGTGGCTGGACCCACCTTGAGCGCCAGAAAGGGGGGATCGGCCTGCGTGGTCCCGGCGAGACCCAGTTGGAGACCGACCGTCGTTTGTTGCGTGCGCGCATCAAGTCTATTCTGAAACGACTGGAAAAGGTCCGTAAACAGCGCGATCAAGGGCGTCGGGCGCGGCAGCGTGCGGAGATCTCTACGGTTTCGCTGGTCGGTTATACCAACGCCGGCAAATCGACGCTGTTCAATCGCATTACGACAGCCGATGTGTATGCGGCGGACCAGTTGTTTGCCACGCTGGACCCGACGCTGCGCAAGATCGAGTTGCCGGATGTGGGGCCGGTGATTCTGGCGGATACGGTTGGGTTTATCCGGCATCTGCCGCACAAGTTGGTCGAGGCTTTCAGGGCGACCCTGCAGGAGACGACCGATGCCGGGCTGTTGCTGCATGTGATCGATTGCTACGATGAAGAGCGACGTGAGCATATCGAGCAGGTTGAGGCGGTGCTGGAAGAGATCGGTGCAGCCGAAGTGCCCGTATTGCAGGTATACAACAAGATTGACCGGTTCGAAGATGCGGAGCCGCGTATTGATCGTGACGAAAATGGCGTGCCCTGGCGTGTCTGGGTGTCGGCGGTCAGCGGTGCCGGGATTGACCTGCTGCAGGACGCCATCAGCGAGCGTCTCGGAGACGAGATGTTCCATGATGTGATGACGCTGTCTCCGCGCGATGGCAACCTGCGAGCCCAGCTGTATGCCCAGTCTGCGGTGGTCAACGAGCAGGTGGATGAAGAGGGGCAGATGCAGCTTGAAGTGCGTATGCAGATGAAGGATTTCAGGCGTCTGCTCAGTCGCCTGGGGATCAATCCGGAACAATACGTTCCGGAGGCGGTCGATTAACGCGGTCGTTGCGGTCATAATCGCAGCATGAACAACAGATAATTCAGCGGTTTAATACGGAGAACACTATGGCCTGGAATGAGCCTGGCGGTAATGGTGACAACCATGACCCCTGGAGTGGCGGTGGCAACAACCGCGGCAAGCGTGGCGGTGGCAATGATCAGGGGCCGCCCGATCTCGATGAGGCAATGCGCAAGCTGCAGGACCGCCTGGGCGGTATCTTTGGCGGCGGCAAGAAGCGTGGTGGCTTCGGTGGTGATGGCGGCGGCACGAGTGGCGGCAGCGGCTTCTTTGTCGTGCTGGTGGTTATTGCGGCGCTGTTCTGGGCCGGTATGGGATTCTATACCGTCGACGAGCAGGAGCGTGGCATTGTGCTGCGACTGGGCAAGTACCATGACACCGTGAAGCCGGGTCTGCAGTGGAACCCGCCGCTGATCGATGAGGTGCAGAAGGTCAATACTACGCGTCTGCGTACCTATGATCATCGCTCTCTGATGCTGACAGCGGATGAGAACATTGTTGATGTGGATATGACGGTTCAGTACGTGGTGTCCGATCCGATGCAGTTTGCGCTCAAGGTGCGTGATCCGAGTGACAGTCTGGCTCAGTCGTCCGAGTCGGCGTTGCGTCATGTGGTGGGTACGTCCGACATGCACGGTATCCTGACCGAAGGGCGTGACACCCTGGCGTTGCAGGTGCAGGCGCGTTTGCAGCGTTACATGGAGAACTACACCACGGGTCTGAGTATCTCCAAGGTCAACATCAAGAATGCCCAGGCACCGCGTCAGGTGCAGGATGCGTTCGATGACGTGATCAAGGCGCGTGAGGATGAGCAGCGAGCCAAGAACGAGGCGGAAGCCTATGCCAACGGCATCGTGCCGGAGGCGCGTGGTCGTGCTCAGCGTCTGCTGGAAGAGTCCAATGCCTATCGTGAAGAGGTGGTTGCCAAGGCAACCGGTGAGGCAAGCCGTTTCAAGGCACTGCTGACCGAATACCAGAAGGCACCGGAAGTAACGCGCGAGCGCTTGTACATCGATACGTTGCAGGATGTGCTGGGTCGCACCGGCAAGGTCATTGTGGATGTCGATGGGGGTAACAACATGATGTACCTGCCGCTGGATCGCTTGACGGCTCAGCAGCCTCAGGTGCGTGATAATACGGGTCGAGGCGTCCGTCTGGACGAAGAAACGCTGCGTCAGATCACCGATCAGGTGGTCGAGGAAACCCGTCAGCGTGCACCGGCGACCTCAGGCCTGAGGGAGGGACGTTAATGAAACCTACATCCATGTTCGGGTTGATCGCACTGCTGGTGGTGGTGATGGTCGGCTCCAAGTCGGTTTACATCGTCAAGGAAACGGAGCGTGCCATCAAGCTGCGTTTCGGTGAAGTGGTTGAGGCGGATATCAAGCCGGGTCTGCACTTCAAGATCCCGTTTGTGAACACCATTCGCAAGTTCGAAGGGCGGATCATGACCCTGGATGCGCGTCCCCAGGCATTCCTGACCCTGGAGAAGAAGCGTCTGATTGTGGACTCCTTCATCAAGTGGCGCATCGATAACGTAGCCAAGTACTACACTGCGACCTCGGGTGATGAATTCCGTGCGGCAGACCTGCTGGCGACCCGTATCGAAACCAGTCTGCGTAATCAGTTTGGTGAGCGTACGCTGACCGAAGTGGTTTCCGGTGCGCGTGAAGAGGTGATGGGGGATGTCATTCGGGCATTGAGTGACCTGGCGCAGTCGGAGCTGGGGATCGAGGTCATCGATGTACGTGTGAAGCGTATCGACCTGCCGCAGGAAGTGTCTTCTTCTGTGTATGAGCGTATGCGTACCGAGCGTCTGCGTCTGGCGCGTGAACTGCGTGCGCGAGGCAAGGAGCTTGCGGAAGGTATTCGTGCGGATGCCGATCGTCAGCGCACCGTTATCCTGGCTGACGCCTTCCGTGAAGCGGAAACCGTGCGCGGTGAGGGTGATGCTCAGGCGGCCTCCATCTATGCCGAGGCCTTTCAGCGTGATCCGGAGTTCTACTCCTTCTATCGCAGTCTGAAGG
>Ga0193955_1001661_pt1 | contig 10217 bp, 9 predicted proteins | sample BB_6_MG_FD_140343 | JGI IMG/M metagenome (GOLD analysis project Ga0193955, IMG submission 140343) | Microbial mat bacterial communities from the Broadkill River, Lewes, Delaware, United States - BB_6_MG | ecosystem: Environmental > Aquatic > Freshwater > River > Microbial mats | place: USA... | reverse complement strand
TTTTTCAATGATTCCGGCATAGGATCTTCAGTTACAGGATCTGACAGCACTAATCTTCCGTTTGGTTTCAATACTCTGTACATTTCAGCAATGGCTTTTTGTAAATCCTCTTTATCGAAGATATTAAACAAACAATTTTGAGCAGCCACATCAATCGAATTATCCTCTACAGGTAAATTTAAAGCATCACCTTTGCGCACGTCAACAAATTCAGATTTAAACCAAGGATTAGTTTTCTCTGCTTCTTTCAAGTTAACCTTACACGCGTCGATCATTTCATCTACTACATCGATTCCGATTACCCCGTGTTTTTTTCTACTGAAATAAGAAAACTGAAAAACCTCCATTCCACCTCCAACACCAACATAAAGCACAGTTGGTTCATTTACTAAATCCCTTGGATTTACTGTAGAACCACATCCGTAATTCATTTCAAGCATTATACTCGGCATATCCAATCCTGGTAAAGCCCAAACCGGAGTTGTTGTGCAACACAATCCAACATCTGGAGTTAATGCTGCCTCTCTATAAACATCTACTGTTGTATCTAAATATGATTTCATTATTCTTGTTTTTATGCGACTTCACCACCACAACTAGACCCTGCACCAGCAGTACATCCATAGCAATGTTGATTCACAATTATATTTCTATTTAATAAACTCTCTATATTGAATTCAGACAAATGCTGTCCTTTCGCTGCAACTTTCAAATCGAGCATTTGATTAAAGTCACAATCAAATATATAACCATCCCAACCGATTGAAATTGTATTTCTACACATCACAGCTGAGGCGGCCATAGGGTTGTATGCATTAACTAACTTCTCCATATACCCTTGATAATTATCACTAGCGACCAAATACTGCAAATACCTAGAAATAGGTAAGTTCGTAATTGCAAATAAACTATTGAAATCGATATCAAACCTTGACTTTAATTTCTTTTTAAAATCAACTTCTAAATCTCCTTGAGCAGGTGGTAAAAATGCACCGGAAGGATTATAAACCAAATTAAGTGTCAACCCAGAACCTTCGATTCCGTAACCAACATCATTCAACATTTTTAATGCTTCGATACTCTTATCAAAAACACCATCACCACGCTGAGCATCTGTTTTGGTAGAATTAAAATAAGGTAAGGATGAAACAACTTCAACATTGTGCTTTTTAAAAAACTCAGGAAGGTCGTTGTATTTTTTATTCGCAACAATAATCGTCAAATTACATCGAACCAGCACCTTTTTACCTTTTGCGGTGAGCTGTTCTACAAACCACCTAAAATCTGGGTTCATTTCAGGAGCACCTCCCGTTAAGTCAACGGTAGAACACGTTGTTTTATCAATTGCATCAAGGCACAACTGCATCGTTTCACGGGTCATGATTTCCTTTCGATCAGGCCCTGCGTCTACATGGCAATGTTTACACACTTGATTACACATTTTCCCCACATTGATTTGAAAAACATCCAGATCAATTGCAGTTAATGGAAACAGATTTGATTTTTTTAAATTCTCTTCGAAGCGCGTTAATTTTGCTTCTTGAAGTAATTTGAGTTGCTTATCTGTTTCAGACAATGAGTGACTTTGCGCAGATAAAGATTTATGCGTAAGTATACCCATTACATTGACAGGTCTTTATATTTATTCATCATTTGTACACCATGAACTAAGGTTGCCCCTCCTTTAATAGCCGACGCAACGTGCACAGCTTCCATCATCTGTTCTTCATCATAACCTTGTTCCATGGAACCTTCAGTATATGCATCGATACAATATGGACATTGAACTGCGTGTGAAACAGCTAAAGCAATCAGTGTTTTTTCACGTTTAGTTAGTGCTCCATCTTCAAAAACAGTCCCGTAATAGTCAAAGAATTTCTTCCCTAATTCAGGTTGCCATTCAGATACCTTTCCGAATTTTTTTAAATCTGCTGGATCATAATATGTTTTCATCGTTTTATTTTTTAACTGTAAAATTCACATAACCTCTTTCAAAGACGAGCGTCGAATTGAATACTTACAGTGTAGTGTAGTTTATTTTAATAATTTACCTCTCCAATTCTTCCACTTATATACTTTAGAGAAAAGTAAAATTAATAACGGCTGCAGCACCAAAATGGTTAAAAATGACTCAAGTCCAAATACAGGTTCAGATCGATCAATAAAAATTGCATCTGTGCTGAATGCTTGCCAATCGTTGGTTAAAATTAAGGATGCAAATATATTGTTAATTGCGTGATACCCCATACTCAGTTCGATGCCATCGTCCATGTGACTGATAATGCCCATAAACACACCGGTTCCAATGTAAAACAGAAGTAACACATTACCAAGTTTGGCCACTTCTGGATTAGCTCCATGAAGCAAACCAAACAAAATTCCTGTTAACAAAATGGCTACCCACCCCTTATTAAACACAAAACCAAACCCTTGAAAAAGGTAGCCTCTAAAAAGAACTTCTTCAGCAGTAGTTTGAATAGGGATTAAAAAAAGTGAAATCAATAATAATGGAAAGAACGTTGAAGCATTAAAATTCCATTCAATTGGCGCACCAGAATACATACTGACAAACATAAAAAGGAACATCACTATTCCCCATACTAAAAACGAGAATCCAAATCGTTTCCAATCGAATGATTTTCGAGAAGTAAAAACTGATAAAACAGGTCTATTATGAAGGTACTTTATACTTAACATGATTCCTGCAAGTACGAAAGCAAACGGAATCAATAATAACGAAAGAGTAAGATTTAAATCTGCCGATTCTGGGACATTCATCAAAGAATATCCCAGAATTTTAACAGCTAATATTTCTGTGAATAATTGACCAATAACAAGGGATAAAAAGGCAATACCAACCGTTGTGAAATACATCCCCAACTTGTCGCCTTGACCTGAACCTTGCTTTAGAAAACTCATTCGTTATTGGAACATGTCTTTCATTCGTTGAAAAAACCCTTTATCGTTGCCATCAGGACTTGGAATGAAATTCTCGCTTTCTCTAAGTTTCTCTAGCATTGCTTTCTCATCTTTAGACACTTTCTTCGGTGTCCAAACATTGATATGTACGAATAAATCTCCGCTTCCATAACCTTGAAGAATAGGTAATCCTTTCCCTTTCAATCGAAGTACTTTTCCACTTTGAGTTCCTGCATCGACTTTGATTTTAGCTTTTCCTGAAACTGTCGGAATTTCGAGTGAAGAACCTAAGACAGCATCAACAAAATTCACGTATGCATCAAAATGAAGATGATCACCATCTCTGCGTAAATTATCATCTGCAACCTCTTCAACAACAACGATTAAATCACCTGCCACACCATTAAACGGGCCAGCATTCCCTTTGCCTGAAACACTTAATTGCATCCCATCCATAACTCCAGCTGGGATATCAATTTCAATCACCTCTTCTTTACGTTCAAGACCGTTAGCATCGGCACCAGCAGGTTTTTTATCAATCATTTTCCCAGCACCATGACAAGCGTCACAAGCTGATTGTGTTTGCATTGCACCTAGAAAAGTTTGAGCAACGCGAGTAATACGACCAGTACCGCCACAAGTTTGACACTCTTTGAATGTCACTCCTTCAGCATTTACTAGTTTATTCACTTTGATTTTTTTATTGACACCTTCAGCAATTTCTTGAAGCGTCAATTTCATTTTCACACGTAAGTTAGTACCACGAACGACTCTTGATCTTCCGCCACCGCGACTTCCACCAAAACTACCTCCCCCTCCAAAGGCACCACCAAAGATGTCTCCGAACTGAGAGAAAATATCGTCCATATTCATACCACCACCGAATCCACCGGCTCCACCCATTCCTGCGTGACCGTATTGATCGTAGCGTGCTTTTTTCTCTGCATTACTAAGTATTTCATATGCCTCAGCAGCCTCCTTGAACTTGTCTTCAGCGTCAGAATCACCCTCATTTTTATCTGGATGATATTTTAACGCAAGTTTACGGTATGCTTTTTTTATCTCTGCAGCAGTAGCGTTTTTTGCAACGCCCAATACTTCGTAATAATCTCTTTTTTCGCTCATAATAGCTAATCCTAATCTTTATTGCCCAACAACCACTTTTGCAAAACGAATTACTTTATCGTTCAAGTAATATCCTTTTTCTACAGCTTCAATCACCTTTCCTTTTTGTTCTTCTGTTGGAGCAGGCACATTTGCTATTGCCTCATGAATTTCAACATCAAATACTTCTCCATCCGAATTCATTGGCTTAAGCCCTTTTGCTTCTAGGATAGATTTGAATTTGTTATAAATCAGATTAAACCCTTCTTTAACTCCATCAATATCATCCGAAGTTAAGTTGTTTTGGATAGCGCGATCAAAATCGTCCATTACAGGAAGCATATCTTTCAATATTCCTGCATTTGCGTTACTAATAATGTCGATTTTCTCTTTATTTGTACGCTTTCTATAATTATCGAATTCAGCATGAATTCTCATATATTTATTGTTCAATTCGGCGTAAAGTTCTTCTGCAGTAGGCTCAGCCTTTTCTTCAGCTTCCACATTCACCTCTTCGTTTACGGTATTGTTTTCCGTACCGTTTTGACCTTCCGTATTTTGATCTTCTACTGTTTGTTTTTCTTCTTCAGACATTACACTATAATTTTGTAAAATGACTTACGCAAAGATACTGCCATTTGAATAAACAGGACAGACTGTCAGAAAATGAGAAAAAGGAAGTGTAAAGTTGTCAGAAAATGACAAAAACAGGCAGTAAGAATGTCTACTCTGCCAGAAGCTTATCAAGGGCAATATGAAGTCCAAGTCCTCTTAATTCTGAACCAGAGGCAACGATAATACCATCACCATCAACAAGGAAAGCCGTTGGTATAGAAGTCACTCTATATTTTTTCGAAACTAATCCTTCATTATCCCAAGCATGATTCTTCCAGATTAAACCATCTTTCTTAATAGCTTCTATCCAGGGTTCTTTTTTACGATCAAGTGAAATGCTCAGCACCTCAAACCCTTTACCTGTAGTGAATTTCGATTTGTTATACTTTTCGTATGCTTCAACAACATTTGGGTTCTCGCGACGACACGGTCCACACCAAGAAGCCCAAAAATCAACTAAAACGACCTTCCCTTTCAGTTTTGAAAGTTTGATTGTTTTCCCTTTAGGAGATTTTAGCTCAATTTCTGGTGCTAGGTCACCTTTACTTGGAACCGAAGAAAGACCGAAACTCAATAGCACAACTGCCGTAAAAAACAATACGAATCTCATTAACCTATTCTTCTGATGTCAGCACCTAAATTATTTAAACGAATATCGATGTCTTGGTAACCTCGATCAATCTGTTCAATGTTATGAATAACACTCTTTCCTTTTGCCGAAAGCGCAGCTATCAATAACGAAACCCCTGCTCTAATATCAGGAGAAGTCATTTGAATACCTCTTAAGTCATATTTACGATCTAATCCGATAACTGTTGCCCTATGCGGATCACACAAGATAATTTGCGCTCCCATATCGATTAATTTATCCACGAAGAACAAACGCGATTCAAACATTTTTTGGTGAATTAACACAGAACCTTTGGCCTGAGTTGCAACAACCAAAACAATAGAAAGCAAATCTGGAGTAAATCCTGGCCAAGGCGCATCAGAAATCGTCATGATAGAACCATCAATAAATGTTTCTATTTCGTAACTATCTTGTGCAGGGACGAAAATATCATCCCCCCTTCGTTCCAATTTAATTCCTAATCGACCAAAGATCGTTGGGATAATCCCAAGATTTTCCCAGCTCACATCTTTAATTGTAATTTCAGATTGAGTCATTGCAGCAAGACCGATAAAAGAACCGATTTCAATCATATCAGGTAAAATTCTGTGATAACAACCACCTAATTTCTTAACCCCTTTAATTGTAAGCATATTTGAACTAATACCAGAGATATCAGCCCCCATCGAATTCAACATTTTACAAAGCTGTTGCAAGTAAGGCTCACAAGCTGCGTTATAAATTGTTGTTTCACCCTCTGCCATTACTGCTGCCATAACAATATTAGCAGTACCTGTAACTGAAGCTTCATCCATATGAATGTACGCTCCTTTTAATTTTTTTCCTTCTACAGCATAAAAATGTTCCCCCGCATCGTAATTAAACTTAGCACCGAGGCTCATCATACCAGTAAAGTGAGTATCTAATCTTCTACGACCAATTTTATCTCCACCTGGTTTCGGCAAATAACCAACTCCATATCTAGCTAATAATGGCCCAACAATCATTACAGAACCTCTTAACGAGCTTGCTCTATTTTTAAAGTCCTCAGTTTGTAAATAATCAAGATCAACGTCTTTCGCTTGAAAAATGTACGTTCCTTTTTCCACTTTTTCAATCTTCACTCCCATTGCTTGTAACAAACCAATTAGTTTATTTACATCAACGATGTCTGGAATATTAGATATTGTTACCTTTTCAGGAGTTAAAAGAGGAGCACACAAGACCTGTAAAGCCTCATTTTTTGCACCTTGTGGAATTAATTCACCATTAAGTGGCTTACCGCCATGAATTTCAAATGAAGCCATTGATTACTTTTTATACTGTTTCTTCTTAAACTGTTTCTTACGATTATTATTATTCGACTTTCTATTGTTGTTATTATTATTGTTTTGAAGTCCTAAAGTCTTTAACAGTTGATTTGTACTTGTTAAATCTTCATCTGGATTTTCAATTTTCAATTTACCATTAGAAAGTTCAGAAAGTTTTTCAGCGATTACTGTATTTTCAACGGCAGTATTGTTATGCGTTAAAAACTGTTTTTTCATAAAATTCCCCATCACTGAAGAAAGATATTCCGCTTCTTTTTCGTTTGTTATATTCTTGGAATCACGAAGAATCTTTTCCGTGTACTGACCATAATGCCCATAGCGAATCTTACTTTTCGGATACTCCATTGTTTCAGGTTTTTCCTCAAGACTTTCTCGCTTTGGAATTTCATATGGTGAATCAACATCCAATTTAAAATCTGACATAATAAACAAGTGTGTCCATAACTTATGTCGATAATCATCTACATCACGCAGGTGAGGATTCAATTGTCCCATTACCTCAATAATAGCTTGAGTAGCACGATTTCTCTCTTCACGATCTTCGATCTCCATTGCGTGAGCAATCATGTTCTGTACGTTTCTTCCATATTCAGGAAGAAGCATTTTGGGTCTTGACGTATTATATTCCATTCGTGATTGTTAGACTTCGAATCTACTAATTTTCAAAGTGCTTCGCAAGTGCATTGTTAAATAAGCCTTTTGCTTCTGCGATGAAACCAAAGTGTTCATCATCTACCATCATCTTACCTTTAGTTACATGTCCTAATAAAGTAAACGGCGTACCAGAAGTCATCATTGTCTCTAAGAAATCGTCTTCTTGATCTTCATTTACAGTAACAATAACGCGACCTTGACCTTCACCGAATAAGAAAGCATCTTCTCTTACTTCAGAGTCAGTAACGATATCAAAACCAAGTTCTCTTGGAATTGCCATTTCAGTCAATGTAACAAATAAACCTCCGTCAGAGATGTCATGAGCTGCATTGATTAAACCTTCTTGAATCAATCCTTTTACGGTTTGTTGCATCGCAAACTCTTCCTCCAAATTGAAATAAGGAGCAGGAGAAGCTTTGACCCCATGATAAGACACTAAATATTCAGATGAAGAAATGTCGTTATGAGAATTCCCAATAACGAAGATTAAATCTCCTTTATCTTTAAAATCCAATGTCATTACCTTCTCTTTATCCTCAACAATACCAATCATACCGATTGTAGGAGTTGGGAAAACTGGCACCTCTACCCCGTCAATAACAGATTGGTTGTAGAATGACACATTTCCTCCTGTTACTGGAGTTTCAAATTTCAAACAAGCCGCAGACATTCCTTTAATTGCACCAACAAATTGCCAGTAAGATTCTGGGTTGTATGGGTTTCCAAAGTTTAGACAGTTTGTAATTGCACTAGGATTTCCACCTGCACAAGTAATATTTCTAGCAGCTTCAGATACAGCGATCATTGTTCCAACTTCAGGATCAGCATTCACATAACGTGAATTACAATCTACTGACATTGCCAAAGCTCTGTTTGTTCCTTTAATATTTGAGATACCAGCATCAGATGGACGATTAGTCGTCATTGTTCGAGTACCTACCATTGAATCATATTGCTCAGTCACCCATTTTTTAGATGCGATATTTGGATGTTGCAATAATTTAAATGCAACGTCTTTTAAATCCTCAGGTTGAGGAATATCATCAATATTGAATTTTTTAAACTCTTGGTAATATGCAGGCTCAGAATACTCTCTTTGGTAAACTGGAGCGCCTCCCCCTAAAACAAGAGATTCTGCAGGAACATCTCCTACAACTTCACCTCCCATCATGTAGCGAACACGTCCACCTTCTGTTACAACACCTATTTCCTCAGCATGTAAATCCCATTTATCAAAAATATCTTTTACTACTTTTTCTTGACCTTTTTTAACTACGACTAACATTCTTTCTTGAGACTCAGAAAGCAAAATCTCGTATGGAAGCATGTTTTCTTGACGTGTCGGAACTAAATCAAGGTTGATATCCATTCCAACATTATCACCAGCAGCGCTCATTTCACAAGAAGAACACGTAATACCTGCTGCTCCCATATCTTGCATACCAACAATTGCGTCAGTTTCAGCAAGTTCCATAGTAGCCTCAAGCAACAATTTCTCCATGAAAGGATCTCCTACTTGAACAGATGGTAAATCATCTGCAGATTCTTCTGTAATATCTTTAGAAGCGAAAGCAGCTCCTGCAATACCGTCCTTACCTGTTGACGAACCAACAATAAAAACTGGATTACCTGGTCCAGCCGAAGTAGCCGAAATAACTTTTGACGGATCCATGATACCTGCAGAGAATGCATTTACCAATGGATTCGTATTATAAGAATCATCGAAGAACACCTCTCCACCAACGATTGGAATACCGAATGCATTTCCGTAATCACCAATTCCTTTAACAACACCTTTCACTAGCCATTTAGTTCTATCTTTTTCGATATTACCAAAACGTAATGAGTTCATTTGAGCAATTGGCCGAGCACCCATCGTGAAAATATCACGATTAATTCCTCCAACTCCTGTTGCAGCACCTTGATAAGGCTCTAATGCACTAGGGTGATTATGTGATTCAATTTTGAACACACAACCGATACCATCACCTAAATCAACTAAACCTGCGTTCTCTTCACCAGCTTTCACAAGCATGTGAGGTCCATCTTTAGGTAGTTGTTTTAACCAATGAATCGAATTCTTATACGAACAGTGCTCCGACCACATCACAGAGTAAACCGCAGTTTCTGTAAAGTTTGGAGTTCTTCCTAAGATCCCTTTGATCATTTCAAATTCTTCAGGACGTAAACCTAGTTCTACTGCCTGATCTAATGTTGCTTCTTGAGATATTGTGCTTTCCATAATCTTATAATGATGTTGCAAAATTACAGATAATAATGCAGTAGGCACAAACAGATGGTGTTCTTTTATTAAAGTTTTTTGCACAATTTGTTACTAATTAAAATCAAGCACGTCTTCGTGGCTTAAATCGTGAATCTTTCGAATAATTCATTATCTTCGCAGTTATCAATATTTTGAATATTATGAGTTACGATATTATTGTTGTTGGAAGTGGACCTGGTGGATACGTTACTGCCATTAGAGCTTCACAATTAGGAATGAAAACTGCCGTAGTTGAGCGTGAATCACTTGGTGGAATATGTTTGAACTGGGGATGTATCCCAACAAAGGCTCTTTTAAAAAGTGCTAATGTTTTTGAATACTTAACTCACGCAAGTGATTATGGTATCAATGTAAAAGATGCAAGTGCTGATTTCGGCGCAATGGTTGACAGAAGTCGTGGCGTAGCCAACGGAATGAGTCAAGGTATCCAGTTCTTAATGAAGAAAAACAAGATTGATGTTCTTTCTGGAACAGGTGTTGTTAAGGCTGGCAAAAAGGTTGCAGTAACAGACGATAAAGGAAAAACTACTGAATATGCGGCAAGCAAAGCCGTTATTATTGCTACCGGTGCTAGATCGCGTCAATTACCAAACTTGAAACAAGATGGAGAGAAGGTGATTGGATATAGAGAAGCAATGACATTAAAATCGCAGCCTAAGAAATTAGTTGTTGTTGGTTCTGGTGCAATTGGAGTTGAGTT
>Ga0193955_1001657_pt1 | contig 10235 bp, 9 predicted proteins | sample BB_6_MG_FD_140343 | JGI IMG/M metagenome (GOLD analysis project Ga0193955, IMG submission 140343) | Microbial mat bacterial communities from the Broadkill River, Lewes, Delaware, United States - BB_6_MG | ecosystem: Environmental > Aquatic > Freshwater > River > Microbial mats | place: USA... | reverse complement strand
GGTCAGGCACTCGGTGATGTTAAACGCGGACCAGACCCCCGAGTATGGTGATGTCCGAAAGGCAGGGCATGAAGGTGGGGATTTTCTCTTTGTGAGGCACAAATAGGGGGACCTGTTCTGCCATCCCGAATAGTTCATGAGAAAATGATCTGATGTAATAAAGCAATCGTGATCCCAGTCGCTCTTGCCGTTCAGCCCGGCTGGGGCTGAACGGCAAGAGCGGGTCTTTAGGGCTCACGCAAACAAAAACGAACACTCATCATGAACATGCCGCTGTGATTTGACCCGAGGAGCGAGGGTTAAGGCGCTGCGGCAACGTGCTTTCAAGGTGGCTCACCATGCCGCCGGAGGCATCGCTTTTTTCCCGCGTCGAGCCACCCACCACGCCTTTTCTGATCAATAAAACAGGGCGAGCATGCTCATCAAAATCACAACAAAAAGCACCATAAACCCACTGCCCACCCGGATGTAGTCCGTGGTCTTGTAGCCACCTGGCTGCATGATCAGGGCGTTGACCTGGTGTGTCGGCAGGATAAAGGTATTGATGGAGGCCACGGCAACAACCATGCCTGCGACTTTGGGGTCAGCGCCCACTTGATAGGCGATATTCATGGCCAGGGGGACAAGCAGGACCGTGGTGCCGACATTTGAGACAAACATGGCAAAAAAGGAGGTCAGCAGGGTCAGGACGAGGTAGAGGAGCATGGGGGTGATGCTGTCAAACTGCTGCATGACCGAGTTTGCCAGGAAATCTGCGGCCCCGGTTTTTTCAAAGGCAGCACCCAACGGGATGAGGCCGGCAACCAGGAAGATGGTCTTCCATTCAACGGCTTGGTAGACGTCGTCTATATGCATGACGTTGCTGATGACAATCACCATCAGCGACACCAGTCCGGCTACGGACAGTGAGAGGTTTGTGCCCAGGGCAAGGACCAGGAAGGTGGCGAGGGCAAGGAGTGCCATGCCGGCTTTGTCTTCCCTGATCACTTCACCGCGCAGTTTTTCCGTGTAGATAACATCGGTTTTTTCATGGAGGGTGCGGAGGCTCTCCCATTTGCCCTGGAGCAGAATGGCATCACCGGGCTTCAGGACAAGGTCGACGAGCTCTTTGATATAAATCTTGTTTCCACGCATGATGCCCAGCGGGTTGATGGCGTAGAGAGACCTGAATTCAAGCTCTTTCATTGTGTGGCCGTTGAGGGACGAACGGGTGGAGACAATGGCTTCAGCCACTCCAAATTGCTCCGACGCCGACTCCTTGGCAAAGGCCTTGAAACTCTCCCTTGGCTGCCAGCCAAGGTCTTTGGCGATGCACATCAGGGCATCCTTACGACAGGCAAGAAGAACAGAATCACCAGGTTTTATGAGGGTTTTGCTTGACGGTGCCAGGGTTTTGTTTTGATCGTTTCCACTTGCCACTCCAACGGCTGTCGCCTTGTATTTGGAGCGTAAATCGAGTTGCCCCAAGGTCTGTTCAGGTGAATCGTCCGGCACAACACACTCGTACCCTTTGCCAATCTCTTTCCCGTACACGTCGCGAAGCTTTGCACTGATGGCGCCGTTTTCTTCGGGCCCTTCAAGTGACGGAAGCAGCCGGCAACCGATGATCAGGAAATAGGCAAGGCCCCCAAGTACCATTGCAATTCCAATGGGGGTGGTCGAAAAAATGCCCAAGGGGACAAATCCATCACCAGATGTGATGTTCCCAGACCACCACTTTGCCATCACATCGTTTAGAATAATCAGCGGCGTCGAGCCGACCAGGGAGAGGTTCCCGCCCATGTTGGCGCAAAATCCGAGGGGCATGATAATTCTCGATGCGGGGATGCGGCTTAACCGGCTGACCTTAAGGGCAGCAGGAAGCATCAGTGCTACAGCCCCTACATTGGACATGATGGCAGAGGGAAACGCAACGGTGACACTCAGCAGGCTCACCACCCTTGATTCACTGGTCCCGGCAATCGACATGATTTTCTGGGCGATCTTGCCCACCACGCCGGTTTTTTCCAGGGATGCACCGAGGACCATGACGCATATGAGGACGACAACGGCATTGGAGCCAAGCCCGGCAATGGAGTCCTGAACGGAGAGGAGACCGGTCAGCGGAAGCACTGTCATGACCAGGAGCCCGACAACATCTACGCGCAGAAGGTTAAATACCAGAAGGACAACGACCATGCCGAGAACAGAGAAGGCCATGATCATTTCGTTTGTGAGCACAAGGGGATCCATAGCTGCCTTTTTTATGTTTTGGTTCGAAGTGAGTTACTGGCCCGGGTATTTTATGAGAAAACGACAGCTTTGAAAAAAAATGAGATGTGATTACAGTGTGTTGATGGGTTGGTTCGCAAAGCGTAATTCACGGTTTTCAGTTGGGTTTTCTCCTCTTTCGGGCAAGCAGGGATAGTACGTTATTGCTCTAAAAGAGTGGGTGCTAGGATAATACGATGTGACTAGTTTGGCAAGACCCTGGCTTAGAATTGGGGGAAGAGCATTGTTCGGTTCTGGCCCTTTAACCGGGATATTTCACGAGTTGAGTGCACTCGGCTCGCCCAAAGGGTGAGAAAAACAAAGAGGAAACCGTGAATTACATGTTGTTGCTTTGATCTAATGGTTTTCCCATGAAATATTCGGGTTAAGGTGGGCATCGGTTGTGGTGCAACCAGAATTCATATATGAAGAAAGCCATCTCGGATCATGCCATTTTTGAACTTAAAACGTCGGATATATAATTGTGAATACACCCCATCGAAATAAAAAAAAACACGGCAAGCATACTCCCAAAGGCCTGCATCCGAGGAACCTGCACAGGCAAGGGTATGATTTTCCGTCCCTCGTCACGTGTTACCCGTCACTGGCTCCTTACGTAAAACCAAACGCCCACGGAACCCTCTCCATCGACTTCGCTGACCCACTGGCCGTTAAAGCGCTGAATGGCGCGCTGCTAAGCCGATACTACGACATAGCCCATTGGGATATCCCGGAAGGGGCTCTCTGCCCACCCATCCCGGGGAGGGTCGATTACATTCATTACGTCGCTGAACTGCTTGGGATCGGCGAACCTTCCATGAATCAGGCTGACTCTCAGCCCAACATCACCCTGCTCGATATCGGAACGGGTGCAAATGGCATCTACCCGATCCTGGCCTGCCAGATATACGGCTGGCACTGTGTGGGCAGTGATATCAATGCCCAATCCCTTGAGAACGTGGCCTCGATTCTCGCCAGGAATCCCAAACTGAAAGAGCGCTTTACACTGCGTACCCAACACGACAAACATCAGATGTTTGACGGGGTTATTCAGGAAGGGGAGTTCTTTGATGTCACCGTATGCAACCCACCCTTCCATGCCTCCCCGGAAGAAGCACTCAAAGGCAGCATGCGGAAACTCGGCAATCTTGCCCGCAATCGCGGTGAGCAGCAACCCACCCGGAAATCGGCTTCCACCTCTCCCTCTTTGAATTTTGGCGGTACAGAATCAGAACTGTGGTGCAAGGGCGGCGAACGGTTGTTTCTTAAAAAAATGATCAAAGAGAGCGCCGGGTTTTCAACTCAATGCCGCTGGTTTACCAGCCTGGTCTCAAAGAGTGACAATGTAACGCCTTCAAAAAAACTGATTCGCAAACTTGGTGCAACGGATGTTCGGGAAATAGAGATGGCGCAGGGAAACAAAATCACCCGGATATTGGCCTGGACGTTTATCTGACTTTTGCGCATTGGCAAGCCGCAAGGGGCAAAGAAGAAAATAGTGCAGCGACTCAACGATGCCTCCGGCGGGCAGGTGATAAATCCCCTGCACCGCAGGTTCGCGAATGCTCCAACCCTCGTTCCTCAGGCTGTCACATTCGCTGACTTAAGCCGAATAGTTACAAAATATAGAAAAAGAGCCCCTGGCGGCAAGGTGAGCCACCTTGAAAGCGGGTCCCCCTTCTCTGTTGCCTCTTTGCTTGTATGTGCCATATTCTTTGATGGTTAACGTTTGCTCTGCTTGACATTGGCGTACAACGGGCGTAGAATTTTAGACCAAAGAACGAATTTAGTCGAATAGAACGAGGTGGGTATGAAAACAGGGATGGACGAGGGTGTTGATCCACGGCAGGTGATTATTATTGCCGCCAAAGGGCTTTTCGCACGATTCGGACTTGGCAAAACGACCATGGAAGATATCGCCAGGGCCTCGAACAAAGCGAAAAGTACCCTGTATTACTATTTCAAGAGCAAGGAGGATGTCTTTACCCATGTGATTATGCTGGAGGTTGCGGGGTTAAAAGCGGCCATCGGAAGCGCCGTCCGGCGCGAGGAGGACCCGTGTGAAAAATTCAGGGCGTTTGTCAGGTCCCGCATGACGTATTTCGCCAAAAAGTCAGATCAGTACATTTCAATCAGGGAAGAGTATCACCGGAATCATGCGTTTATAAAGGATGTCCTCGCCGATTATTCCCAATGGGAAATAGCCCTCATTCGGGGGATTCTGATGGTTGGTGTTGAAAAGGGGATGTTCGACGTCACTGATCTTACGGGGAGCTCCCGGGGCATTTTTTATGCGCTGAAAGGCCTTGAATACCCTTGGTTGGAGGAACTTTCCAAAGAAGAGCAGGGGCAAAGTACCGATATCTTGCTGGGGATTATACTGAAGGGGGTAAGCAGGCACTGATTTTTTTTAACTTGAATTCGACCATAATACGAAATTCGTACGATTCTCCGTAAGCTCAACAACCCTGTCATTTAGTGGGGAGGAAACATCATGTGTTGGAGTGGAGAAGCATCGGCCGTGCTGGCCACCGTCGGGTTCGGCAGCACCGCATACGTTGCACTAAAAAAAGAAAAAAAAGAGCTGTGGGTTCCCCTGGGGTACTTTGCGCTCATGGAATTGCTTCAGGCGATCACCTACATCTTCATCGACGAATGCGCAAATCCCACCAATCAACTCCTGACACTCCTCGGATACCTCCACATCGCCTTTCAACCCTTTTTCATCAACATGGTGGCCATGCACTTTGTCCCAGAGCATGTCAAAAAAAAACTGTCGTGGTTTGTCTACGGCATCTGTTTTGTGGGGACGGTGCTCATGGTGATCAAGGTCTACCCCTTTGCCTGGGGGGGCGATTGCGAATGCGGCGTTGCGCCCATGTGCGCAACCAACCTCTGCTCGGTTCACGGAAGCTGGCATATCGCATGGAATGTTCCCATCAACGCCATCAGTTACCTCTATTTTTTCGGGTACACGTTCCCAGCCTTTGTCCTGCCGGTGTTGTACGGATCCTGGAGGATGTCCGTGTATCATGCCCTTGTGGGGCCCGGGTTGGCGTATTTGTTAACAAGCAACTACAACGAGTGGCCTGCGGTCTGGTGCCTGTTCTCCATTGCCCTGTTGATGGTCATTATCAAGACGCCCGTCCGGTCGCTGCTTTACGTGAAAAAATGGTACTTCTGGAGCTATCCCATGGCTGCGTCGGGGAGATGATGCGTGGTAGGGGGGATAAGGGAACCACAGACTTATTCAGCCCAACCTGTATGGCGTGACGACATCGGTGATGAAATCGAAACGGCGCCCAAGGCTTGGTTGCCGGACTTCCAAACGTTTGGCTCCGAGCATGGCCGCCGGAGGCATCCGCCGAAAAGCCCGTGTGGAAATGGGCCGTGGAACCCTGGCCGGATACCAACGGGGCCCCGTCTGCAGGTGATGTTTCGGGTCCGGGTTTTGGGGGCACCCGGCCATGTCATGGTCAACAATCACCAACGTGGAGGAGATGCATGACGTGGAAGGGTGACAGCGTTTTTTACACTCATGGATTGAACACGCGTGACCCCGGACCCGACTGGGTTATGGCATGGCCGCGAGTTTTTTGTAGTTGATTCCCTTGGCAAACCCTTTCAGCTCTTCCAGGGAGATCCCCCGCCCTTCGATTGTGACAAAAAAACGATTGGCGACGACAAGTGTGATGTCGCCGGACTGATTGCCGGGCTGGTATTTGACAATGGCTTTCTGGCGGTTGATGCGCTCCAGCTTTCCACCGTCAGCCGTAGCAAACATGGGGTTGGACATCATCATCATGGCATTTTGCATCACGGGTGAGTCGGTGACGATCTGAACCGATGCAGATCCGGAGGGCTTTTTGGTGTAGCTGCGCTCAGCGGTGATGCCACCACCAAACAGAGCCGCCCCGGCTGAGGCCGATCCGGACTGTGCGGCGGTCCAGCCTTTCAGGGGGGCAGGGAGAAACGCTTCCAGGCCCTCGCCCTTTTTTTGTTGAATCAGTTGGGATGCATAGTTGAGGCTCTCGACGGCATCAGTGTAGTCGCCGTCGTTGTAAGCCGCTAACGCTTCTTCAATGGTGCTTGTGACGTCGTCGGCTGAGGCTGTCATGGAAAATCCCACCATGGAAAGGAACACAAGGCAAGCCAAACACAGACGGGAAAACTTCGAACAGATCATGAAACAATCTCCTTGATTGAGTGCGTATGCTGAATAAGACATGGGAAACGATTAAGGCCAAACCGGAAGCGTCAGCTTTGGTTTAACGTTATTGACGATGTGTGTGGGGGGGGGCACGGACCAACGTCTCGGAAGAGATGCGTCTGAATCTTCCGGTTTTGTCACCGATGCGTAACCTTTCAATATTTGATGACAGGTTACGATACTTAGCCCGGATATTTCACGAGTTGAGTGCTCCCATATTCAAGGCATCAGAGTTGCAGATGTAGTGGTTTACCTCAAAGCTCTGATAACGTAGAAGATGGGTGTACTCGGCTCGCCGAAGGGTGAGAAAAGCAAGCAGAAAACTGTGAATTACATTTCGCGTTTTTGAACTATCTTGATTTTTCACAGTAACTATCAGTAATAACATGTCATTGTTTCGATATAGCTGCTTTCTCATGAAATATCCGCGTTAGGGGACGGGTTCACATCTAACACATGACTGCCTCGGTGAACAAGTGTCAAAATATGGGAAAGACGGGAGAAACAACAGGTGGCCCTATGGCGGTCCGCAACCACGATCCGTCGCAGAGGTTGGTGTGGTGAGTGGTTAAGTGACGGGGGAGGGGCTCGCAATGGTTTTTATTCCAGCATGGAAAACCTTGGCCTCTCTGGTCAAGGTCAGAGTTCGCAGGCTTTGCCGAGTGAACGACTCACAATAAACGAAGTTATACGCCATCATTAATGGGAACGTTTGGAGTCCCTGTGAAAGAAGGCCTTATGAACCACGAAGATCACGAAGGACACGATGATAAATAAAAGAGCGATGGTTGCTTTTGCGGCGAAGCCGCCTTCGTGCTCTTCGTGTCCTTCGTGGTAGAAATCTATTCTGTCACTCGGTTTGACGCTACCGTCAATCTGGAGACTGTGGGGAGAGATGAATTTTGTTTCTTTCACTCTGTCAGGAGTAAGGTATTTTATCCCTTTTAGGGTTATTTCAATATCGGCCCCTTTGGGGTCGGATCTTTATTAGAAGGGTGCAACGAATCACGTCGACATTTCCTTGGTGGCCCTGCCGGAAGCCAAACTTTTGAAAAGTTAGATAAACAGGTTTTTATATATGATTCCAGTTTAACATCGAATCAAAGATGAATGTGATTTGCTCCGGGGAACGAGGGGTGACGCCCATTTGCAACCTGCTTTCAAGGTGGCACACCTTGACCGTAGAAGGCATAGATGGCTCCCGGCATGGATGCCGGGAGCTTATGTATAGACGGCCCAGGGCCCGTTCCGCCACGGTGCAGCGCTGGTGATCACATGGGTGGGTAATCTGTGAAGCCTTTTGCACCTGGGGTGTAGAAGGTCGCTTCATCCCAGGGGGCAAGTTCTGCGTTTGCAGCAAACCGTTCAACCAGATCGGGGTTTGAAATATAGGGCTTTCCGTAAGCGACAAGATCTGCCAGCCCCTCCTCGAGTACGGCGTTGCCAGATGTCTGGTCAAAGGCGGTATTGATCATGAGGGTGCCTTTGTACATGGGTCTGTAACGCTTTGCGATGTGCGGTTCAGCGTGGGGCACATCGGTGACGTCATTGAATGGTTCTGACAGGTGCAGGTAGCTCAGGTTGTATGCGTTGAGGTTGGTGACGATGTGGTCAAATGTGGGGATCGTCTCCTCATCAAGGGTCATGCCAAAGATGCCGTGAAGCGATGGGTTCAGTCTGACCCCAATGCGATTTTCCGGCACATGTTTTTTGACTTCATCGATCACTTCAAAGAGAATACGTGCCCTGTTTTCAATGGAGCCACCGTACGCATCGTTTCTTACGTTGGAGGTTCTGCTGAAAAACTGGTGGAGCAGGTAACCGTTTGACGAATGGATCTCCACCCCGTCGAAGTTGGCTGCCATGGCATTTTTCGCAGCCTTTCCATAATCTGCGATGGTCTCTTTGATCTCTTCTAAGGTCATCTCTTTGGGGGCCACCGTATCTTTAAACCCCTTGGGAGTATACGCCTGGGAATTCGGGTTGAATGCAGACGCTGAGAGTGGCAGCTCCCCGTCGTGAAAATCAGGGTGGGACATGCGCCCCACATGCCAGAGCTGAATGAAGATCTTTCCTCCCTTTTCATGAACCGCACGGGTCACTTTTTTCCACCCGTTCACCTGTGCCTCGGAGTGGATGCCAGGGGTGTTGATATAGCCCACGGCCCGTTTGGATATCTGGGAACCCTCTGAGATGATAAGGCCTGCAGAAGCTCTCTGGGCATAGTATTCGGCGATAAGGTCGGTGGCGGCGCTTTCGGGGTTGTCAGCCCTGCTTCGGGTCATGGGAGCTATGATGACTCGATTTTTCAGTAAGAGGCCGTTCATCTCATATGGTGTCAAAAGTGGTTGGTCATGTTTCATTGGTTTGTTCCTTTGTCGTGTGGGTGGTGATTTAACCCGTAGGGAGAGACATCGACTAATATACCGGGAATAACAGTTTGCATGGGTTGAAATGACAGAACTTTTCACAAACACCCATTGCAATCATGGTCTACTGCTTTGGCTTGATCGGTTTCTCATGAACGGGGCGGGTTAAGGTTGCATTCCGTGATGCGACCCAAGCCCATAAGATAAAGACAAATTGAACTGGCAGGCGTATCAACGCAGCGTCATGGCTTCCGATGGCGGGAGTGTCCCTGAAGAGATCCGCAATATGCACCGGAAGAAACAGGACCATAAGAGCCAGGATTGACAGGGCGGAAAGATATCGATACCGGGGGAGCAACACGGCAATCCCAAGGGCAATCTCAAGAAGGCCGGATACGGTGACAATGGCGTCTCGAAATGGCAGGAATTCCGGCACAAAGGGCAGATAGAACACGGGCTTTTGTAAGTGGGTGACGCCGGCGTAGATCATGAACAGGCCGAGCGCCACAGACAGTATCGTGGATAACTTCTTCATAAGTCCAGCGCTTTTTCTAAGGTTGATTATAAATGCTTAGCTGGCCGGGGGTCTTAAAAAAACCTCAAAGAGCAGGGCGATTGTCTTGCGAATGGAGATCATCGATTTTTCCATCTTCATCCTCAGGAGAGCCCCTTCCCAGACATCCCAGCAAAACCCGGCAAGCTCTTCGGGCGGTATATCGCTTCTTGCAGACCCAACCTCCTGAGCCCTCTCCAAGTGAGAGGCCAAGCGGGTGCACCATGTGTTTTTTGCGTTGTCCAGGGCCAAGCGGCAAAGATCGCTGGATTCGGCCAACTCTCCGGCCAGGTTGCCGATGAGGCACCCCGTCTGGATGGGTTGCTCTTCCTGCAGGGAAATCATCTGCTCAAAGCAGTGCTGAAGCATCAACAGGGGGTCACTTTCTGGCCCTGATGCCATGCAGGTCTCCCAGTGGTTACCGATAAGGCCGGTGTAATGCGCCACAATTTCTGACGCAAAATGCTCTTTGCTTTTAAAATAGTTGTAGAACGAGCCCTTGGGAATCTTCAGGGCGTCCACGATCTCTTTGATGCCGGTGCCGTGGTATCCCTTCTCTCCAAACAGTGTCATCCCTGTTTGGAGGAGATGTGTATGTGTCTGTTGTTTCTTCATGAACAGAAAATATGACCGGTCGTCTCAGTTGTCAACTAAGAATTGTAGGGCGCGTCATGCCCGTCATGGTTTTTCATAAACATTGCATCATCACGCCCCTGAATTTGACGTGCCGAGGCCGTACTACCTTCGGCGGGTCGCTATTTAAAAAAAAATGCAAAAACGTTTCGGGTGAGGCCGTGACGGATCGGGGCGCTCAGCCTCACCCGAATATTTCACGAGTCGAGTGCACCCATAT
>Ga0193955_1001656_pt1 | contig 10238 bp, 8 predicted proteins | sample BB_6_MG_FD_140343 | JGI IMG/M metagenome (GOLD analysis project Ga0193955, IMG submission 140343) | Microbial mat bacterial communities from the Broadkill River, Lewes, Delaware, United States - BB_6_MG | ecosystem: Environmental > Aquatic > Freshwater > River > Microbial mats | place: USA... | reverse complement strand
GTAAATACAACATTAATATTGTATTTATTTTTATATTCGACAAAAAAACGCCCTTTTTTCATAATTTTTTTATAATGTTGTGTCCTTGCGAAAAAAGAATCATGAATCTCCCTTGCTCCTTCTAAAAGAGCATCAATATCTATCCCAACAATTGCTAAAGGGACTAAACCAACTGCAGAAAATACAGAAAACCTTCCCCCTACATTTTTTGGGACTTCAAAGGTTTTCATGGCATGTGTTTGTGCATAACTATTGAGCTTTGAGTCATTTTCTGTAATCACTATCGTATTGCTATTATCGCAATGCACAAGAGAGTTGATATATTTAAAAATAGATACTGTCTCAACTGTTGTTCCAGACTTTGAAATAATGATAAATAAAATATCATCAAGATCACAAAGTTCAAGCTTAGACTTAATATCTATTGGATCTGTAGTTTCTAAAAAAAAGAGTCGCTTATGAAGATCTTTAGAGTGTTTTAAAAACTTATAGATCGCATACGTACCAAGTGTACTCCCCCCTATTCCTATAACAAATATGTTGTTTTGTGTCACACCTTTTGCATACTCTTTAAAAGCACTTGTATCTTGATTGACAAGTTCATAATACCCAATAGTTCCACTCTCTTTTTCATCTACTATTGATTGAAAAACATTGTTATTAGACATGGTTGGATTAAAATTATCTTTATACTTCATTTTGCTATCTCTTTGTTTTTGGTTTTATCGTTGGAGTACTTTTATTGTAGTACCTTGTAGCTTCTTTTCATCTTATAAATTTTCATAAAAAGCGATTTTATCTTCATATTTTTTTATACTTAATGTTTTATTGTATTTCTTTGCCCCTTTCCACAAGAGCTTATATTTATATAAAAGCATTTTTACAATATCTTCCCGCTTATATTGTATGCTTTGTTCTTCTAAAAGTTTCTCCAAAGCTCGGACACGAAACCTGTCCATCCCCCAATGTTTAAAGCTCAATTGATCTTCATGTCCTCCATACTTTGTTATAAGTTTCTCTTCGATCACTCCTATAGAAAAGTAGTTTGCTATACGCAACCATAGATCATAATCTTCACACACCTCAAAACTTGGATCAAACATTCCAACTTTATCAAAAACTGAGTGATGTATACAAACTGAAGAGGGAGCAATTACACAATGTAAAAGCGATTTTTCATAAAGATCTTGCTCTGTTTTTCTATATCTCTTTGCAACAGAGATCTCAGTAGAGTTACGAATCCATTGCTCTTGTGTGCAACTCATAAATATTTCGCTATGAAAACGATGGTACTCTTTATGTTTTTGAAGTTTTGATGGCATCCAACAATCATCTGAATCTAAAAAAGTGATCCACTCACATGAGCTTTCTATAATTCCTCTATTGCGCGCGGCAGAAACACCCTGATTTGTTTGGTAGATATATTTTATAGAGGGGAACTCTTCTAGTATATTTTGGGTAGCATCTGTTGAACCATCGTCAACAACTATCACCTCTTGTGCTAAGAGTGTTTGTGCAAAAACAGAACGAAGTGCCCTTTGTAAAAAGGTATAACGGTTATATGTTGGAATAACTACCGCTATATCCACAGACCTACCACTCTTTTAGTTCATTATAAAGGCTGTCTCTCTCCACCGGCGTAAAACCTGTATTTTTTATCAGTGCTATAAACTCTTTGAGATTGATCCCATTTGCACTTGCAGCTCCTGCTGCTGAGTTGATAGACTCTCGCTCTATCGTTCCATCAAGATCATTTGCCCCAAACTCTTGTGCTACAAGAGCTAGATTTACTGTAGAGGTCACCCAGTATGCTTTGAGGTTAGGAATATTATCAAGAACAATACGGCTGATTGCCATAGTTTTTAAGATCTCATGCGCAGTAATAGGTTCTTTAATATTAAGATAATTGTTCTCTGTTTGATACACAAGAGGAATAAAACAGTTAAAGCCTCCTGTTTTATCCTGAAGTTCACGCAAACGCATCATATGATCAATTCTGTGTTCTCGCTTCTCTACATGACCAAAAAGCATTGTAACATTGCTCTTTTTCCCACGTTCATGCCATTTTTGATGAATATCTAACCACTGCTGTGAACTAACTTTTCCTTTACAGATATAGTCTCTAAGCTCCTCATCAAAGATCTCTGCACCACCGCCAGGCATAGAATCAACACCATACTCCACCATAAGGTCTAAGATTGCATCATAACTTTTGTTGTAATGACGCGCCAAAAAGTCAACCTCAGCTGCTGTAAGAGCTTTAACATGAAGATCTGGATACTTTGACTTTATCTTTTTAAAGATATCAAGATACCACTCTAAACCTGTATCAGGATTATGTGCAGAGACAATATGAACCTCTTTTATATCACGAGTATATGCATCATCTACAATTTTCATAATCTCTTCGTGACTCATCGTGTAAGGGTTAGGGTTTTTTCTGTTTGCAGAGTATGCACAAAACTTACAAATATCTGCACATATATTTGTCGGATTGATATGCCGATTTATATTAAAATAGGTTTTTTTTCCATGCATCGCTTGACGTTTTGCATCTGCCAAAGCACCTAGTTCAAAAAGATCCATCTCATAAAGTTTAAGTGCCTCATCAAAACTTAAGCGTTCTGCAGCCACCACTTTCTCTTTTAAATCCATCTCAAGCCTTCAAAAATTCTTGCTGGATTATAGCAGATTTTAGACAATTACATAGTGATGGCTTCACTGTACATTTTTTCATCTTCTTCTTAAGTGAAATCTCCTTGTAATGTACTATAATAACTAAAAATATATGGGACAATTCAATGGATCTAGTACTACAGATTGAAGAGATTATTGAACAAAATGGTTCAGACTTTGAACTCTCTAAACTTTTTAAAGAGTACATTAAAGAGTATAAAGATTCTCTGCATCAACTCTTTGAACAAAATCAGGGAAAAGACTTCCTTGTAAAGCATACAAAAAAACTTGATTCTGTTATCACTCTTATGTATAAAACTGTCCTGCGCCGCTTATTTGGACACTATCTTCCTATGCGTGGGTCTATCCCTATTGCTATTGTTGCACTTGGCAGCTATGGACGAGAACAGTTATGTGTCCATAGCGATATAGACCTTTTGATAGTGTATGAAGATATTCAAGGCTATGATACAAAACTTATCATTGAAAAGCTTTTTTATATGGCTCTTGATGCAGGTCTAAAACTTGGGCATCGTGTCCATGAAGTGCATGATCTCTTTGATGCTAGTAATGAAGATATTACTATTAAAACCTCTCTTATGGAATCAAGACTTATTACAGGTTCTCAATTTACTTGGCAACAGACACAAAGAGAACTCAACAAGATCAGATTACATAAACAATCAGAGTTTATCTTTGCAAAGATTCAGGAAGCACAAATACGTCGCGAAAAAAATCCCTTTTCTATGCAACCCAATATTAAAGAGAGTGTTGGAGGTCTTCGAGATTCTCAACTCCTCTCTTGGATCTCCCATACGCTTTATGGAGTGAGTACACTCAAAGATCTTACTCAAGTTGAGTTTTCAGATGAGGAGTATAAAGATTATCGTATCGCTTTAGAACTCCTCTTTCGTGTTCGTAGTGCTTTGCATCTTATTACAAATAAACAAGAGGACAGACTTCTTTTAGAAAATATCCCCGCAGTTGCAAAACTTCTAGGTTTTACAAACCATACAAAAATGACACAAAAGATCTTAGCAGCACTATGGCGTATCAACAACTTTGCCCAGATCTTTACAAAAAAAATGTTGCGCACAACTCTTTATGATCAAAAGATGATCGCAAAGCTACGCCAAAACCGTATCTCTTACAAGGTGTATAAACTTGAAGAGAAACTTTATGCTTCTTACTCACTTCAAACACAACATATCAATGATCTCTTAACACTTTTAGAGAAACTCCCAGATCAAGAATACACTTTTGATCCAAGTTTTTTACGTCTTTTTACGTATGCAAAGATCCCCTCCCCTTTACCTGCAAAAACAAATAAAAAACTCAAAGAACTTCTGTGCAGAAAATATACAGCCTGTTTTATAGAGCTATTTTACGATGCGGGAATTTTAGATAAACTTCTTTCAAACTTTCGTTATGTTCGCCATCTTCCTCAGTTTGATGGCTACCATCATTATCCTGTAGATATTCACTCTATAGAAGCACTCAAAGCTTTAGAAAATATACAACAAGACTCAATAGCTACACTCTATAACACACTCTCTGCAGAAGAAAGAGGCTTTTTAAAACTTGTAGTTTTACTTCACGATACAGGCAAAGGAAGAAAACAAGATCATAGTGAACTTGGGGCAAAAACAGTTATACCAACAACAAGTAAGCTTGGCTTTTCTAATGAGTACTTAACCCGTGCTTCCCTTTTAGTACGCCATCATATTTTAATGAGTAATGTCGCTTTTAAAGAGAATATTCACAGTGAAAAAGTGCTCTATAAGTTTATGTCTAACATTGAAGATACAAAAAACCTACAACTCCTTTATATTTTGACTTATGCTGATATCAATGGTGTTGGAGAGGGAACTTACAACTCATTTCAAGCAGAACTTTTACAAGAGTTATATGAGGGAGCTCTTGAGGTTTCACAAAACAACAATAGAATTACAGACGCAAAAAAACGACTCAATGTAGAAAAGCGTGTAAAAAACCATAGTACCTTTAAAGCATTGCCTAAGCTTTTGCAAACAAAACTTATACGCGTAGAGTCTAACCTTTTCTTTTTTATGCATAAACCAGCTGATATTATTCAGATTGCACATAAAGCAAGTCAAACAAAAGAGTACTCTTACACGATCTCTACAGAAAGCTCTTTAAGTATAGAGATCTACCGTCGTGTTCCGATCAATATTAGCTACCTTCTTGCTACGCTGAGCTATCTTGATGTTGCTTCTATGGAGGTTGTCACCCTTTTTGACAATACAAAATATTTTAAAATAGTTTTTTTAAAAAATATTGATGCTATTGAATATCCAGAGATTGAAGCTATTATTGAAAATGCTTTTGATATGCAAAGAGAGGTAAAACTCTCTGAAGTAACTATTGCTCCAGAGGAGATCCAGATCGATTGTGAACATTCACTCTCTTTAGCTGAGCTTACAGTACATACAAAAAACCAAAGAGGTTTACTTGCTTATATAATGGATAAATTTGAACAGCTCAATATCAATATTGTCTCAGCGAAAATTCACAGTACCAAATATAAAGTACGTGATATCTTTTTAATGCAAAAGCAAAATAATCTATGTAATAATGTCGAGGAAATTTATAATCTATTAATACACTAAAGGCTATATATGTGCGGTATCGTCGGCTACATAGGAACAAAAAACACCAAACAAATTCTCTTAGATGGTCTCAAAGAGCTTGAATACAGAGGGTATGATTCAGCTGGAATCGCTATTTTAGAAAATGAAAAGTTTCATAACTTTAAAGCTGTAGGCAAACTTATAAACCTTGAAGAGAAAACAAAAGACTTTTCTACTTCAAACTTTGCTGTAGGGATCGGACATACGCGTTGGGCTACACATGGCAAACCAACAGAACTTAACGCACACCCCCACTTAGGGGAAAGTTCGTATGTAGTACATAACGGTATTATAGAAAACTATGTCTCGCTCAAAGAAAAACTGCTTCAAGATGGAGTTTCTTTTTTAAGTCAAACTGATACAGAAGTGATTGTTCACCAGTTTGAAAAAAATCTTGCAAAGTTAGATGATCCCTTTAAAGCCTTTGAAAAAACGATTAAAGAGCTAGAGGGTGCTTATGCTATTTTACTTGTTACAAAAGCAAAACCCGATACGATATTTTTTGCAAAACATGGTTCTCCGATGATTTTAGGGCTTAATGAAAAAGGGGAAAAATATTTTGCTTCTTCCGATACCCCACTTATAGGGCAATGTGAAAGTGCCAACTACTTTGAAGATGGTGAATATGGCTATGTCACACCCGATCTAGTACACATCTATACACTTGATGCAAAAGAGAAAAAGCCCTCTTTTTCTCCCCTTTCAAAAAATAAACTCTCTGCACAAAAAGATGGCTATCGCTTTTTTATGGAAAAAGAGATCTATGAACAAGGTGACGTCATTGCAGATACACTGATGGGACGTCTTGGAAGTGAATCAATTCTATTTGAAGAGCTTGAGAGTTCTCTTTTTGATGGAATCAAAGAGATCAAACTTTGTGCATGTGGAACCTCTTATCATGCCGCATTAAGTGCTTCATACCTTTTTGAACGCTATGCTCAGATAAAAACAACTGTAGAGATAGCAAGTGAGTTTCGCTATCGCTCGCCAATCATGACACAAGACACTCTTTTTATTGTGATCTCACAAAGTGGAGAGACTGCAGATACGCTTGAAACACTCAAAATGGCAAAAAAAGCAGATCTAAGAACCTTGGTTATTTGTAATGTAGACAACTCCTCTATGGTACGTTTAGCAGATGCAACTATTCTTACAAGAGCAGGTATTGAAAAAGGTGTTGCTTCAACAAAAGCCTTTGCTACACAGGTTACTGTTTTTTGGATGCTCAGCCTCTATCTTGGAGAACTCAGAAAAACACTCGAACCTTCTGCTATATGTGAACAGATCGAACTTTTACGAGAGGTGCCAAATCTTGTAAAAGTTCGTAGCACAATGCATGAACAGATCCGTCGTCTTTCTAAACGATACTTGCATGGACACGGTTTTTTCTTTATCGGACGTGATATTTTTTATCCACTTGCTCTTGAGGGCGCACTCAAACTCAAAGAGATCTCTTATCTTCATGCAGAGGGCTATCCATCTGGAGAGATGAAACATGGACCTATCGCACTTGCAGACCCTGAACTTTTTACTATTGCTCTTTTACCACAACATCTTCTTTATGAAAAGTCAAAGAGTAATGTAGAAGAGCTCAGCGCAAGAGACTCTACAATTTGTGCTATCTCAGCGCTCCCATTTGATAAAGCAGATGACTATATTCCTATAGAGCCTTCAAAACATTACATGCTTGAATTTTTTGAGATGATGGTGGCACTGCAACTTCTCTCTTTAGAGATCTCTATTCGTCTTGGTAATGATGTTGATATGCCACGAAATCTCGCTAAAAGCGTAACTGTAGAATAGATTTAGACTAGCTTTACTTTTCTTTAATTTTTCATTAGCTATTATCATTAGCAATAATTAATAAAAGTGATAGCTGATGGGAACAAAATCAAAACTTTTAATTGTAGTAGCAATCATGCTCTTAGGGCTTACAACAGCTACAATTATAAATGTCTCGCTTAATTTTAGAGAATACAGTATCAAAAGTGCTATTGACAAATCAAATCTCACTGCAAATATAGTCAAAGATGGTCTTACAGCACACATGGTCAATGGTACAATGGATCATCGCCAGTATTTTCTAGATCAGATTTCCAAAAATGATGATGTACGCAATTTATGGCTTGTTCGCAGTCCAAATGTGATCAAACAATATGGTGAGGGTTTCAATGACGAAACTATCAGAGATGCTATCGATAAAGAGGTTTTAAAAACTGGACAAACAGTGAAAAAGATCTCTGAGACTACAGATGCTATCACTTTACGCGTCACTATCCCCTATAAAGCGACAACAACAGGTACTCCAAACTGTTTACAATGCCATGATGTAAAACGTGGAGATACACTTGGAGCTATTAGTATGGAGTTTGATATTAGCGGTATGCGTAATATTGGGATGTTTACTATTTTAAAAATCCTTGCTATTAATCTTGTGTTTTTAGTGATTGTACTGGTGCTTATTAACTATTACTCTACTCCATATATGCAACTCTTTAGCAACCTCCAAGAGGGGATCAAAAAAGCACATAGAGGAGACTTTACACACCAATTCACAACACGTGTAGGGGGAGATGCACAAAAAGTCGTTCACCAGATCAACACCCTTTTTGCAAAGATGCAAGAAACTTTTGGAGATCTAAAATACAATCTTGAAACGTTTATTCCAAAAGGTTGTGCTGCATCAAACGATCCGCTCTATGAAGCAAAATCGATCATCTCAGAACTCTCTGATATCTATAAATTTAAAAAGACTATAGAACTTGATGCAACAAAAGATGATGTTTATGGACGCTTAATTGACATACTCCGCTACAAATTTTCTATAGAGAGTTTCTCTATTTATGAGGTAAACAGCACTATTGATGAACGAAAGCTAATGTATGAACAAAGTACAAAAAATCTATGCAATAACCATTTAGTTAATGATGATGCACTAAACTGTCGTGCATATAGAACAAAAACTGATGTTATCTCTACAGAGTTTGTTAACCTTTGTGCTTCATGTACTGCAAAAAATACACGTTATATCTGTATCCCATTTCAGATCAACCAAGAAGCTACGCTACTCATCTCTATGTCAGCACCAAATGATGAAGAGTTAAGTCGTCTTAATGGAGAGATTCTCAGTATTAAGAACTATCTTGAAGCTGCAAAACCTGTTATTGAGAGTAAAATTCTTATGGATAAACTACGTGACACCTCTTTACGTGATGGGATGACAGGGCTTTATAACAGACGTTTCTTAGAAGGTTTTATTGATAAACTCATGAGTCAGGCAAAACGTCTTGAGGAGCGCTACTCCATTTTGATGCTTGATGTAGACTTCTTTAAAATGGTCAATGACACTTATGGACATGATATAGGCGATAAAGTGATCAGGGCACTTGCTGATGTTTTAAAAGAGCATACACGAGAAGCGGATCTTGCTATTCGCTATGGTGGAGAAGAGTTTTTAGTGATGCTTCATAATGCAGATGAAGAGGGAACACGAAAGGTTGCAAAAATTATCCATGAAAGTTTTGCAAAACTTATATTTGACGTAGGAGAGGGAAAAACCTTACAAAAAACTTTAAGTATAGGGATCGCAAAATTTCCAACAGATGGCGATACAATATGGAAATGTATCAAATACGCAGATACTGCTCTTTATGAAGCAAAAAACACAGGAAGAAATAAAATAGTAGAGTTTAGACCTGAGATGTTTAGTAGCGAAAGCTTCTAATTGTATTTAAAATATGGAGTGTTAGAAATTTTGTGTCAGTTCGATAGAGTTAAATATTCTAAAGGACTGAGCAATGAATCAGAAATTCAACTTTCAAGATGCTCTTGAGCAGATAAAATCAGGAGCAAGTATAGATGGAATGAAATTTGCTTTTCATTATAAATAATAAAATTTAATGAGAACAACTGCTTAATTAAATATCAAAGACTTTTCATAAACAAAGAAAAAATATGCAAATTCAAAACTCATATGTTACCAACATGCAACAAACATATAAAGTTGATAAAACTGAACCTGCACAAAAACAAGATAAAGTCGATTCAAATAAACATTCTTATGATAATCCAATGCTTGATAAAAGGGCTAATACTATTTTAGATAAAATAATTTCAGAAAAAGGGTTAAGTAGTGAAGAGTCTAGGAGCATTAAAATGATGATGCTTGTCATGATGACTGAAGTCCGTGTTGATTCAAATGGAAAAATAATTGATGAAGCGCCTAATAAAAATCCTGATATGAGTCAAACTGCTGTTGCGAAGCGAATTGATAAGCTCATAGAAAATTTAGAATTAAATCTAAATGGAGGTGATTTTCCAGAAAAGCATAATCAATTATCTGAAGTAGCTACTCAATTAAAAACTTTATATGATACTCCATATAAACCTCTAAACATAACTGTTTAGAGGTTTATAAAGTCACCTTACATACATTCTATCTCGAATGCCCCATTGAAAGTTATAAACATCATAAATTTCAATATTTCCTGAATTTCCTGTCCCTGTAAATTCATACCAAAAACCATCGATAATATTATCACCATTAAAGTCTACGGGTTCTGAGTCTGTCATTTGCATAACAGAATTATTGAAAGTTGCCAGTATACTATTTGAATATCCACCAACCAGAACATAAGCTCTCACTGTACCACCATGGTTTTCAGTTGTGATACTTTTTCCGTAAGTATCTTCCCATCCACCAAGTGTTGAATCAACATATCTAACATCCCAATAATAAGATTCAGGTGCTGGACCTGCTAAAACATTTGAAACTAAGCCTACAAACAACAAAAATACTAAAGTTAGCTTTTTCATTATATATCCCTAAATAAAATTAAGCCATATTTAACTATGACCTTGTTAAAATTATATGGGCACCTCTAAAAACAACCTTTACGGTTGTCTAAATTT
>Ga0193955_1001654_pt1 | contig 10245 bp, 8 predicted proteins | sample BB_6_MG_FD_140343 | JGI IMG/M metagenome (GOLD analysis project Ga0193955, IMG submission 140343) | Microbial mat bacterial communities from the Broadkill River, Lewes, Delaware, United States - BB_6_MG | ecosystem: Environmental > Aquatic > Freshwater > River > Microbial mats | place: USA... | reverse complement strand
TGGCTTATTAATATCAGACGCAATTTTTGCAGTGAACTTATTGATGGAAATTCCCGCCGAAGCATTCAGCCCTACCTCCATCTTGATCCGATGTCTGATCTCCTCAGCGATTAAACTTGCCGAAGGATTATTCACTTTATTTTCGGTGACATCTAAAAAAGCCTCATCCAATGAAAGCGGCTCAACCAAATCTGTATAATCGAAAAATATACTTCGTATTTGCGCACTGATTTCTTTGTACCGTTCAAATCTCGGCTTTACAAAAATTAACTGGGGACAACGTCGTGCAGCAACAATACTAGACATTGCGGACTTCACTCCAAAATTTCGAGCTTCATAACTAGCAGCAGCAACAACACCTCGTTCTCTAGATCCACCAACAGCAATAGGCTTTCCACGTAACTCAGGATTATCCATCTGTTCGACAGACGCATAAAATGCATCCATATCTACATGAATTATCTTTTTTTGAGGAATCAACCGCTTGTTTTAAATGACCTAATACGAATATACGGCATACTACGTATTGTGAGACCTCTTGTGTCGACATAAATTTGTAAAACAAAATCTAATCTTATGAAAACGAATAAAATTATCCTAGGTAGCGCCACGCTTTTGGCAATGACATTAACATTCACATCATGTAAAAAGGAAGGGTGTACAGACCCTCTAGCCTCTAATTACACAGTTGGGGCAACAGTAGACGATGGATCTTGTACGACAGCTACACCAACAGCTGGGGCAACAACTCCAGGTGCCTATGCGCCAAGTTTCTCGGGAGTGAACGGTGTATTAGTTGCAATCCAGTCTGTTTCAACAACATCTACTCCAATTGGAAACATAGATTCATATATAGGAACAGCGGTAGCAACATTTACCGAAGACGGAGGAGCAACCATGATTGCAGCAGGTGATGTTGATGTAAACACAAAACAATTGGGTATACAATCAAATAACTCATACGTATATACACCATCACAATCCGACCCAACAGGAATTTCTTATACTAACGATGTTACTTGGAACGGTACAGGCGGAACTTGGCCTTCATTCACTGTAGGATCAACAATGGGATTCTCGACGGTTGATGCCATCACTTCAGGTAACGTTTCTACGACATCAAACTATACGTTAAGCTCAACAGGTGTAACAGATGCAGATTCAATCTACTTTGGTGTATATGGTCCTGACGGAAGTGCATACCATATTGTTGCAGCCGGATCAAACTCATACACATTCCCAGCTTCAGAATTAGGAAGCATTGGAACTGGAACTGGATTCGTGCAAGTAGTTGGATTAAAATATGACCCTCAAACAATCGGCGGCAAAGATTATTGGTTAATTAATGAAACGGTTAGAACAACTTCAGTTGAAATCAACTAAGGAGAATATCTAATCAACTATTCACGAAGAAGACCGGCAAATAATGTCGGTCTTTTTTTTGTACAACCATGTTTAACTAAAAACATAGTTGTATAACTAAATTTTTAGTTTTATATTTGTAGAAACACATTTGAAATGATAGAATTAACAAAAGCTGAAGAGCAAGTAATGCAAATCTTATGGGAGTTGAAATCTGCCTTTGTCAAAGACATAGTTGCTGAATTTCCAGACCCAAAGCCTGCATACAATACGATATCAACGATTGTTCGGATTTTAGAAAAGAAAAAGGTTGTAGGTTTTACTCCTTTTGGACGAACACATCAATACCACCCTTTAGTTTCAAAAGAAGCCTTTACGAAGCAAACGACAAACAGTTTAATTGAAAAATACTTTGGCGGATCTGCACAAAATATGCTATCGTATTTCGTGAAAGAAAAAGAAATTAGCGCCTCTGAATTGGAGAAGATTATCAACGAAATCAAACAAAAATGAGTTTACTTCAGTTTATCTTAATTCAGTTGAATTTGGTGGCATTCTTTGTAGTCTATCAATTGATTAATCGTAAATCGAGTCATTTAAATTTCAATCGAATTTATTTGATTCTAGGACCAATTATAGCCATTGCACTTCCATTTACACCCTCGTTATATGCATCAACAACAGTGCAGAACTATGTTTTTGAGTTACCAGCTATTGAAGTCTTAGCGAACAGTTCTGTTTCTGAGTTCACATCTCAATTCTCATGGTCTTTATTAATCTATGTAGCAATTACAATAGGTTTTATCATTGTATTAACGAGACAGCTTAAAAACGCATCTAATTTGCGTGATGCAAAGTTTATGTCGAATTACAAAGGGGTTGATGTTTACTTGGCTGAAAACAGAGAGAGTTCGTTTTCATTTTTCTCGTCGATTTACATAGGAGAAGCTCACTTAGAGCATGCGGAAATTATCCTATTGCATGAATACGCACATTGCAAACAACATCACACTTTTGACTTAATCTATTTGAACCTGGTAAAAGCTTTATTCTGGTTCAATCCGATTACTCATTTATGGCTGAAGACTGCCAAAGAGAACCATGAATACCTCGCAGATCAATATGTAATTAATGAATCCGTTGACTTCGAAAAATATGCCACAACACTTTTAGAAGTGAGTTTCAATTGCTCCATCCCCTCAATAAGTAATGGGTTCAATGCTCCTTCAGTGCTTCTTAAGCGTATAAAAAAAATGAAACATAAAAATAAAATACATATGAAACATTTAGTTTTAATTCCTGTGCTTGCAGGAATGTTAATCACAACAACAAGCATGACAAATTACCCTATTTCTGTTAAGAATGAATTACATCTTAGCATAGGTGAACAAGTTGATCAAAAAGCAGAATACGTTGGAGGTATGGATGCAATGATTGCCTTTTTCAACAAAAAAATGGAATATCCCAAAAATCTTGCACAGCAAAACATAGAGGGGAAAGTATTTGTAGAGTTTACTGTTAAGGCTGACGGTTCACTTGAAGACATTCATGTTTTACGTGCGGATGAGCACAAAGAATTCAATGATTCAGCAGTGAGGTTGGTGAAGCAAATGCCAAATTGGAATCCAGCAATTAAGGATGGTAAAAAGGTAAGTTCAAAAATGCAGCTTCCTATTATGTTCCGTTTAAGTTAAAACCTCAAAAAAAAACAAAAGGGCGATATCAATGATACCGCCCTTTTTTTATTTCAATTTAATAGATTAATTCTGCCAAATCGTTGAAACTAAAAGTGCATTCGAAGAAAAAGGAACACCACTAATGGTATCATTTCCTGAAATCCCTCCTAAATAGCCTAAATTATTACATTCTGCATCCAATACAGCTGTAGTCATGTCTGCCCCACATGAACCTGGATCATACGCATAAACGTCATTTCCTTGGAATGTATAACGCTTCACCGATGCTCCAGCACCACAAGCCTCATCGGCTTCAAAAATAGCCAATCGATCCTGTACACAGGTTGGAACTGCATTCTCATCCTCCTTATTACAACTAGCTAACATTAGTCCCGATGCGAGCATTACAAATAATAACTTTTTCATTGTTTCAATTTTATTCCTTTCCACTAACTTACTAAAAAGGATTGATTATAAAACCATTACGCCGATTGATCTATCTTCTTAACCATGGTTAAAATCGTAGCTAAAGCCACAGTTTCACCAGTTTCATCATACATGTCAACCAAGAATTTCACAATTCCTTTAGCAATATCATTTTCGTCTTTTTTCTCCTGATCAATTTTCTCTTTAACAGTAAAACGTACACCGACAGTTGCTCCTGGGTAAACCGGTTTCGTAAAACGTGCTTCTTCCACACCATAATTCAATAGCACAGGTCCTTTTTTAGGATCAACGAATAATCCTGCCGCTTTTGAAAGTAAGAAATAACCATGCGCTACACGCTGTTCAAAGATGGTTCCATCCAATGATGTTTCATCCATATGCGCATAAAAGTTATCTCCTGACACATTAGCGAAATTTGTAATATCCGTTACTGTAACTGTGTGTTTATGTGTAAATACAGTATCACCAATATTCAACTCTTCAAAATGTTGTCTAAACACATGAGGATTTGCTTCTGGCATTTCAGCACCAACTTGGAACTGCTCTGTAATTTTAGTAATTGTAGTTGGGTGACCTTGAATCGCCGTACGTTGCATGTAGTGCATCACACCACGTTTTCCACCCATTTCTTCACCACCACCAGCACGACCTGGTCCACCGTGAGTTAATAATGGCATAGGCGAACCATGACCTGTACTTTCTTTCGCACAATCTTTATTCAAGACTAAAATACGTCCATGCATAGATGCCGCACCGATAACGAAATCTTTTCCTTCCTCATCATTTGGAGTAACAATGGACGAAACCAATGAACCTTTCCCCATGCGAGAAAGCTCGATCGCATCGTCTAAATCTTTATACGGCATAATGGTTGAAACTGGTCCAAAAGCCTCTATGTTGTGAACATCCGTTTTAGTATAAGGATCATCATTTCTGAATAAGATTGGAGAAAAGAAGGCTCCCTTATCTTTATCCGCACCTTTCACATCAAAATTATCTAAATCCCCAAAAACAATGTCTTGAGATTTTGCAAGTAACTCTACATTCTCACGAACACGATCAACTTGAGTACGTGTTGCCAAAGCCCCCATACGAACACCTTCTTCACTAGGATTACCAATTACCGTTGACGCCAAACGAGCAGCAATCCCTTTTTGAACTTCTTCAATGAAATCTTCAGGAACTAAAATTCTTCGAACTGCCGTACATTTCTGTCCCGCTTTCACCGTAATTTCTTTCACCGTTTCCTTGATGAATAAATCAAATTCAGCTGTTCCTGGTGTTGCATGTTGCCCTAAAACAGTTGCATTTAATGAATCTGCTTCCAGGTTAAAAGGAACACTTTCTTCTAAAATTCTTGGTAGGCCTTTTAAAATTTTACCTGTATGTGCCGACCCCGTAAATGTAACGACATCTTCAGAAGTAGCATGATCAATAATACCACGACCCAATCCACAAACTAATTGCAACGAACCTTCAGGAAGAATTTTAGAATCAATAATATCTCTCACCATCACCTCTGTCAAAAAGCACGTATATTCTGATGGTTTAACTACAGCTGGAACACCTGCCATGAAGTTAACCGCAATTTTTTCAAGCATACCCCAAATTGGGAAGTTAAACGCATTGATGTGAATGGCAACACCACGCTTAGGCACTTGAATGTGGTGACCAATAAATGAACCTTCTTTCGAAAGTGGTGCAGCAACACCATCCACATTATAAGGTAAATCTGGAAACTGTCTTCGTAAAGAAGCATTTGCAAAAAGATTTCCGATTCCTCCTTCGATATCAATCCACGAATCAATTTTAGTTGCACCAGTCAAGGCACTCACTTCATAATACTTACGTTTTTTCTCAAGTAAATGGAAGGCCAAAGCCTTAAGCATACGACCACGTTCCTGGAACGTCATTTTGCGTAATTTCTCACCACCAGTTTTACGACCATAAGCAAGTATAGCCTCATAATCAAGACCAGCGCTAGACGCCTCACCTATTTTGTCGCCAGTAATAGCATTGTATAAATTTGTTTCAACCCCCTCTCCGTCAATCCATTGACCTTGAGCATAACTTTGATATCGTTGCATTTTTTTTGTATTTTTACAATGCTAAGATAGCCATTTATTAAATGACACTGAATAAAGAGGACATGAACATTTTTAATGCCCCCATGATTGCTGAAAAAGTAGTTAATGGTGTTCAATTTCGGTTATTCGGCAATCGCATATTCCATGTGCTTCTACCCAAATTAAAAAAGATCGACCGTAAAACCATTGAAGCCGGTTATGAATTCCTAGATGAAAATGGCGGCGGAAAGTTTTACAACGTTTATCAATTTGGTTCATTTTCGGACATCGAGCCAGAAGTGCGCGAATGGGCTGCAGACCATGATGGAAATCACTACACCTATTCGGATGCCATTGTTATTGAAAGTTTGTCTCAAAAGATTATCACCGATTTCTATCTGAAGTTTAATCGCCCTAAAATGCCCACAAAAATTTTCTATTCTTTGGAAAAAGCGATAGACTGGACAAATACTCAAATGAAAGAAAACGAATCAGAATAACTACATCTTCTTACAATCACTTTCTCGAATAACAAACCAAACAATCGGTTCAATTCCTTTATTTTTAACAGACTCTAACTCCATTAATAAATCTGGATGTTTCATTTTAAACGCGTTGAATAAACTTGGTTTCGCACAATCGTAATCTACGTATTCCCCTTCAAGAAATCGAATATAATCTGTTGCATACCTCACACCTTGATTTAAGCCTTTCACTTTCATTACCGCTCCATTGTCGTTCCAAAACTGGTCCTTTCGTTCACGGAAAGTAGAGAAGACACCGTTATAACAGAAAGCAGAGTCAATTCTCATCGTATGATGATTAAACGTTCTGTTCTTAATATAACCAACAGCAGCGGACCCATCGGAACTTACATAATATTGCATGCCCTTGAGTTGATCTCTTGAAATTTGACGACCTTGGGTCCAATTTCCGTTTCCTGAACTCAACACATCCACTACCGTTTTAGAGTTCATAAAATTTTGAGCGCGTATGGTACTAGCCCACAAGAATCGTGTTTCAGGCTCACCTTTACCTCGACTATCAGGATGTTGATAACCATTCCAAATATGATACCCTGCATATCCTGAAAAACTATAAATCATGACATCACTGTAATGATTACTATGCTCGCTACACGGGTTATATTCAATTCCGGAACCCGCTTCTGTTAATACGATCGGTTTCTCCAAATTATAACGAGTTCTAAAATCTTCAATCTCTTTAAACCTACTCACTTCAGTACTTGTGAACCTATTTTGATATCCTGAACCTTTTTCTTGAATTAACTTATCTGGCTCAGAGATATACGGGTTATGTCCAATGATATCAATATTCTCATTCTCGGCAGAAGAGAAGTAATACTCTGGTCTATTCAATCGGTACTGTTGCATGCACAATAGATGATCCGTATGGTTCATTTCCTCTTTGATATAATCGCTTATAACATTATGATAAACATTGATGGCATCCATTGAAATTTGATGTTCAGGATGATCTATTTCCACTATTGGTTCGGCTTCAATATTCGAATTCATATGATGCGGTTCACTCATCAATTCGAACATATAAATCTGCGGTGAATATCCGTATCTTGCAATATAATATCGCGTTCGTTGCTTGTGATATGCCATACGTTCTTCATCTAGAAACATTGAACCTGGTAAAGTACCTTCAACATAATAACAATATGTAGGTGTATTATCGCAAGGATTGTGTTCACCTCGTGGACCTTCATGCCCATAATCCCATGGAACAGGACCAAATCCCCCAGGACAAACACCCCATCCATCAAACTCATCACCAATTCCACCACTTTGGCCGTATCTAAAAAAGACATCTTGAAAAAGCAGGTTAAAATCAACTAAAACATCGTTTTCTTCGCAGAAATCCATAAACACATCCTGTTCCCAAGCGTAATGCAAGCGATTTTCATAATTTCCCAAATTTTCAAATTCAATCAAATTCGAATATGCAGTTTGCGCTGTTTTAATATACTTCCCTCCCGCATCAACATATGCCTTCAAGTCTTCCATGTAACTTACATAATCATCTGGTTTAGCGGTCTTGTTAGTAGGTCGTCCATTTTTATCCCAACCCCAAATATCTACACCATTATAAGGTCCAGGAAAAGTATGACCAATTGGATAAATCATTTCATTTCCACGTTGATAATTGCGTTTGTTTTGATGAACTTTCACAAACCCTGGGTGATTATTATCCTTGACATTAAACTGAAACGCTGGAAGCTTATGTGTTATAACCCCATGATCTTTTATCGTAATAGTAGCTTCCCATAAACCAGCTTTAGGTGGAGCAAATCGAACACGCATCAAATGATTATTCTTTACATTTAAATCATTCCAATCATTGTTATTCAAATTACGACTAAACTCTTGATAATAGAAAAAAGAGCGGTTTTTTATCAATCCAGTTTCTAAATGCTTGAAATTAGCCACAATATCCAACTCCCACTCCAAAAATGGATTCACTCCAAATGTTGTGGTATCAGTTGGATTTTTTAAAAACCACTTAATTCGTTTATCCAAATCGTCTGCAATGGAGCTATTTTTCAAATCAATTCCAAACTCAACTTTTTTGAATTTATCAACTTGATTTAGTCCATTATAATTCATGACTGCAATGTCATAAACCGACTTTACTTGCAGATCAACAGAATTGTAAACACTTATTTGAGCTTGAACAATAAGAGAAAAGGCAACTGCAGTTATAAAAAGGAAATATTTCATATTCTAATTTAATAAACACGTTTGAATGATACTAAATTATGAATATAAAATGCAATCTACCCTAGCGCATGTACAAAGGGTTCTAATTTTTCAATAGATACATGGTCCATCACTACAATTTTATACCAATTTGGCCCCTTGTGTTTATCTGGAACTAAACCAAAGCGATTTGCCAGATCGGCATTAATTTTCCCTGTTCGCATAGTGACGATGTTACTATTTTTGTTGCGATAATACGCTACTTTATGTTTATCCAATTGATCACATAACCAGTCAGTACGTTTTTGTAGGATGAAGATTTTTTCCATCCAACCATTCGGACCATATTTAGAAAGAATCATCCAAATAGAAACTGCATTTGCTCCAGATCGACTCCCAATCAAGGTACTATCTTCTCCTTCGACATAACTCGCTTCTTTTGTCGTTGCATATTTCATGTAACCTTTACGAATCAAGAAAATTCCAGTACCATATGGAGCCTGAGCCATTTTATGCGCATCTAATGTAACAGAATCCACATATTCATTGGCAAAATTCAGTTGACTCTCAGGGTTTGAGAATGGATAATAGAATCCCCCATAAGCCCCATCGACATGCATTTTAAATTCTAAATTATTAGCTTGAAGGCCTTTGACGTACACATTAAAATCATCAACAGAACCAAACATGGTCGTCATCATATTGGCCACAACAATAAAGTATTTCACTCCATTTCCTTTAGCCTTAATCAGTTGCTCATTTAAATCATCCAAAGACAAAGTTCTATCCGAATCATTTACTGCTGTTTTATAAATAGGGATATTCAATACGTTAGATGCTTTATCCATAGAATAATGACTATCCGTACTGCAAAGAATTGCTATTTCATTGTGATTTGCCCCCTTCGTTTGAATGAAAAAATTTCTGTAAATCCAGATCGCTTGTAAATTTGCTTCCGTTCCACCTGACGCCACATAACCATCAAAAGCTCCCTTTTCACCTTTTAAAATATCCTCAGAACATATGGCGATAACCTCGCGCTCAATCTCTTGAGTTCCTGAAAAAAAACTTTCAGACGCATCCAAGGTATGACATCCAATGTGGTTTGGGTTAAAAACTAAGGTTGAAAGAAATGGTGCGTCTTTTAGAATAGAATCGTCTTGAGAAAACACGCGACTATCTAAATAAGAGGCTGGTACGCCTAAAACACTTTCTTCAACATAACTTTTGTTTTTTTGCAATGCATTAAAAACATGTGTTTTTATTTGCTCTTGCTCTTTTTTCACCCAACTCATATCCTAAAATTTGAGTGCAAAGAACGGAAAGTTCCTGCAGTAATGGCATGATATTTATCAGAAAAAATAACCGTTTTTATTTCACAAAAAACAATTCGTCTGCATTTTCACGAATCCACATTAATGTTTGACGAATTTCATCCAGGTCAAATGAAGTAACCAATTTCATTCGATGTTCCTTGAAGTGCGAAATCCCTTTGAAATAGTTCGTGTAATGTCGCTTCATCTCAGCTATACCTAAAACTTCACCCTTCCATTTCACACTCATTTCCAAATGTTGGATACATGCATCTACACGATTTTGAACAGATGGTTTTGCTAAATGCTCACCCGTTCTCGCAAAATGTTTGATTTCATTAAAAATCCATGGGTAACCAATACTAGCTCTACCGATCATGATTCCATCAACATTGTAGCGATTCTTATACTCCACCGCTTTTTCTGGTGTATTAATATCCCCGTTTCCAAAAACAGGAATTTTCATACGAGGATTGTTTTTAACATCTGCAATAAGGCTCCAGTCTGCTTCGCCCTTATACATTTGTTTACGCGTTCGTCCATGAATGGATATTGCTTCGATACCCACATCTTGTAGGCGTTCAGCCACATCTACTATATGTTTCGAGTTTTCATCCCATCCTAAACGTGTCTTAACAGTTACAGGTAAGCT
>Ga0193955_1001652_pt1 | contig 10253 bp, 9 predicted proteins | sample BB_6_MG_FD_140343 | JGI IMG/M metagenome (GOLD analysis project Ga0193955, IMG submission 140343) | Microbial mat bacterial communities from the Broadkill River, Lewes, Delaware, United States - BB_6_MG | ecosystem: Environmental > Aquatic > Freshwater > River > Microbial mats | place: USA... | reverse complement strand
GTTCGTGCTCTCGACAGTAAGTGTAAAGCTGAAAATGTTCCAGGTGTACATGGCGCTCGTCGTGGTCGTTTGTCTGATTACGGTTTACAGCTTCGTGAAAAACAGAAAGTTCGTCGTACATACGGCGTGCTTGAAAAGCAATTCCGCAGCTACTACAAGGAAGCTGCCCGTCGCTCTGGAGCGACTGGTACTAACCTTCTTCAGTTGCTGGAAGGGCGTCTAGACAATGTTGTCTATCGTATGGGGTTTGGATCTACTCGTGCTGAAGCACGTCAGGTAGTTTCACATCGCCAGATTACAGTTAACGGTCAGTCTGTGAACGTTCCATCTTACCAGGTACAAGCTGGTGACGTGGTTGCCGTTCGTGAAAAGTCTAAGACTCAGCTGCGTATCAAACACGCACTTGAGCTGGCTTCTCAGCGTACCTCTGTTGAATGGGTAGAAGTAGATTCTGCGAAAATGGAAGGAACTTTCAAGTCCCTGCCAGAGCGTAGCGATCTGTCTGCTGATATCAACGAGCAGCTGATTGTCGAACTGTACTCTAAGTAAATATTGACTTCTTAATTGGTGGAACTATGCAGCGTTCAGTAAACGAGTTTCTAAGTCCCCGTCATATCGACGTTCAGGAAATTAGTGCAACTCGTGCAAAAGTTACTTTGGAACCACTGGAGCGCGGTTTTGGCCATACGCTGGGTAATGCGCTACGCCGTATCCTTCTCTCTTCAATGCCTGGCTGTGCCATCACTGAAGTAGAGATCGAGGGTGTGCTGCATGAGTACAGCACCATCGAGGGCGTGCAGGAAGACGTAATTGAAATCCTGCTCAACCTCAAAGGTGTTGCAGTCGCGCTGCACAATGGTGACGAAGCAACCCTGACTCTGTCTAAGAGCGAAGCGGGTCCTGTTACAGCAGCTGATATTCAGCTGAATCAGGACGTTGAAATCGCGAATCCAGAGCATGTCATCGCTCATCTGAGCGAAGGTGCGAGCCTTAACATGCAACTGAAGATCGTGCGTGGTCGTGGCTATGTGCCAGCTGATGCGCGCGTATCTGATGAAGACGAGTCACGGACCATCGGTCGCCTGCAGCTCGATGCTACCTACAGCCCGGTTCGCCTGGTATCGTATGTAGTTGAAAGTGCTCGTGTTGAACAGCGTACTGACTTAGATAAGTTGGTTATTGACATTGAATCCAATGGTACTATCGATCCGGAAGAATGCATCCGTCGTGCTGCAACTATTCTGCAGCAGCAACTGGCTGTATTTGTAGATCTGGAAGGTGGTAAGGATCAGGTTAACGATGAACCGGAAGAACCAGAGATCGATCCGATCCTGCTGCGTCCGGTTGATGATCTGGAGCTGACTGTACGTTCCGCCAACTGTCTGAAGGCAGAGCAGATCTACTATATCGGTGATCTGATTCAGCGTACCGAAGTAGAACTGCTTAAGACTCCGAACTTGGGTAAGAAATCGCTGACCGAGATCAAGGACGTTTTGGCGTCTAAAGGTCTGTCGCTTGGTATGCGCCTGGAAAACTGGCCACCGGCGAGCATCAGAAACGACGATAAAGTCGCTTCCTGATCTGCGGTTTTAAACCTAACAGTTTGGCAAGGATAAAAAGATGCGTCATCGTAAATCAGGTCGTCACTTTAATCGTACAAGTGCGCACCGTAAAGCAATGTTCAAGAACATGGCTGTAAGCCTGTTCGAACATGAGCTCATCAAGACCACGCTGCCTAAAGCTAAAGAGCTGCGTCGTGTTGCTGAGCCTCTGATCACACTGGCAAAAGTAGACTCGGTTGCTAACCGTCGTCTGGCCTTTGCCCGTACCCGCAGCAAAGAAGCTGTCGGTAAACTGTTCAATGAACTGGGTCCTCGCTACGAAGGTCGTCCAGGCGGATACATTCGCATTCTAAAATGTGGATTCCGTACTGGTGACAACGCGCCGATGGCTTACGTTGAACTGGTTGACCGTCCAGCTGACGCTGTAGCGGTAGAAGATTCTGAAGATTAATCTCTTCGACTCTTAATAAAAACCCGGCTTATGCCGGGTTTTTTTTTGCCCTCGATCAGTCGCCATATTTTCCCCTATAGTTGTTTGAGTAAAATCTGACAATTGAACAATAATTTTGGCTGCTTGTATGAGTATATTCAGATCACTCAAGCTGTAGCTAGTTCTATGGCGACTTTGTCTCGCAGATAATCTCTCAATAGCAGCACCGCCGGGGTTAACTGCTGTCTGCTTGGGCAAATCAGGTAGAGAGATAAAGGCTTAGACTGATACTCTTGAAGTATCCTCACGAGTTTACCCTTCTTCAGGTCTTGGTTTACATCTAACACCGATTTATAGCCAATTCCTTTGCCTGCGACAGCCCAGCGTCGGACGATCTCGGCATCGTCGCTTTCACGGTCTCCCTTCACCGGCACTTTAAATCCCTCACCGCTACGGAATAGTTCCCAGGTATTGAACGATCGGCTGCCTAGTCTGAACATCAGGCAATTATGTTGGCGCAGATCATCAGGATGCTCAGGTTTACCATAACTCGCTATGTAATCGGGTGAAGCAATAATTAGCCGTTCCATTGTGGCAATTTGAAAGGCGATCATGTTGGAATCTTCTGGCTCACCATAGCGTAGCGCGACATCTACCCGGTCCAGATAGAAATTTGACAAGCTATCACTGATGCTCAGCTTTAGAGAAAATTCAGGATGTTCTTCCATCATTTCATCAATCCATGGGATGGCTATATTCCGGCCAAGGTCTGAGGGCACTGACAGACGAAGTTCACCCGAAATTTTGCCTTTAATCGCATGTAAAGAGGCTTTTCCTTCCTCCAGAGAGGCTAATGCCTGTTGGCAATATAGTAGAAAGTGCTCACCTTCCGAAGTGAGGCGAAGCTGACGAGTTGAACGGATAAACAGCTGCGTATCCAGTTGTTTCTCTAGTCGTTTCAGGGCTGCACTGGCGGCTGCTGGCGTTATGCCAAGTTGCTTAGCGGAAGCGGTAATGCTTTCACTGTCCGCGATTCGGGTGAAGAGATCTAAATCTGATGTGTTCATTATCAAAAATAATTTGAAACTGATTAATTGATTGCCTTGTTTTAAGTTTAGGGCTATCCCTCGACAATGTCTCTATCAATTTACGGAGACATGAAATGAAAGCTATCGGTTATCTAACATCACAAGATATTACAGCGCAGGATTCATTGGTTGATATTGATCAGCCTATGCCTGTTGCCACCGGTCGTGATTTGCTGGTTAAGGTTAATGCCATATCGGTAAATCCGGTTGACACTAAAGTTCGCAAAAATGTTCAGCCTGAGAATGGAGACTATAAGGTTCTGGGATGGGATGCCGTTGGTGAGGTTGTTGCTGTCGGTGAGCAAGTACAGTTTTATAACAAGGGTGACAAAGTTTGGTATGCCGGTGACTTGACTCGCCCAGGCACTAACTCTGAGTATCATCTTGTTGATGAACAGATTGTGGGTCATAAGCCAACGTCGATTTCTGACGCTGAAGCTGCGGCATTGCCTTTGACCACCATCACTGCATGGGAATTGCTTTTTGATCGTTTAGGTCTTGCCCCGTGTGGATCTGCTCATGCTTCAGCTGAGCAGCAGGTACTGATCATCGGGGCTGCGGGTGGCGTTGGTTCAATTATCGTGCAGCTCGCCGCCAGATTAACTGATGCGGTGGTTATCGGCACTGCTTCTCGTCCAGAAAGCCAACAATGGGTAACCGCATGCGGCGCTGATATCGTCATTGATCATCGTAAGCCTCTGCAGGAAGAGCTCAACAAGGTTGGTTTGTCGAGTGTTACCCATGTTGTTAGTTTGAATGGTACTACTGAGCATTTTGATTCGATTGCTGAGGTTATAGCGCCCCAAGGAAAGTTTGCGCTAATCGATGATCCTGATCAGCCGCTGGATATTATGAAACTTAAAATGAAGTCTGTTTCTTTGCACTGGGAATGTATGTATACCCGTTCGATGTTCAATACCTCTGATATAGCCAAACAGCGTGATCTGTTGAATGAGGTCGCCGGACTTATCGACGCAGCAGAGATTAAAACAACACGGGGGGAGCACTTTGGACCGATCAACGCAGAGAATCTTAAACGTGCTCATATTGCAGTCGAAAGTGGCACCGTGATAGGTAAGATCGTACTCGAAGGGTTTGGGCACTAACTCATTAATGTCAGAGTCGCTTCTAAAGGGCTCTCTATGAAGGCAGCACTGACAATCATTGCATGTATCTAAGCCAGACCAGAAGACGTTCTACGGGTAAAAAACCGAACTGATTAGTTTGATTGAACCGACACATGCTGAACAGGGGGGTATCGAGTACGACCTTCATCAGGATAAGGAAAATGCGCAGGTTTTTGCCTTCTATGTAAGCTGGGAATCCCGTGAATTATGGCTGAGGCATATGAAAGTGATCACCTGAAACGCTATTCGGTAGTCATTGAGGGCTATCGCAAGCTTTACCGTGAATGAGATGAGTCGCGTAGGTTGACACATTAAAGGCTGATGCAACAAGCATCAGCCTTTCTGTCCTTATTTTCTTTCTAGCAACTAGCAAGTGGCGAAGCCGCGTCTGGCAAGTCGCGTAGCGACGTTCTAGCAACTTATCAGCTTTTATTCTTAGCTTTATCCAGCAGAGGCTTCAAGAATTCCCCGGTATATGACCCTTTAATTTCGGCTACTGTCTCCGGCGTGCCGGTAGCGATGATCTGTCCGCCACGGGTGCCGCCTTCAGGGCCGAGATCGACGATCCAGTCGGCGGTTTTAATCACATCCAGGTTGTGTTCAATCACCACGATGGTGTTACCGTGATCGCGCAGGCGATAGAGCACGTTCAGCAATTGCTGGATATCGTAGAAGTGCAGACCGGTAGTCGGTTCATCGAGGATATAGAGGGTTTTACCGGTATCCCGTTTACTCAGCTCTTTGGCCAGTTTCACCCGTTGTGCTTCACCCCCGGAGAGGGTGGTGGCGGCTTGTCCCAGGCGGATATAAGACAGACCGACATCAATCAGCGTTTGCAGGCGACGGGCGAGCGCCGGAATGGCATCGAAAAACTCACGACCATCTTCTACCGTCATCTCCAGGACTTCGTGGATGCTCTTGCCCTTGTATTTAACTTCAAGGGTTTCGCGGTTGTAACGCTTGCCCTTGCAGACGTCACAAGGGACGTAGATATCCGGCAGGAAGTGCATCTCTACCTTGATAACGCCATCGCCCTGACAGGCCTCACAGCGGCCGCCTTTGACGTTAAAGCTGAAGCGTCCGGGTTTGTAACCCCGGGAGCGAGCTTCCTGAGTACCGGCAAACAACTCCCGAATCGGGGTGAAGATGCCGGTGTAAGTTGCCGGATTTGACCGGGGTGTCCGGCCAATCGGGCTCTGATCGATATCGATCACTTTATCCAGCAGATCCATCCCTTTCAGTTCTTTGTAAGGGGCGGCATCCAGCGTGGTAGCGCCGTTCAGTTCGGTCGCTGCAATCGGGTAGAGGGTGCCGTTGATCAGGGTCGACTTACCGGAGCCGGAGACGCCGGTGACACAGGTCAGCAGACCCAGAGGTATATCCAGATTGACGCTGTTAAGGTTGTTACCGGTAGCGCCATGCAGCTGAAGCCAGCGTCCGTCAGATGTGTGACGTTCGGATGGGACTTCGATTCTGCGCCGTCCAGACAGATAGTCGGCGGTCATTGATTCTTTGCACTGCATCAGCTGTGCCGGGGTGCCTTGCGCGATAATCTCACCACCATGCACCCCCGCGCCCGGACCGATATCGATGACATAGTCTGCCAGCCGGATCGCATCTTCGTCATGCTCCACCACTATGACAGTATTCCCCAGGTCCCGCAGGTGGATCAGGGTTTTCAGCAAGCGGTCGTTATCACGCTGGTGCAGGCCGATTGAGGGCTCGTCGAGAATGTACATTACGCCCACCAGTCCGGCCCCGATCTGGCTGGCCAGTCGAATCCGTTGTGCTTCACCGCCGGAGAGGGTTTCGGCGCTACGCTCCAGAGAGAGGTAATCCAGACCGACATTGACGAGAAATTCCAGTCGCAGGCGGATCTCTTTAAGGATCTTCTCGGCGATTTCGCCCTGTTTACCTGTCAGGTGAAGGTGATCGAAATAATCACAGCTATCGCCGATTGACAGACGTACCAGCTCGGGCAATGTTTTCTCATCAATATACACATGACGGGCATCACGGCGCAGTCGGCTACCGTCACAGGCCGGGCACTCCTGCATATTGATATATTTGGCCAGATCTTCCCGCACCATGTCGGATTCGGTTTCCCGGTAGCGGCGCGAGAGATTGTTCAGTACCCCTTCAAAGGGGTGGGATTTGCTGATGACATCGCCGCGGTCATTGAGGTAGCGAAATGCGATATCCTCTTTACCGCTGCCTTCCAGAATCATTTTCTGCTGCTTAGGGGTCAGCTCTTTGAATGGAGTATCCATATTAAAGCCGTAATGCTCGGCTACGGCTTTCAGCTGTTGGAAGTAATACAACGCCCGCCGGTCCCAGCCTCTGATAGCCCCCTCTGACAGTGTCAGCGTGTCATCTGAAACCACTTTCCGGGGATCAAAAAACTGCTTTACACCCAGTCCGTCACAGGACGAGCAAGCCCCGTGAGGGTTATTAAAGGAGAACATCCGCGGTTCCAGCTCCTGAATGCTGTGGCCGCATTTAGGGCAGGCAAACCGGGCGGAAAATACCAGCTCTTCGCCATCGCCATCCATATAGCTGATAGTGGCGATACCGTCGGTCATGGCCAGCGCCGTTTCAAACGATTCCGCCAGACGGATCTGCAGGTCATCGCGGACTTTGAAGCGATCAACCACCGCTTCGATATGGTGCTTTTTATTCTTATCCAGCTCCGGAATACTGTCGATATCGCAGACGATGCCGTTGACGCGTGCGCGGACAAAACCCTGCGCCCGTAGCTCACTGATCGTATGTAAGTGCTCACCTTTGCGCCCCTGAATCACCGGGGCCAGCAGCATCAGCTTGGAGCCTTCCGGTAGCGCCAGAACCTGATCGACCATCTGACTGACGGTTTGTGCGGCTAATGGCAGATCATGATCCGGGCAACGCGGCTCGCCGGCACGGGCAAACAGCAAACGCAGATAGTCATAGATCTCGGTAATGGTGCCAACGGTGGAGCGGGGGTTGTGGGAGGTGGATTTCTGTTCAATTGAGATGGCCGGTGACAGGCCCTCAATATGATCGACATCGGGCTTTTCCATCATCGACAGGAACTGACGGGCATAAGTAGAGAGCGATTCTACATAGCGGCGCTGGCCTTCAGCATAGAGCGTATCAAATGCCAGTGACGACTTACCGGAGCCGGACAACCCGGTAATAACAACCAGTTTATCCCGGGGGATCTCGAGGTCGATATTTTTCAGGTTGTGTGTTCTGGCGCCGCGAACCACTATCTTGTCCATCGTTGTTTCCGTGTCCAATGCAAAAGCACAAGTATAAAGAGTTATGCGTGTCGCCAACACCTGATCTGAAGATATTTTCCATGGTTATTTATGATATGCTTTAGCCCAATGCATTAGCTGTAATAAATGTGCAGCAACCGTTGCGAAAAGTTAAAGAAAATTGGAGAAATCAATGGCACGCGGTGTTAATAAAGTCATCCTGATTGGTAACCTGGGCAATGAGCCTGAAACTAAATATATGCCGAGCGGCAATGCGGTGACCAACATCACGGTGGCAACCTCTGAATCATGGAAGGATAAGCAGACCGGTCAGCAGCAGGAACGCACCGAGTGGCACCGGGTGGTGTTTTTCAACCGCCTGGCTGAGATTGCCGGTGAGTACCTGCATAAAGGGTCTAAAGTGTATCTGGAAGGTTCACTGCGCACCCGTAAATGGCAGGATCAGCAGGGCCAGGATCGTTACACAACTGAGATTGTTGCCAGTGAGATGCAGATGCTCGATGGTCGTGCTGACGGCGGTAGCGGTGGTGGTTATCAACAGCCCCAGGCCGGTGGTTATCAACAGGCACCACAGCAGCAGGCTCCGCAGCAGAACTATCAGCCACAACAGGCGCCACAACAGAATTATCAGAAGCCCCAGCAAGCGCCACAACAGCCGCGGCAGAATCCAGCACCGCAGCCTGCGCCAGGCCTGGATGATTTTGATGATGATATCCCCTTCTGAGGGACTGACATATCATAAAAAAACCCGCATCTGCGGGTTTTTTTTATGGCTGTTGTATAAGGGTCCTAGAGTGACTCCATAACCCGCAGCTTAGCCGTAATAAAATCAGTATGGGAAACATGAATCAGATCGGCTATACGACGAATCACATGCTCTTCGTAATGGTGCAGTTCACCATCGGCATAAGCCACCCGCCACAGGTTTTCGATCAGCGATATTTTTTCCTGAGGCGTACAGATCTCGTTGATTTGTGAAGTGAAGCGGAAATAATCTGTCGCCTCCCGGTGTGCCTTTCCGGCTTGCTTCAGCAGCTCATCTGCTGTGACCTGATTCAGGGAAAAGCTTTTCTTCAGTACATCCAGCAGCGTGCTTTGCTCTTCGGGCTTACGCTCGTAGTCTGATAACAGTACTTCGACCATCAGGGCGGCTGATGCCAGGGAGATAATCTTCTGGGGATCGCTGGGCGAGTCGCTTTCCGGCGGCAGGAAGGTGTCCAGAAAGGACTTCAGCTTTGTCATCATTTAAATTCTCCATCACATCGGGTAGACAAGTGAACGTCAGACTTAGTTCATTGTGGTGGTCTGGGTCGCTTCAGCACTCTTATCGTATCGATAAATATTATTTTCTGTCGCAGTATTTGCATTAACAAGAATTGCTTTGGAGGTCTGTCGGTTATTAGAGAAGCAGCGATGATCCGCTACACTACAGCAGGAGTCACTGCGTATCGGGATGTCGACTCCGGTGCCGCCTGACCGCTTTACGCGGTCTCTTCAGTTCGGTAGGCGTAAGTGTTGTTAAAGCAGTAGATCATCCAGTCACCGGCAGAAATCGGCTCATATCTGGGGGCCTCACCGGGTAGGCAGCAGTTTTCCAGACAGCTGACATCGGTATCAAAGTCCGGCTCGACAAAGAACGGCATTGAGTAACGCTCCTGTCCGCTGGGGCTGAAGACCCGGTGGGCGGTGGATTTGTACCGGTCGTTGCTCCAGCGCGCCATCATATTGCCGATGTTGATAACAAACGCATCCTCAATGGGCGGCGCATCGATCCATTCACCATCTTTGCCCTGCACCTGAAGGCCGCCCACCTCATCCTGCCAGAGGATGGTAATGCAGCCATAATCGGTATGGGCGCCGGCACCGATATGCTTTTCGCCACTATCCAGCTCGACTTCGGGGTAGTGAATAAAGCGCAGTACACTCAGGGGGTAATCAAACTTGTCGGCAAAAAAATCTTTGTCGATATCCAATGCCATCGCCAGCGCACTGAGTACAGTTTTGCCCAGCTCCAGCATATCCCGGTAGTGACGCTCCATCTTTTGCTGAAAATCAGCGGGCAGATGAGGATACTGGTTGGGGCCGTAGAGGGGCCTTTCCGGTCCAGTCAACGGGTGATCGGCGGGCAGGTTCAGGCCCATATCAAAGGTCTCTTTGATATCTCCGGGGCGTTCCGGGTCCAGTTGTTCCGCTTTCATCCTGCCATAACCACGGTGGTTGGCCGACAGGGAGATATCGATCTTAAGCTTTTCTGCTTCAGGGAGGGCGAAAAATGCCTGTGACAGATTGCGCATCTCCTGAATGCGCTCTCTGCTGATGGGGTGACCCTGAATATAGAAAAAACCACTTTCCCGACAGGCGGTATCGATCGCCCTGGCGACTTTCAGCTTTGCTGATTCGTTTTCGGAATATAAGCTGGAGATATTGATCAGAGGAATATTCATAATGCTGCTGAACTCTTATTGGAAAACGATTTGCCGCTATCGGAGACAGCGGCGAGTCGTTTGTCTGTCACTATTCAATAATCCGATGAGCCTTACTTGGGAATATCAGAAACGATCCCTTCAACGTACCAGTTCATCTTTTCCAGAGCGTCGTAATTCAGGCGTTCACCCTTAGCTACAACCAGCTCACCGGCTTTGTTTTTGATCGGTCCGGCAAACGGGTAGATGCTGCCGTCTTTGATGCCGGCGATCAGCTCTTTCGCGTGGGCGACAACATCGGCAGGTATGCTCTCATTGAAATCGGGAATGACAATAGCACCCTCTTTCATCCCCTCGACATTG
>Ga0193955_1001648_pt1 | contig 10267 bp, 8 predicted proteins | sample BB_6_MG_FD_140343 | JGI IMG/M metagenome (GOLD analysis project Ga0193955, IMG submission 140343) | Microbial mat bacterial communities from the Broadkill River, Lewes, Delaware, United States - BB_6_MG | ecosystem: Environmental > Aquatic > Freshwater > River > Microbial mats | place: USA... | reverse complement strand
TGCCTTAGCCAAAGTTTACTTTCTTAATCCACAAATAAAGTAAATAAAGTAAAATAAGAATATCTATATTCTACTTTTTGACGCTAAACAAGAATAAGAGTATAATTTAACCAACTAGAAAAGCTGAGCTACCTATAGCAAAACCCATTTAATAGGGTTTTGTGTCTAATTTTATGTTGGCTGTGTACAACAATACAGGTAATTTATACAAAGATTTAAACCTATGTACAAAAAAACACCCGTTAAGGTGTTTCAAAATGTAAGCCGTCTAGCTTGCTGTTATTTTACTTTAACTTTACCTACCTTGTAAATACCTTGTGAGAATGCGTATGCAGTACCACCAATAGCTATGAAGTCTATGATTTGTTTCTCAAATCCATAGTTAGCTACTATCGCTATTAGAAGTGCAAACGATGCTGGCACTATCTTTGATATAAGCTTAATGTGCTTTTTACCAACCGACCTTTTAATTAGGTCAATTATGATTGTTGACATAACGCCAATCGCTGCAACTACCTCTGGTGTTTCTAGAATGTCCATAGTTTTTTATGTTAAATTATTAATTCTTTCTTTTGCTATATTAAAATACTTTTCGTCTAATTCAATTCCAATAAAGTCCCTATTTGTGTTCTTACATGCCACCCCTGTAGTTCCACTACCCATTGTGAAATCTAAAACTGTCTCTCCTTTATTAGTGTAGGTTTTTATTAGGTACTCCATAAGTGCTACGGGTTTTTGTGTTGGGTGAAAACCATTTTCGTTCTTAATCTCTATTTGCTCTGTTGGATACCCTTGGAATTCTGATATATTTTCATCATTATGTTTGCCATAGCAATTACTCCCCTCAGTAGTTGATTTTCTGCTCTTTTTTCGTGGATTATACACAAGCCCCTGAGGACTATATATTGAGTGATGGGCATTGAATATGCAAATATCTTCAAGCTTTTTCATTGGTCTTTTTTTTGCATTAAGGTGACCCGTTGGGCTTATTTTATTCCACTTCCAGTCATACTTATAATTCTTAATGTTTGACATCCTTAAAGCACTACTAAAAGGTTCTGAACCAGTCAACACAATAGCACCATTAGGTTTTATGAGTTTGTTTAATCTTTCCCACATCTCATCAAAAGGAATAACACTATCCCACTTACAAGCAGTTGTACCATATGGTGGGTCTGTAATTATTGCATCCACAACTATACCTTCTTCAATAAGCTTATCCATAACCTCCAAGCAATCACCCTTTATTAGTCTCATGTATTAGTTATTAAAATTCTTTATATATTCATCCATTTTTTCGTTCTCAACTTGTATAGTGTAATACTTCTTTCTCTTAGCTGGTGTTGCGTTAAAGTACCCAGTCTTATACGCAACGTAGGCGTCCTTTATCTCCGATTCTAGAGGTGGTACGCTAAATTTGGTAATAATACCTGACTTTTTACACCACGCGACTATTTCGGGGTCTTTTGATGGTTGGTGTGATTCTTCTTCTTTTATCATTGCTGGTATCCATACCATCGGGTCAGCGTAGTATTCTTTAACCTTACTTTGCGACCAGTATTTTGTGTAGTCTGTCCATCTGCCAAGTTTCTTTTTAATAATATCAAAATGTAAATGACTAGACCAGTCACCACCAGTATTGCCGATAGTGCCTATAGCAGTTCCTTCATCAATAGTATCGCCAACTGATACATATATTTCATTTAAGTGCGCTGAACGTGTCCATATACCATAGTTTTCGTGGTATATGATTACAAGGTTACCCCAACCTGAACCTGTGTTCTGTGCGTATACAACCTCACCTTTAGTTATCGCTCTTACTGGTAAACCAAAATCTGATTCGCCACTTTTGTAGTTAAAGTCTTTACCACTATGCAGCGTACTAAACCCTACATAATCCAAAAACTCCCAACCGTTATTATTTGTTTCAAAGTCTACTGGATACCTCATAATTATTTAGTTACTAATACTGACTTAATAAATCTACCACCACCAAAGATACCGTAAAGATCTTTGAAAGTTATCCATCGTCTTGATTTACCTTCACCCCAGCTATTGGCTATTAAGAACAACTCCTTATCCCTATCGAATCCGGCGATAACAACAGCGTGCGCCTTATCGTTACCTTTAATTCTAGACCTCTTGTAAGGAAACACACCTGATAATATACCTTTACGCTCTTTTAATAAACTAGTGTTCTTATTGTATCTCAACGTTGCTACACATGGACTAATTGCGTGTATTTTATTACACATAACATCTGCAAAAGCTTTATAATTTGGATGCCTACCCATTTTAGACACTCCAACAGCTTTTACATTTCTACCATCAATGGTTTTAAAACCTTTGTCTTCGGCAACTCTAGTTAACTTAGCGAGCCTGAACTTAGTCTTCTCAATATTAAGGTCTTTGTATTCCTTATCGTACAGGAAGTCTGTCTTTACACCTGTTTGGTTTTCAACAGCTTCAGCCATCGCGCCTAAAAAAGCGTACACAGTACAAGAACCACCGCTTTGTTTTAAATATCTTCTAAAACGATATTCCATATAATCACATATAGTCATAGTATGTTTGTTATGTTGGTTAGATTATACTCTTAGTTTTTACATTTGACAAATTTTACAAATGGGTGTATACGTGAATTACATTATAAATAACAAAAATATTATGTTAGAAATTGCATTAGGAATTGCGTTAGGCTATTTAATAATAGCACTGTTCCCGTTTTTACTGGTTTTAATACTAAAATCTATACCATATATCTTATGGGGCGCACTCATACTTGCGGCTATATTCCTTATAGCTATGGTTTTTATAGAACTAACGCTGCCACAGTTTTTGGGAGTGTTAAGTGTGGCGCTAATGTTTTTATATATGCTACTTAACAGGAAATAAAAAACGCCTCTGTGTGAGGCGCTTTTAAAATGTCTATTGTTTTTCTCTTAACCCACCAACTACACTAGATGCCCCACCAATTAATCCAGACAAGAACTTGTTTTTACTTATAGCTTCTCCGGCTATAGGAATTCTACTTGCTACCTTACCAAGGGGTGTCCTTGTTTTCGGCATAGGCTGCTTAGCTTTACTGGCTAGAGTTTTCATGACGTCGACAGACTTCGTAACATCCCTTAACCTTCCCGCTTCTCTTTTTATAGCTTGTTGAGGTGTTTCAGCTGTTAGTTTCTCTAACGCTTGTCCAGCTTTTTTCACAACACCTGTTGGCATTATCTCTTCTGGTTTTATCCCAGCCCTAACTTGCTCTTTAAAACTAGTTACTTGTGGAGTACCAAATTTTGCCTCTAATGCCTCCCCAAACGCAGCAAGCTTTTTAGGGCTTGATTTTGGCTTGTAACCAAGATTTTTAGCAGTACTTTCTAAAAGGTTTAATGCGCTTGTTGTTTTTGCACTTGATTTACCTAGGCTTCTTCTAGAAAATTCACCTAATTGACGTAGGTTGCTTGGCAGCTCATCAATACTTTTTTTATAACCAGTTGACTTTAATATATCTTTAAAATTTTGCCTAGTTATGGCGTATTGCTGATTAACCTTACCAAAGTTGCTGTCTAAAGCGCTGATTGGTTTTCCCAAGTCTGAACGTAGATTTTCAACCGTTGATGTGAAGAAACTTGGTAAGTTTGCATCTCTGTTTTTAGTTAGATCGAACAATTCACCGCTTCGAGCATCAACCTGTTTTACAGTTTTATTTACAACATTACCTTTTTTGTCAGTAGCCCAGTTAAAGAAATCCTTAACTTGGTTTTGAACAGTTGTGTTATTACGTAACCTAGATTCACTAAAATCAAATATATTCCCTTTCTTTGTTTTTTTAATACCAACTCCATAATCTTCTAGCCTATTTTTTAAATTATTAACAGCATCGTTTATATCAACCTTTTTGTTAGATATTTTTTTTATAATACTACCCTTTTCTTTACCAAGCTCTTTCATGTTTTTAAAAACATACTCCATTTGTTTCCCAACCTCTTCACCAACAATGTCGCTAGGTAATTCATCTGGTGTAAGCTTCTTAGTGTTTTCTTCAACTAGATCAACCATTCTGGTGAAAAATTGTCTTTCCCCTGGTGTAGCACCTACAAGCTCACTTGTTAACTTTACTTCACCAAAATCATCAAGACTCTTATTCACTAATGATTCAGCCTTCTTATATTGGTTTTTAACAATGTTAAGAGCTTCTTTTTCATTTACGGCAATTAAATTTAAAGCGTCATCAGCCTTTGCACGCGCTACAGATTTTAACGGCGCTTTTGCTTTTGTCGCACCTGCAACCATTAATACAGGCATCAAAGCATCAAATACCAATTTATTTCTTTCTTTTGTTTCTTCTGGTAAAGCATCCCACCACTTTTTAATACCACCACTGGCATTTTCTAAAGTACTGTCTATATCAGCCTGCATCTCAACAATATTATCCTCACCTATCAGTTTTCTAAGCCCAGATTGAACCGGAGCTGTTATAGCTTCCATTGCGCCAACTGTTGCACCAACTGCTGGAGCTATAGCTTTTTCTTCAACAAATTCTGCTGCTTCAACAACTGGTTTTCCCACAACCCTAATACCTTCGGCCACATAATCCATTAAGCCAGCCTTACCCATCTGTTTTAGCTTTTCAAATGAAGTTTTTTCTGGCTGCAATTCTTCATACTTGTCAACAATCTTTGCAAATTCTTCAAAATCACTAATACCACCATTCTGGAAAGACTCAAACGCAGATAAGGCCTCATCAATCTCGTCATTTGAACGTCCAGCCTTTATCATAGTAGTTGCAAGATCTTTACTTTTTCCAGTTAAACCACTTTCTGTGACATTTTGATCAGTAGAGGCTTTGCTGTTGTTTTTCAACCTAAAACTATCTAATGCTGTTTTTACCTCTTCATTTGTAGCACCTTGATTGAATAAGTTAGTTACAAAGTCTTGTTCTTCTTGTGTTAATCTCATTTAATTATTGGTTAAGTTGTTGTCTTAATGCTTCTATGTCATTCATGTCACTTTCATACGTATACACTTGTTCAGTATCTTGAGGTTTATAATCATAATATTTATTAACCTCTGTTGTTAAAACATCATCACTCCTTAAATCGCTATATAGGGAGTTGATCACTTTAATATTTGCTTCAGTCTCTTTCTCTGCTTTTTTAATCCAATCATCATACACGTTAACAACGTCTTGCGGACTAACAAATGTTAAACTTTTCGCAATGTTTGATGGAGCACTGTGAGCTTGAGGTAATGCACCTTCTATCAATGCCATATCTGGACCAGTTAAAGCCCCAAGCCCTTTAATATCTTTCCACGTTGTTGATATTTCTTTATGTATCGCTTCCATTAATTGTTTATCACCACCAACATATTCAAAACCGTTTTTAGCAACAAGGTCTCTATATTGTTTCATCTTAGGCAATATCTCTGTTTCCATTTTTAACGCCTTAACGTAATCATTAGTCACAAAATCATCCTTCATCTTTTTGTAAGCTATCGGGTCGTAATCAGCCAAAGACACTTCACCTCGCGACCTTTGACCATTAAATATAGAAGCGTTGTTCATAAACTCTTGTTGTTTCATATCTTTTTGGTATTGGCTTATACCGCTGAATGTTGGCATTTTACCAGTTGTAAGATAATCATAATATTGCTTCATTTCCCCACTAGAGAACTGTTTAGCTGGAGCTTCTGAAGTTCCAATTGATTCCTCAACAGCTGGTCGAGAAACCTCCTCCTGTTGTCCCGTCATAGCACCAAACATTGTAGATAAAAATGGAGCTTTCTCGCTTGCAATGTTTCTAGCACCTTGTTGCAGTGTTTGTCGTGCTCCAGCCACACCACCTTCTGGTCTAACATACCCCATAACCTTGGGATCGTTTATATTTAATGTTCGACCATAAGTAATTCTGCCAGGAGTGTAATTTGCTTCTTCAAGTGTCATGTTTCCATTTGCATCAATACCTCTAACAATTGCAGAATGTCCGTAAGGACCTTCCTTTGTATGGATCGCATCTCCAACTCTAATTTGTGATGTATCAAACCCACCAATTCCTTGCTGTTCAGCTTGCAATAAACCTTGTCTTCGTCCTTCTATAGAATATGCCCCGTAAGGTATATTAGGGACATTATCACGTGCAAACAATGCACAGTTGTCAGCATGTTCTCTTTTAGCACCACTGTATTGATCAGTTATATCAACCCTTTCTCCAGTATAAGATGTAGGTGCTGAAGAGTATTCACCGTACTGATTATACTGTGGCATATAAGAACTCCCACTAGTTCCTAGCGGCATTATATTAGTAGGATTATTAGGGTCATAAAAATATATCTCTCCTGTATATGGGTTTGTAACGGTCTTATATGTTATCCCATCAGTTTTTGTTGCTATTGGCATTCCATCTGCATCTGTTAATACAGGCGCACCAGTTTCATCCGCCAAAAACCCCAACTGTTCTGACATGTATTTATCAACCGTTCTACCCTCAATACTATTACTTGGCATACTTGCCATAATATTATCAATAGCTTCACTTGTAGACACTTGATTAGCCACGTTCATTTCAGCGACAGCTTGCGCAGTTGATACAGCCATTTCAGTAGCTGCCATTTTCATGCTGTTGATTTGACTTCGTATTCCGTCTAAAGCTTCACCACTTGCACCCGCCAATTGCATTTCATATGCTCGTTTTTCAGCTTCTTTAGTTTGTTCTAGTAAATCTATTTGTGTGTTAACGTCTTTTTGAATCTCATCAACCTTTTCCATATTAGCTGTACTTCTACCAAATCCACTAAATGACATTGAACGTCTCATTTCCTCTTTTCTAGCTTCACCAGCTTCACGTGCTTTATCCATTTGAATACCGTACTCAGTCTCAAGTTTAGTTGAATAATCCGCAAGTTTCTTTTCATTCTCTGTCATCATTCTTGCTTCTTCTTCTTTAAATCTAGCTTCTTCAGCTGATATTTGACTTTGTAACTCATCACCAGCTGCAGTAATAGCACTTGTATCTGTTTGAGGTAGCTTAGATTTAATCATAAATCTTAATTCTTCATCATCTAGTTCTGGATACCCACCTTGTGCCCTGATTTGCTTAGCCGTTATATCAATAAGTCTGTCTTGATCACTTTGTGGTTTGTATGCAGCAACTCCTGTATCAGCAGCTGAAATAGTTTTAACTGGTTCTTCTGGTGTTGCAACTGTTGGTTCTGGTAAAGGTGTAGCTTCAAACCTTAACCTGTCACCTTGCGTTTGTTCAGTTACAGGTGTTGTCTTTTGATCTTCTGGTAAAGTAAACGCTGCTGTCATGCTTGGCGTTTGCCCCATAACAGATGTAGTAGTCTTTGGTTGTGCAGATGTTGCCTGTGCTTGAGCTTTATCCATAGCACTACCAACCTTGCTAACAGCACCTTTGACAGCGCCTGTTGCAGCTTTTGCAACGTCTTTAATTTGACTAGGCAGTTGACTAGTCGCTTGGGTAGCCGGTTGACTAACCGGAGCTTGTTTAGATTGCCAATCTTTGTAAGCATCAGCGGTAAACTTACCACCTGAAGCCATGATTTCCTTCTTGGCTCGTTGCCTTTCTTTTAGTGTTCCTAATGCCATTTTATTTTAAGTTAAGTTTTTATTTATAAACGTCTACAAACATTGAATATACATTTCCTGTTGCATATGAATCATCACAACTCATGCTTAGGTTTACATGTGTACTAGTAACACTTGATACAGTAACCCATATTCTGTCGAAAGAATTAGTTCCACTATCCCAGAAATGAACAGTTGCAAGTCTTACGTCTGTACCAGACACTGGTGTGTTTGTTGTACTAACAGCTTCGGTTCCTATCCATGAACACGCTTCGTCAGTACCGTCCCAGTAACCAGTTGCATGATGAGGAAATTCTCTTGATGCTCCATCATTATCCACATCAAATCTAAGTCTTAAACTTGTAGGAACAGCCCCTAGGTTATGTGGTATGCTAATACTTCCTGTTGCAGAAGTTCCAGCATATACACCGTGTCCAATATTTAAACTTACTGACTGGCTAGCTCCTATATATATTGATGTTGTGCTAATTGCTACACCGATTTGTATACCTGTACCACCTGTTGTTATTGCCCCGTTTGTACCTACGTTATAAGTAGCTCCATCTGTTAATCCTGTAAATCCATCAATTTGTCCTGAAGATTTCATTGTTGCGTTTTCTCCTGAAGCTTTGTCTGATTCTGAGAACCCATCAAACCTATTAGTGATGTAGTTAGAGCTGTCTGATAAATACATTAAACCACCTTGTGTTTTAATTTCACCAGTTACTTCAAAATATAAATCACCTATATCAACACTCCATGTAGAACCACTATCGCTTGATGTTTTACCAGCACCATCTGAATATACATCAGTATCTTGATACATTATAGAATAATAGTTGCTTCCATCAGCAGTAGCACCACCTTTTACAACTAAAACATATGATGTTAATTGATCTGTTATCGCATAACTAAATGTAAATGTAACATTCCCACCAGACTCTGAACCAGTAGCGTTAGCTAAACTTCCACCTGTTGGCTCACCTGATCCATTATCTAAATATAAATCTGCTATTAAATCAGATGGAGAACCAAATACACCTGCTTTTAACACAATCTCTGTTAAAGTACCAACTTTAGAAAACTTGAATCCTTGTAAGATCCTTGCAGTTGCTGAGTCTATGTCAAATGTTGAGTTTTGTACTAATTGAGAGAATTCAGCGTCTATTGTTGAATCTTCTTCATCACCACCTATAAATACAGCCTTAGGAGTGCTTGAACCATCAATTGATTCCCCAGCTGTTGCCGTAACAACACCAAGCCCTGTATGTGAATGTAAAGCATCTGCAACACTTCCATCTGTTAACGTATCTAAATTAGCCGCTGTAACTGTAGCGCCTGTATCTTTTAATACTTCTATAAGTTCCTTATCAATTGCACCACTAGCTTTAGTTTTAGGTATATATCCAGCTGCTGCTACTGCAGTGTCTGTAAATACTCCATTTGCTGGTGTCATTACTATTTTAGCTCCTGTTGTTCCTGTATCAGACCCTGCTAATGCTTCAGCTGTTGTTGCTATTTCAACTTTACCAGCTACTGTTTCACTAGCATTTGGGAATGTTCCACCAGATGATCTTTCAATCCATTCACCAGCTAAATAATCGTATGCTAAACCTGTATCTGTTAGATAAGATTGCATACCGTTACTTGGTGTGGGAATTGCTGCACTCCTTGCTGCTGCATTAGCGTATACATCATTAGGCAATCCTAACTGATCAGCCTTACTATTCACCGAATCAGATATTTCTTGCCAGAAAGCGTAGTTATCTGAAATGATAATTTGCGAACCACTTACATGTTCTTGTAATGATCCTGTGTCACCTTTGTATAAAGGTTGTGCTCTGCCAGCAGCTTTCACTGTTAATGTTAACGTAGAAGCGTCATAGTCTTCAATTAACACTAGCTCTGCGTTTGTTTTCCCTGGATTAATTATTGCCCTACATGGTGTACTTGTAGGTAAATACTTAGGAGCTTCTTTTACTTGTATTGTGAGCTCTGCAGCATCTTTTGCTAACCTACCTGTTATCGTAGTGTCGTAATTGTCCTGTAACGGGATGTTTTCTATGTTTGTCATGTTTAATAGTTACATAATGGAATTAAATCTTCTGTGTTTCCTAAGTAATCAATAGTTAACTTATCTAGTGTCCATTGAATATTAGGTATATTTGAATACATTCTTACTTGTATATTTCTCCAACCTCCAGCTCCTATTAAAGGAATTCTTTTAGTATATGTGAATAAGTTTATTTCTTCAGCACCACCACCACCTATCTGTTTTGTACCAACAGCTTCAGTTCCTAGTGGGTATATTGAGTCTTCAGTGCTTACGTTACACCCTGTAATGTTTTCATCTTGTACAACTTCACCATCTCCTAAGATTTCAACTTTAATATCAGCACCACCACTTGCAGCACCAACAATATCAATGTAATCACAGTCTTTCCACATCTCTGGTGAACCTAAGTCGTAGTTTTTAGTTTCTAAAATGTAATCAATGTATGCACCGTTATCACTGTATCCTGATTCTATTTCATACATTTGACCAGTAGTAGAACTACAAGCTAAGTAATGCCATTCATTATCGTCATCCACATAAACACCGTAATCATAAGCTGATGGTAAACTTGCCGTTGTCCATCCTTTAGTTACAGCTGAATAACATATAGTTGTGTCTGGTATGTCATC
>Ga0193955_1001645_pt1 | contig 10283 bp, 7 predicted proteins | sample BB_6_MG_FD_140343 | JGI IMG/M metagenome (GOLD analysis project Ga0193955, IMG submission 140343) | Microbial mat bacterial communities from the Broadkill River, Lewes, Delaware, United States - BB_6_MG | ecosystem: Environmental > Aquatic > Freshwater > River > Microbial mats | place: USA... | reverse complement strand
TGGAATTGGTAGACACGCCATCTTGAGGGGGTGGTGGGCGTAGCCCGTGCGAGTTCGAGTCTCGCCATCCGCACCAAAACAGAATCAAGATCAAATACTTGCCTTTATTTTGAATCGGCATGGTGTTTGTAGCAAAAGCCCCTCTTTGACAGGGGCTTTTTAGTAACTGTTTTTTGAGGTCGGCATCTTTATTGGGTGTTGGCGAATGCAGTTTTACAGCTGGGCACTTGTGCCCAGTTTTTGTTTGTAGAGAGGTGGCTCGTGGCTCGCGAAGCTCTGCTGAATGAACTTCTGCAACCCGTTGTTGAATCCATGGGATTCGACTTTTGGGGCTTGGAATACGTGTCCCAGGGGAATCGTTCTATTCTCCGTATCTATATTGATCATGTTGATGGTATCAATGTTGATCATTGTGCACGGGTTAGCCGTCAGGTTGGCAGTGTGCTGGATGTTGAAGACCCAATCAGTCATGACTATGTTCTGGAAGTCTCTTCTCCTGGCATGGATCGTCCCCTGTTTTGCCTTGATCACTATCGCCAGGCTGTTGGTGAGGTCATTGAGTTGAAATTGCGTATGCCTTTTGACGGGCGTCGAAATTTTAAGGGTACCCTGACGGGAATCGAGAATGAAGACGTTGTGATTCATGTCGATAACCACGAGTACTTACTCCCTATTGAGCTGATTGACAAAGCTCATGTTGTTCCCACATTTGATTAAGTAAGGTTGCATAGCGAGGCTGGAAGATGAGTAAAGAAATTCTCCTGGTCGCAGAAGCGGTTTCAAATGAGAAAGGCGTCTCGAAAGAGGTCATTTTTGAGGCAATAGAATCTGCGCTGGCGGCTGCGGCCAAGAAACGCTACGAAGATGAGAAGGCAACCATTCGGGTTGATATCGACCGTAAGACAGGCGATTACGAAACGTATCGCAGTTGGTTGGTTGTCAGTAACGATGTTGTCCCAGGGTTGGGTGATGAGCTGACCCTTGAGGAAGCTCTTGACATTGATACGACGCTTCAGCCTGGTGATACCTATGAAGTCCAGATTGATAATCCGGGGTTCGGACGTATTGCGGCACAAGCTGCAAAGCAAATCATCGTTCAGAAAGTGCGAGAAGCTGAACGCTCTCAGGTGGTGGAACAATATCAGCACCGTGTTGGTGAGCTGCTTAACGGCACCGTGAAAAAAGTGACGCGCGACAATGTCATTGTTGATCTGGGCAACAACGCCGAAGGCTTGTTACCCAAGGATCAATTGATTGGTCGTGAAATCATGCGAATGGGTGATCGTGTTCGAGCCATTCTGGATGCTGTTCGTCCCGAAAATCGTGGCCCTCAATTGATGCTCAGTCGCACCTCGTCCGAGATGCTGATCGAGTTATTCCGTATTGAAGTACCTGAAATTGCAGAAGATGTGATCGAAATCAAGGGTGCTTCTCGAGATCCGGGTTCACGAGCCAAAATTGCTGTGAAAACCAATGACAAGCGCATAGACCCTGTGGGTGCTTGTGTTGGTATGCGAGGCGCTCGTGTTCAGGCGGTGACCAACGAACTGGGTGGCAGTGAGCGAATTGATATCGTTCTCTGGGACGATAACCCGGCTCAGCTGGTGATCAATGCCATGGCACCGGCGGATGTGGCATCCATTATTATGGATGAAGAAACCAACAGCATGGATGTGGCGGTTGAAAACGACAATCTGGCTCAGGCCATTGGCCGTGGTGGTCAGAATGTGCGTTTGGCATCAGACCTGACGGGTTGGGAAATCAATGTCATGACGGTTGAAGATGCTGTTGCAAAACAGGATCAGGAAGCCTCAGGGTTCATTGATAACTTTGTTGCTCAGCTGGACGTTGATGATGAATTTGCAGCATTTCTGGTGGAAGAAGGGTTCACGACCCTGGAAGAAATCGCCTATGTTCCTATCGATGAAATGCTGTCCATTGATGGTCTGGATGAAGACACCATCAATGAACTGCGTGAGCGCGCAAAAGACGTATTGTTAACTCAGGCTCTGGCGTCTGAGGAAAAGCTGGAGCAAGCCCAGCCGGCTGAAGACTTGCTGGAAATGGAGGGGATGGAAAAACATCTGGCTCTGGTTCTGGCAAGTAAAGGTATTTGTACGATGGAAGATCTGGCCGAGCAGTCCATCGACGACCTGATGGATATTGACGATATGAATGAAGAGTGGGCAGCCGAATTGATCATGACTGCACGCAAGCCCTGGTTTGAGGGTAGTGAATAATCCACCGGCTCGGCATAGGAGAAACGTATGGCAGAAGTAACGGTTAGAGAACTCGCCGACGTGGTAGGGACCAGCGTAGACAAGCTGTTATCCCAGATGAAAGAAGCGGGACTACCACAAACCGCAGCAGACCAGCAGGTATCTGATCAGGAAAAGCAGGCCCTGTTGTCATCCCTTAAAAAAAGCCACGGTGGATCAGCAGGTGGCCCTAAAAAGATTACCCTGAAGCGCAAAGTAACAACAACGCTGAAGGCAGGTCAGGGCGGCAAAAAGGCCGTGGCAATTGAAGTACGCAAGAAACGCACGTATGTAAAACGTGAAGAGGTTGAAGGACAGGATGCAGCAGTAGAATCATCCGCTTCAACTGAGCCAGCAGACGTAGATGTTGCGGCAACTGCAGTGATTGAAACAGAACGCACCGTAGAACCCGAAGCCAAACGTCAGGAAGAAGAAGCCAAAGCGCAAGAGGCAGCTCGCATTAAAGCGGAAAAAGAGGCGAAAGCCAAAGCGGCAGCAGAGAAAGCTGCTGCAGAACGGGCGGCACGTGAACGCAATAAAGTTCCCCCGAAGCCAACTGTTCGTTTAAAAGAAAAAGCACCAGCTAATGACCGTCGCAAGACGGGTGCTGGCAAGGCAACCGCGACGGCAACTGTGAAGGCCAAAGCGACTGTGGTCAAGAAAGCCACCGTTACGGCCAAGGTTGAAGAGAAGCCAGCCGCGCGTCCACCTCGTAGCAATAATAATACGACGGCGCGCAAGCCGGCTCATGCCAACAACAATAATGGTGGTAATGCACCATCTCGTCGTCCGTCCGGTGATAACAAACCTCGCGCATCCGTTCGAGCCAAACCGGCTATGGATGAAGTGGCACAGAAGCGCGCGGAAGCGGAAGCGGCACAGCAGCGTCAGGATGACACTCGCAAGAAGAGCAAGGGTGCTGACAAGAAACGTACCGATTACCGTGAAAAGGGTCGTTTCAATGATAGAGACGACAGCAACGCACGTGGCCGTCGCGGCAAGTCTCGCGGTGCCAAAGGTGGTCGTGGTCGTAATCAGCAGGCTCAGCAAGCGAATAATGAACACGCCTTCACCAAGCCGACAGCTCCGGTCATTCATGAAATTGAATTGCCTGAAGCCATCACGGTAGGTGAACTGGCTGCCAAAATGGCTGTTAAGGCCGGTGAAGTGATCAAGACTCTGATGGGCATCGGCGTAATGGCGACCATCAACCAGACTCTGGATCAGGACACAGCGACACTGGTTGTCGAAGAAATGGGCCATAAAGTGGCCAAGCTGATTTCTGAAAACCAGTTGGAAGAAGAAGTAACCGAATCGGTTTCTTACGAATGTGAAGAAACAACTCGTGCGCCGGTTGTTACTGTCATGGGTCACGTTGACCATGGTAAAACCTCGCTGCTTGACCACATTCGTCGCACTCGTGTTGTTGCGGGTGAAGCCGGTGGTATTACCCAGCATATTGGTGCTTACCATGTAGAAACTGACCACGGCATGGTGTCCTTCCTGGATACGCCGGGACACGCCGCGTTTACCGCCATGCGTGCTCGTGGAGCACAGTCGACTGACGTTGTGATTCTGGTGGTAGCTGCCGATGATGGCGTGATGCCTCAAACGGAAGAAGCTGTCCAGCATGCTCGTGCAGCCGGAGTGCCTCTGGTTGTGGCCATCAACAAGATGGACAAGGAAGCGGCTGATCCTGATCGGGTCAAGAATGAACTGTCTGCTCGCAACGTTATCCCGGAAGACTGGGGTGGTGATGTACCTTTCGTTCCTGTTTCTGCACATACCGGTGCTGGTATTGATGAGTTGCTGGAAGCGGTATTGCTGCAATCGGAAATTCTGGAATTGACGGCTCACTTCGAAGGTCCAGGCCAAGGTTCCATTGTTGAATCCCGACTGGATAAAGGTCGCGGCCCGGTTGCTACCTTGCTGGTACAAAACGGCACCTTGAAGAAAGGTGACATTGTTCTGGCTGGTACCTGTTATGGCCGTGCTCGTGCGTTGCTGGATGAAAATGGCAAGCAGGTTGAATCTGCAGGCCCATCCATTCCGGTTGAAATTCTTGGCTTGAACGGCACCCCGAATGCGGGTGACTCCTTCATGGTGGTTGAAGGCGAGAAGAAAGCACGTGAAGTGGCTGAATTCCGTGAGTCGAAACTCAAGGAACAGCAGCAGCAGCGTCAGCAAGCCGCTAAGCTGGATGCCTTGTTCAACGGCATGGGCCAGGGTGATCAGGCATCACTGAATGTGGTTCTCAAGACCGATGTTCGTGGTTCGCTTGAAGCCATCGTGTCATCGTTGCAGAAGCTGGCAACCGATGAAGTGAAGGTCAACGTTGTTTCCTCTGGCGTTGGTGGTATCACCGAAACGGATGCGACCTTGGCTGTTGCTTCCAGTGCTGTGATCTTTGGCTTTAACGTTCGTGCTGACAGTGCGTCCAAGAAAGTCGTTGAGAATGGCGGCATCGATATGCGCTATTACAGCGTGATCTACGATTTGCTGGATGATGTGAAGCAGGCCATGGCCGGTCTTCTGGCACCGGAACTGCGCGAAGAAATTGTTGGTATTGCGGAAGTCCGTGATGTCTTCAACTCGCCCAAGTTTGGTCAGATTGCAGGTTGTATGGTCACAGAAGGCACTATTCACCGGAATAAGAAAATCCGTGTTCTGCGAGAGAACGTGGTGATCTATGAAGGTGAACTGGAATCGCTGCGTCGTTATAAAGATGATGTGAACGATGTCCGCCAGGGTATGGAGTGTGGTATCGGCGTGAAGAACTATCAGGATGTTCGCCCTGGCGATCAGATTGAAGTCTTCGATGTTCGTGAGTTTGCTCGTACTTTGTAAGCCAGACATCATGTCTGCATCCAAGGCCCGGTTCTCCGGGCCTTTTTGTTATATTCAAGGCATGCTGTGCCTTATCCCTCTGTATTTCATGACTCCCCTGGAGACAGATTATGCCTAAAGATTTCAGCCGTACCTCGCGTCTTAGTGAGCAGATTCAGCGCGAGCTGGCCACCATGATCCAGTTTGAAATGAAAGACCCTCGACTGGGGATGGTGACGCTTAATCAGGTAAAGGTCGCCAAGGATCTGGGTTACGCCGATATTTATTTCACCGTCATGGGAGCCAGGGGTGAAACCGATGCGGAAATTCGCCGTCAGACTGAATCCATTCTGAATGATGCTGCAGGTTATCTGAGAAGTGAGTTGGCTCGTATTCTGACGACACGAGTCACCCCGGCATTGCGTTTTCATTACGATGAAACCCTGGATCGCGGCCATCGCCTGACCGGATTGATTCGTGCGGCGCGTGAATCAGACAAGCGCTCTTCTGATGATGAAAATGGAGCTTGAAGGCTGAATGGCACGACGTAACAAAGGCCGTGATGTTCACGGAATTTTGCTGTTAAACAAACCGTTGGGATTGACCTCTAATCAGGCTTTGCAGCGAGTAAAGCGGTTGTTTGGGGCAAAAAAAGCCGGTCATACCGGAGCACTGGACCCATTGGCCAGCGGCCTTCTTCCCATATGTCTGGGTGAAGCAACCAAGTTTTCACAGTTGTTGCTTGAATCTGACAAAGCGTATGAGGCGACCGCCCGCTTGGGAGAAGTCCGCTCCAGTGGTGATCTGGAGGGGGATATCATTCAGACTAACCCGGTTCCTGAACTGGATTCTGACGGTGTGACCGCTGTCTTGCAGCGCTTTGTGGGCGATGTGGAGCAGGTTCCTCCCTTGTTTTCGGCGCTGAAACTGAATGGGCGTCCATTGCATGAATTGGCCCGACAAGGTTTGTCAGCAGAAGACGCAGCGGCTATTGCAGAAAAGAAACGACGTGTGATCCATATTGCTTCTCTGGAGTTGGCGGCATTGCGGCCGGAAGCACTGGATCTGGTCGTGCATTGCTCCAAAGGTACGTATATCCGCACTTTGGTGGAAGACATTGGCAAGGCATTGGAATGCGGTGCGTGCGTCTCCCGTTTGCATCGCATCGTCACTGGCCCTTACACATCTGCTGGTATGGTTGATCTGGACAGATTGGAACAACTGGCAGAACAGGAAAATCAGGCAGCAATGGATGCGCTGTTGTTGCCGATGGAGTCGTCCATTCCTGATTGGCCTCGTGTGGCGCTGTCATTTACGGAGGCGAAACGCATTCGTAGTGGGCAGAGCGTAGTGAAAGCTGGCTTGACGGACCAGCCTTCAGTACAATTGTGGGCTTGTGATGGCGATGTTGAACACCTGATCGGCGTAGGGCGAATCAAACAGAATGAGATACGTTCTTCCCGGTTGTTGAATATCGATATTGCGGCGCTTTGATTTGATAAGCGTCATGGCTTTTTAGCCAGTAGCATTCCACTGTCAATGTGCACGGTGGCCATGCTTTATATAACCTCGCACCAGAGACTGGTGTGATGCACATTCGTTTGGAGTAAAAACAGATGGCATTGTCCGCTGAAAAGAAAGCTGAGCTTGTACAAGAATTCCAGGTTGCTGAAGGTGACACTGGTTCTCCTGAAGTTCAGGTTGCCTTGTTGACCTACAACATCAATGGTCTGCAGTCTCACTTTAAAGAACACGGTAAAGATCACCACTCTCGTCGTGGCCTGATCCGCATGGTAAACCAGCGTCGTAAGCTGCTGGATTACCTGAAAGGCAAAGATGCCAACCGCTATCTGGAACTGATCAAGCGTCTGGGTTTGCGTCGCTAAGATCGTTTACAGCAAAAGCCCTTCGGGGCTTTTGCTGCTTTAGGGCTTTGATCCCAATTAATTACCCTGTACGAACTGTGGTGCCAGCCCCGAATGTCGGTGGTGCTTCTAACCATTCGCCGTCTGCCAGCAGATTGACTGTGTGTGCAGCGGCTGTCTCTTCCTTTGCGGCTAATGCTTAGAAGTACCGGCAGTGGTTCAGGATCGAATGAATTTTTAGGAAAAAACAGACTTTATGAGTACTAAACCTCAAGCCAATATCAAAACCATTCAATTCGGTAATCAGACTCTGACTCTGGAAACCGGCCGTGTTGCTCGTCAGGCCGATGGTGCTGTGATGGCAACCATGGGTAAAACCCAGGTTCTGGCAACCGTGGTTGCAGCCAGAAGCCGCCGCCCTGGTCAGGACTTCTTCCCTTTGTCCGTACATTATCAGGAAAAAATGTACGCAGCAGGCCGTATCCCTGGTGGTTATCAGAAGCGTGAAGGCCGCCCTTCTGAAAAAGAAACACTGACTTCTCGTCTGATCGACCGTCCGATTCGTCCATTGTTTCCAGAAGGCTTCATGAATGAAGTGCAGGTCATCATCACTGTGATGTCTTCTGACAAGAATGTTGATCCTGATATCTGCGGTATGGTGGCAACATCAGCGGCACTGGCAGTTTCAGGCATTCCATTCAGCGGCCCAATCGGTGGCGCTCGTGTTGGCTTCAACGAAGACACAGGTTATATCCTGAACCCAACCTACACCGAAATGGAAGATTCCCTGCTCGACATGGTCGTTGCAGGTACTCAGGACGCTGTCCTGATGGTTGAATCTGAAGCCGATGAACTGACTGAAGATGAGATGCTGGGTGCTGTTCTGTTTGCACACAAGAGCTTCCAGTCAGTCATCACGGGTATTCGTGAATGGGCCGAAGAGCTGAGTGCTACACCTTGGGATTGGAAGGCGGAAGCCGTCAATACCGAACTGTTTGATGCGATCCGTGCAGAAGCGGCTGATGCGGTTGGTGAAGCTTATACAATCTCCGATAAAATGGCCCGTTATGGCCGTCTGGATGAAGTCAAAGCTGCTCTGGTTGAAAAACTGTCTGCCAAAGATGATGCTGAAGGCCCATCGGCTGATGAGATCAGCTCTCTGTTTGGTGAACTGAAATACGAAGTTGTGCGTAAGCGTGTTATCGATGGTCAGCCGCGTATTGACGGTCGTGACAACGACACCGTCCGTCCTCTGACTATTGAAACCGGTGTGCTTCAGGCAGCACATGGCTCATCACTGTTTACACGTGGTGAGACTCAGGCGATTGTTGTGACTACACTGGGTTCTGCCCGTGACGCACAGATGATCGACTTCTTGCATGGCAAGCAGGACGACCCATTCCTGTTCCACTATAACTTCCCTCCGTATTCTGTTGGTGAAGCAGGCCGTCTGGGCACACCAGGCCGTCGTGAAATTGGTCATGGTCGTTTGGCCCGTCGTGGTGTCCAGGCAATGATGCCGGATCAGGAAGAATTCCCGTACACCATTCGTATCGTATCGGAAATCACTGAATCCAACGGTTCTTCATCCATGGCTTCCGTATGTGGTGCTTCTCTGGCACTGATGGATGCTGGTGTACCGCTGAAGGCTCCTGTTGCGGGTATCGCGATGGGTCTGGTGAAAGAAGGCGAACAGTTCGCCGTCCTGACCGATATTCTGGGTGATGAAGATCACCTGGGCGATATGGACTTTAAAGTGGCTGGTACTGACGAAGGTATCACCGCGCTGCAGATGGACATCAAGATCGAAGGCATCACTGAGCAAATCATGGAAATTGCTCTTGAGAAAGCTCGCGATGCTCGTATGAACATTCTGGGACAGATGAATGAAGTCATTGCTGAGCCGCGTGCGCAGTTGGCAGACAACGCACCGACCATGACATCGGTTCGTATTGCATCCGACAAGATCCGTGACGTGATTGGTAAGGGTGGTGCAACCATCCGTGATATCACCGAGAAGAGCGGTGCATCCATCGATATTGATGACAGCGGCGAAATCAAGATCTTTGCAGCCGACAAGGAAGCTTCCGACAAAGCCAAAGCGATGATCGAAGCGATCACGGCTGAAATCGAAGTGGGCACGACCTACACAGGTAAAGTCAGCAAGATCGTTGATTTTGGTGCTTTCATCACCGTTCTGCCTGGCAAAGATGGCTTGCTGCATATTTCCCAGATCAGCGAAGAACGTGTTGAGAACGTCAGTGACTACCTGAAAGAAGGTCAGATGGTGAACGTCCATGTTATGGATGTTGATCCTAAAGGTCGCGTCAAGCTGACCATGAAGGGTGTTGAGCAGCCTGCTTAAGGTTCATCCCTGAAATAAAAAAACCGCTTCATTGAAGCGGTTTTTTTATGCGTGTTAATCAGGAGTTCGCAGAAGCACAGCCACAAACATGGTGTCTGAGTTGTACTCCGGCAGGCCCGTCAGCTGTTGAGTGTGCAACTGAAAATCAGGGTGGGCTTTCAGAAAGGTATTTACCTGCTCTTCATTTTCATCAACAAGCCAACTGCAGGTTGCGTAAATCAGATGTCCGCCGGGGCGCACGGCATCGGCAGCGTGTTGCAGTAACTGCTGCTGCAGTTGGTGTAGTGATTGGCGACGTAAGCTCAGACGCCAGCGTGCATCCGGGTTTCGCCTCCAGGTGCCAGAAGACGAGCAGGGAGCATCAATCAATACTTTGTCAAAGCCACCATGCTTTTTGATTTCAGCAGGCAAGCGCAAAGGCGCATCTCCCTGCCATTCGAAGGTACGAATATTACGATAGCCAGCCCGCTTGGCACGTCGTTTCAGCTCATTCAGCTTATTGGCTTTGATGTCGGTGGCGGTAATGGAGCCCTTTTGATTCATACGGGCAGCCATGGCCAGGCTTTTACCGCCAGCTCCTGCGCAGGCATCCCATATTTTATCTCCGGGCTTGGGCTGAATGGCTTCAATGATCATCTGGCTGGCTCGATCTTGTATCTCTACCTGCCCATGTTTGAAAGCATGAGTCTGGTAAATATCCGTGCCGCCGGTTGCCTTGAGAGCGGTCTCTTCCCGCTCGACCTGTACGCCTTCGTTCTGGAGTGAGTGCTCAAGCGCTTCCAGAGCGGGTTGCTCTGCACCGGTTGATCTTAACCAGAGTGGTGGTCGGTGTGGCTGGGACTTCAGAAAATGATCCTGCTGATCCGGTGTCCATAGGCTGGCTTGCTGTCGGCGTTGTAGCCAGGTGAGCCAGTTGGGCCGGAATCCATACCACAAATACTGTTCCGTGGTTTCAGGGTGTTGCTGTAT